>Ga0308169_10002155_pt1 | contig 21023 bp, 21 predicted proteins | sample PhyBR1_2_FD_202139 | JGI IMG/M metagenome (GOLD analysis project Ga0308169, IMG submission 202139) | Phyllosphere microbial communities from UC Gill Tract Community Farm, Albany, California, United States - DLSLSB.R1 | ecosystem: Host-associated > Plants > Phyllosphere > Unclassified | place...
GGCCTGCTGCTTGGCGCCCTCGAGCGCCGCCTCGTCGAGGCCGGCTGAGTCGCCGAAGAGCTCGGTGAGGGTACCCAGGTCCGAGCGCGTGAGGAGGCGCGAGTACCAGAAGCGCTGGATCGGCGAGAGAGGCAGGTAGACTGCGTGCGAGCGTCGATGAGTCAGTCGTGGCTCACGGACCTCGGCGGCGAGCAGTGCGAACTCGTCGAGCTGAAGAGAAGGTGGGACGCACGGATGAGCTCCTCCCTGGGCGGCACACTCAGCTCGTTCGACACGCCCTCCTTGGTGCGACGAAGCATGACGACGTCGCCGAGGAGCTTCTGCGCCTTGTCGAGGAACGTCGAGTCGTACATGCCCGCCGAGAGGTTGAACGCGTCGCGGAACAGAGTGAACGTCTTGTCCGGGAACACGGCCGGGTAGAGCCAGTGGAGGAGGGCCCACAGCTCGACGAGCGAGTTCTGGAGTGGCGTGCCCGTGAGGATGAGGCGCATGCGGCCGCGGATCGACCGAAGCGCGAGGGCCGCCTGCGTCTCGTGGTTCTTGATGCGATGGCCTTCGTCGAGGACGACGAGGCCCCACGAGTGCGTTTTGAACCAGTGCGTCTCGGCGACGAAGCACTCGTACGTCGTGACGACGAGGTCGGGCTGGAGCTCGCCGAACAGCGACTTGAGGCGCTTGCGCTCGGTCTCGTGGCCGTGGAAGCGCATCGGGGTCTGCGAGCGCGAGGCGAGGCATCAGTCTATGTTCCTTGTGCGCGTCGACGAGAAAGAGCGGGAGCTGCACGCACAAAGTCGGGGAGCCAGCGCGCGATCTCGGCAGCCCAAGCGCCGAGGACCGAGAGCGGGCAGACGATGAGGTGCGGGCCCTTGCGGCCGTGGTTCTCGGCGAGGTAGGCGATGAGGGCGAGCGTCTGGATCGTCTTGCCGAGGCCCATCTCGTCGGCGAGGACGCTGTTGGCGCCGTTCTCGGCGAGGTAGGCGAGCCACGAGAGGCCCTTGAGCTGGTAGTCCTTGAGGACCGGCTGGCCGCCGGCGAGGCTCGCCGGCTGAGGAATCGAGCGGTACGGCCGCACGACCTTGTGCGGCGACGACGCGGTCGTCGAGTCGAGGAGCTTCGAGACGAAGTTGGGCGAGGTGGTCGGGAGGACGGCGAGGAAGGCGGCGGCGTTTGCGAGGCTGCGTGCAGTCGATGCAGTCCGTCAGCATGCTTCTGCGCGCGTCTGGGAGCGAGCAGGGACGCACATGAAGGCATTGCTCCTGCGCTCGCGCTCGTCGGGCTTGGTGAACCACCACTCGTGCTTGCCCGCCTGCGCCTCGTCCTGCGCTTTGGCCTTGCCCTTTCCCTTGTCCTTGCCCTTGACCTTGCTCGCCGCCTGGGCGTCGTCCTTGCGCGCGGCCGGGGCGGGGAGGGCGAGGACGAAGCCCGGCGTGGTGCTGTGCCGGGTCTTGCTGCGCTTGCCGCGCCCGAGCGGGCCCTGCTGCGACGACGGGCCCGCCGTACTCGGGCCTGCTTCGAGCGGCGTGCCCGTGCCCGAGCTGGGCCCGGGGCTGGCGGCCGGCGTCGGGTGGGTCGAGTTGAAGGAGAGGTCGGCGAGGTGCGAGGGGAGCGAGCCCGTCGAGTCGGTGCGCTCGAGCGTGAGGCGGCGTTTGAGATGCGAGGGCGGGGCAGCCATGCTGGCTCCTCGCTGCGCAGGTGGTGCGAAGAGGGAGCGCGAGCGAGCGAGCGAACCCGGCGGTGGGGCGGTGCGACGAGCGCGTCTCGCCTTTTCCGGTCCGCTCTCTGCAGCTGCGAGGCGTCGTCATGCTGGAGACGCTGCGCCGGATGACCATGTACAAACTGCCCTTGTGATGCAATGTTTATCTACGAAGCCGCGCCCGCTCTCAGCGAGACTGGAGTCCGAGTCGTCCTCCTCGACACCCGGAGCTTCTCGCCTTGCTGCGTCGCTCGGAGCCGTTTAGGAGAGGGTGTAGCCGCCGTCGACGAGCATGTCGTGACCCTGTGTGCGAGAGCGAGAGGGCGTCAGTGTGTACGCGCGTGGACCCGCAGAGCTGCGCGAGCGCTTCGGGGAACGCGCAGGGGCGGCGAAGGGGGGAAGACGCACGGTAGTGTAGGTCGAGGCGTCCGAGGCGAGGTACTGCGAGCGAGGAGAGGAGCCGAGGGGTCAGCCGAGCGGCCCGTTCGCAGGGGAGGCGGGAGCGAGAGGACAAGGGACGCACGAGGAACGCGCCGGCGAGCTCCTTGGGGTCGCCCTGGCGGCCGAGGACCGAGTAGCGGTGCACCGTGTCGGCGACCTCGGGCGCGGCGCCCATGGCCGTGTCAAAGAAGCCGGGCGAGATCGTGTTGACGCGCGCAAAGAGGCGCCAGTCGCGCGCGACGCTCTTGCACAGGTGGACGACGGCGGCCTTGGACGCGTTGTAGGCGGACTGTAGATGGTGGAAAAGCAATGCGAGATTGCGTCAACTCTCCGCTCGACATCAAAGACGGGCCCGAGCGCGTCTCTCGAGTCCCTCAAGTCGAGAGGAGAAGCGGACGCACCTGGTCGAGGGGGACGTTGACGATGCGCGCCGAGATCGAGGTCGTCGCGATGAACGAGCCGTTGCCCTGGGCCTCAAAGACGGGCGCGAGGACCTTCATGGCGTAGAAGACGGCGTCGTAGTTGACGGCCTGGATGCGGCGCCAGTGGTCGAGGTCGAGCTCGCCAATGCGGCCCGAGCCACCCATGCCGGCCTGTTGCGAGAGAAAGTCGTTGTGAGTTTGCGGCTCTCGAGGCGAGCGAGCGAGGGGAAGGCGAGAGAGAGGGAAGGGGACGCACGTTGGCGATGAAGCAGTCGATGCGGCCAAACTCCTGCTTGACGTCGTCGACGAGCTTCTTGATGGCGTCGTACTCGGCGACGTCGACCTTGTACGCCTTGACCTTGGTGCCGTACTTCTTGGCGAGGTCGGCCGCGCGCTCGTCCATGCCCTCGGCCGAGCGGTACTGCAGCGCGAGGTCACCGCCAGCCTCGGCGATGCCCTCTGCGGCAGCCCATCCGAGGCCGCCCGAGCCGCCCGTGACAATCGTAACCTTGCCCTTCATGCTGAAGCGGGCGAGGATCGAGTCCGGCAGCGAGGGCACGGGGCGAGGGAAGGGGCCGTCCGACGGGTGCGACCTGTAGGCGGCGAAGGGGGGCGGGTCAGCTGCCGAGTCTTTGCTGGAGAGCGCGCGAACAGGACGCACATGTCGTTTGAAGGTGGTGGAGCTGCAGGAGGACGAGGAGCTCGATCAGCGATGACGACGGGGGAAGGCGGGCGAGGAGCGCGAGGAGGGCTGCAGACGCACGTTGGGCTTCGGCGAGAAGATCTAGAGGGATGCAGAGATCGAGAGTAGCGACAACAAGCAAGCACGGGTGGGTGGAGAGAGGCAGGGAGAGGGAGCCTGGCTGCCCGACCTCCTCCACGCCGACCGAGGGCGACGAGCGTGCGGGGGACCGGCCAAAGTGACGCCCGCGAAACTCGCGCTCGACAGCGCACCAGCGGCACCGCCGGCACGAAGATGTGCTTGCAACGAGGGTCGAGACGGAGGCGGAGCGAGCAGAGCCAGCGCTTTGACCTCGCCCTCGCAACGAGAGAAGGACGAAGCCAGGTCGCTCGCTGTGTCGGTGCGCGATGCAGGGCAGTACAGGTTGGGAAGAGCTACAGAGTGCACAGCGAGAGGTACTGCAGGTACGACGGACGTCTACAAGAGCGGGATGAGGGGAAGGGAGGAGGGGAGGAGGGGGAGGAGGAGGACGAGGAGGAGGAACGAGCGCGACCGTCGAGTACATGTGCGGTTGCCGAGGATGGCCGTAAGGTGGGGTGTGCGGGTCCGCGGCCCCACCGCCATCGACCCTGCCGAGCTGGAGGTGCCGAACTCTCGCAGCGCCGAACTCAGCGAGCGACAGCGGCGGATGCGGTCGACGCTGCGAGCGAGGTGCCGTTCGTGCTGCTCGAGGGGCTCGTACCCGAGGCGAGGCTGATGACGAGGCTGAAGGTCGGGGTCGAAGGAGGCGGCGCTGCTGCTGTCGGAGCGGCGAGGAGCGTCACCGAGACGACGGGCGTGACGGCGGCGGGCGAGGCCGGTGCTGAGTTGCCGCCAGACGAGCCCGTCGCCTTCGGGATAAGCTCGACGCACAAGACGACGACGACGATGATCTGCGGGCGGTGCGAAAAGAGAGGGTCAGCATCCGCTCGGCGAGTTGAGAAGGCTCGTCGAGGTCGTGCTCGGCGGAGAAGAAGAGGAACGCACCAGGATGACGACGATCAAGCCAAAGCACCACCAGCGGTACTTGCGGTAGTTGCGCGCATGCACGACCGCCTGCTTGACGTCGATCAGGCCCTTCTCCGTGTCGACCTCCGTCTTGACGGCGTTGTGCTCGATCTCCTGGATGACATCGTCTTGCGCCTCGACGAGGACCGACATCTGCGCGAGGATGTGCGTCAATAAAGTGTGCGCGAGAACGTACAGAGCGAGGATGGGAACACACATCCTGAAAGAGCTCGGCGAGCTCGATGAGCGTCGCCTCGATCCGGGCGAGCTCGGCCGCACGGTTCTGCACCTCGCGCAGCACACCTCGTGCCGAGTTGAGGCGCGCGCCGTTGCTCTGCAGCTGCGAGCGAGAGAAGAGGGAGCGAGCGGCGAGTCAGCGGTCGGCCTTCTCAAGGCGAAGGGAAGGGAGAGAGGGCCGCACCGCCTGCGTGAACATGGCTCCCTCGCCGCTCTCCTCGGCCACCCGGACCGCCTCGGTGATCTCGTCGGGCGTCATGTCCGGGTTGACGACCTTGACCTGGCGCTCGAGCCGCGAGCGCTGGTTGCGGCGGTAGTCGCGCTCGACCTCGCCGTAGCGCTGGATCGTCGCCTTGACGCGCTCCTTGAGGCCCGACAGCTGCTCCTCGCGGACGTCCGTGTCGGCGAGCGACAGGTGGTGCTGCGACTGGCCGCGCAGGATCGCTGCGCGAAGGTTGACGTTGGCCTGCTCGAGCGAGTGGACCCGGTCGCGCAGCGCCTGGAACTGGCTGCGCGCCGACGCCTTGGCGTCCTCGAGCTGCTCCTTGAGCTCGAGAGCGCGACGGTCTTCGGACGACGGCAGGGCGAGCATGCGCATGTGCAGGTCGCCGATGGACTGGACCCGGCCGTTGACCTCGCGCAGCGCTCCTTGCAGATCCGAGATCTGCGCACGTTCGGACGTCGAGAGTTAGTCCTGATTCGCAGAGAGGTCGAAGAGCAGAGAAGCCTTCGACGCACCTGCTCGTAGAACTCCTCGTGCGAGGTCGCCGCCGCGTACACCTGCCCGACGCCCTTGCTCGTGCTCGTGCTCCCGCGGTGCTGGTCGCCCGAGCTGTCGTCGCGCTGCACGAGGTCAATCGTGCTCGCCTTGTCCGGCGGCGGCGCCTCGGCGCGCAGCTCGGTCGAGTACGGGACGGCGCCGACGGGCACGAGCGGGACGCGTCGAGCTGCCGGCGGGCTCGCGGCGGCGACGGCGGCTGCTCGTGGAGCGTCTCGAGGGCTCATACCTGACGGCCTCTGTGCCGGAGGCGAGCGCGCGATGGGCGAGTAGGTTGGCGAAAAGGTGGGAGCGTGCGCGGGCGAGCTGTCGAGCGGGTCAAAGTCGCGAGGGAGAGGGGCCTCTGGCGGGCTGCCGAGGTACGCCGAGTCGGTCCATGACGGAGAGGCGCCGAACGAGTAGGCCGGCTCGCGCGGCGGTGGTGAGGAGGAGGGTACAGGAGGAACGCGCTCGTCGCCGTAGCCCGTCGAGGCTTGCGCTCGCCGACCGGCGGCGCTGCCCGCCGAGTACGAGCGGGGCATGTCGAGGTGGGCGGATGAAGGCGGGCTCGGGTAGTCGGGGTGGAAGTCGGCCGGCTCGTCTCGAGCGCTGTAGCCCGTCTCGACGCGCGGCGAGTCCTCGAAGCGACTCGGCGGCGGCAGAGGCGGCAGGTCCCGCGCCCGGCTCGACATGTAGTCGCCGCCGCCGTCAACAGGGGCCGGCGCGAATGGGTTGAAGTCGCTCGGCGTGTCTGGCATCGGGTCGCTCGAGTAGCGAGCCTGCCCGGGCCACCCTCCTCGAGGAGGGTCGGGCGGGACGACGTTGGCGCCGGCGGCTTGGCGTGCCTGTAGAGAGGCTCTGTCAGCTCCTGCTCAACCCTGCTGGCGAAGGAGAGACGGACGCACCCTGATCTCGGCGAGGCGGTCGCGCACCATGGCGGAGGTTCGGGCTGGGTGGGGTCGGCGAGGGCTCGTCGACGCTGGTCGGAGGGCGGTTGGGCGGTGGCTCGGCGGAAGCTGAAGCTAGCGATGGCGATATGCGCGCAAGCGAGCGCGCAGCAGGACGGCGGTGCGACGGCTGCGAGAGGGCTGGAGGACAAGGCCGCGCCGCCATCGCCTCCGAGGCTCGAGAGGGGGCGGGACGGGCTGCACAGCTGGCTGCACCGGACCCGAGCCCCGAGCCACACAGCTTCAGGTCGCGATCTAGAGCTCGCCGTACGCGGAGCGAGAGTGAGGAGAGGGGACAGCGTTCCGGAACCGGTCCCCGGATCTGGCAGGCGGCGCGCTCAGCGTCCTGCTGCTGAGAAGCTGGCGGGAGGGCTCTGCGCGACAGTGGGCACCTTGTTTGCACTTACGATGAGCCGAAGCGCGCTGCCGAACCGCGCGGGCGGGTGGATCGGGACGAGGAGGTTCGACCGCGCGCGGCGGCGCCCCGAGTGCTCTTCCGCTCTCTTGAGAGATCAGCGCTCGCAAAGCCAGGCCGTGAGAGTGCTAGATGATGGTCTGTGCAAGACGACTACTCAAGGAGGCGAGCAAAGACGAGGCGACATGGGGATGAGGGTCGTGAGGGATCGTGGAGGACAAAGGGACGGGTCGTGAGGCGATACACCGCGGGAAGGGGGCAAGACAGGAGGGCATGAGCGGCGTGAGAGTCGAGGTACACATCGTCGGGCAGGCGGGAAGAGACAACAAGGACGGAGGGAAGGCCGGTCGTGGGCTGAAGCGTGTGAGGGAGGGAAGGAGGAGAGAGCGCTCGTCGACGAGGTTGCGCTTCAGCATACGACCTTGAGGACGATCTTGCTCGACGGCGCACTCGCCTCGTCGTGCGCCTGGAGGCACGCGTCGAGGTCCTCCTGCGAGACGACAAGCTTGGTGCCGCTCGCCGCGCCGCCCGGCTCGCGCGTCGTCCACGCGAGGCCCCACTCGCCCGCCGCAGCGAGGTCGACGCCGCTCGTCTTGAACTTGAGCTCGACGTCGCGGCGCAGGCGCTCGAGCGAGAGCGACGCCGAGTCGGTCGGCTTGGCGACGCGCAGGACGACGTTCTCGTTCTGGTGGAGCAGCTTGAACGTCCAGGCCGTGCGCGTGCCGCCAACCGTGCGAGGCGACGAGGCGGCCGACGAGGGCGTTGGGCTGGCGAGGATGGCGTCAAGCGAGGTCTGAGGGTGGAGCGGGACGCGGCGGCCCGAAGCGATCGAGCCGGTGCGCGAGCGCGGCGTCGGCGGGTACGCCTGGTCGGTCGACGACTTGCGCGCGTGCGTCGCGCGGCTCGAGGATGCAGACGTGCGGGGCGTGTGCGGCAGGCCGTCGTGCGAGTAGGCAAACTGCATCGGCGGCGGGACAGGCTGCGAGGGAGCGGGAGCAGGACGAAGCGTCAGCTCCTCGCCCAGAGCTGCGCGAGGCGGAGAAGGAGAGAGAGAGGAGAGACGCACAAAGAAGGGCGGCGGCGGCACGCGGTTGTTCTCGTGCAGGACGCCGTTCTCGACCCAGAACTTGCCGGCGACGACGCGCTCGCCGGCCTTGTCGCCCGCAGCGCCGTTCCACTCGCTGACGGGCGTCGGCGGCGTCGGGCACATCTCGCTGCCGGCGCTGCTGCGCGACACGCTCATGGCGAGCGAGCGCACCGAGCCCGACGAGCCGCCCGAGCGCGCCGAGTCGATGCTCGAGATCGACGCCGACGACGCCTTGTGCCCGCCGCGGTACATGGGCGGGCGCGCCGGGTACTGCTGCTGCTGCTGCTGAGGGACAGGAGGAGGGCGGGCCGCCGAGGCCGAAACCGACGGGCGGCGCGGCCCGTCGCGCACGCACTCGAGCCGGCCCGAGGTCGTCTGGCGGAACGTGTTGGGGAAGGGCGAGCCCCACAGGTCCTCGAACGACGTGACGGACGACTTGGACGAGCCGTTGCGACGGTGCCGGCTGTTGAGCGGCGCCGAGTGCGGCATGGGCGGGAGGCGGCCCATCGGGGCTGTCGCCGACGACGGCGAGGGCGCGGGCCCGCCGGCGCTGAGCGAGGCCGACATGAGCGGCGCGGTGGCAGGAGGGCGTCTGCTGACGAGCGGCTGCGACGCGGCGCGGTCCATGGCGATCGACGAGACGGCGGCGGCGAGCATGTCGGGCGAGAGCGTCGGGACGGGCTCGTCGGGCGTCTCGACCTTCTTGCTGCTGCCGCGCAGGTCGCCGAGCGAGCGGATGTGCCGCAGCCCGCCAGACGCCTTCTTGCGCAGCGTCTTGGCGAACCCGCCACCGCCGCCGCTCGAGGGCGTAGTCGGCCGGCTCGGCGGCTGCGGCGTGATGGTGCGCGAGCTCGCCGCCGTCGAGCCGAACGCCTCGCGGTCCGGCGTCGCCGTCGCTCCTGAGCCCGAGAGCGCGAGGTCGCCAAAGCGCGGCGCGGCACTTCTCATCGAGAGCGGCGACGGCGCGAAGAGCTCGCCGCCGTTGGCGAGGCCGCGCACGGTGCCGCGCAGCTCGGGGCTCGACGTCTTGATGGCGAGGGCGGGACGCACGGGCCGCTGCCGCGGCACCTTGATCGTCGCCTCGGGCGAGCTCGACTGGCTCGTCGAGACGTCGTTCTCTAGGTCACCGGCGAGCCAGTCCGGGACCGAGGCGGGCACGGCCGGCGCCGCCTCGACGTGTGCGATCGGCCTTGCCGAGTGCGGCGACGGCGCTGCGCCGTCCTGGCGCGCCGAGTCGTGCGGGCGCATGCTGAAGAAGTGGCGGACGAGCGGCGAGTGCCGGACCGAGGGCGGCATGCTGAACAGGTGGCCGAAGAACGCCTCGAGGGCGGCGAGGCGGTCGCTGATGCTCGAGCTCTTGAACATGCTCGTGAGCTTGTTGGCGCCGTGCAGGCGAGGGACCTTGTGCCGCGCGGTCGGGAAGGTCGCAGTCGAGGAGGGCGACTCGGGCCGGTTGTCGGTGAAGGCGGCGCTCAAGCTGTAGAGGGACGTGAGTCAGCAGGTTGCCACGGGCAGGGCAAGAGGGAGGAGGGTAAGAGAGAGCGCGAGACACACCACGCGCTGAAGTCGAGGCACTCTTGCCACGAGCGCCACACTGTGTGCGGCTCGCCCGTGCCGGCCATGCGCATCTTGCCGAGGTGCTCGCGCCGCGACGGCGCCATGCCGTTCGACGACGAAGAGGACGACGCGATCGCGACGTCGAGGTCGGGCACGACGCGGCACGCAAACATGCAGTGCTTGCCGGACGCGCCCGAGTAGTGCGGCACCGTGACCGACTTGACGAAAGGCGGCTCGATTCTCGAGGACGAGGTCGACGACGAGGTGGACGACGGCGCCGTCGAGGTGGCCGACTGGACCGACGACGAGAGGTAGTCGCTCCCGGCCGACGAGGTGGGCGTGCTCGGACCTGCGGCGGCCGAGCCGTCGAGCGACGGCGCGAGCTGCGACGGGCGGAGCGAGTGCGACCTCGTGCGGCCGAAGAAGGCGTGCGGCGCGGCGGCGTGAGTCGACGCCGAGCTCGTCGATGCTCGAGGCGTCGAGACGTCGGCGGTCGACCAGGCGGCGCCGAGCGAGTCGTCGAGGGAGGGGTTCATGCCGGTCGTGTAGGCGTCGGCGGGGCGAAGGAGCGGCGAGGTGTGGAAGGAGGAGCTGAAGGCGGGCGAGGGAACGTAGGGCGGGAGGAGAGAAGGGGGAGCCGCAGAGGCCGCCTGTTTGGGCCCGAGGGGAAGCGTCAGCGACGGGCTCAGGCCAGGTGACCGAGGAGAGAGGGACGCACCATGTTGCAGTTGGGACGAACCGGGCGACGGGAGGCTTCGATCGTTCGAGCGTCGTTCGTTGACGAGGCGAGAGGAGCGAGCGTGCCGGAGGAGAGGAGGCAGGGCGGTTCGTCGCGCTCAGGGGCTCTGGCGCGTCGTCCGGTTGTAGGGCGAGGTCGAATCGTACAGCTGAACGATGGTCGTGGTCGGTGCTCGTGGCACTCGCGCGACGGTGGGAGGTCGGGCGAAGGAGGAGACGGTCCGGGAGGATGGTCGAGGTCGAGGTCGAGGTCGTCGGCCGGGTCGTCGAGAGGGCGTGCGATGGTCTGCAAGGGGCGAGAGGGGTCAGCTACGAGGCCTGATGGGTGTCGAAGCTTCTGCTGGTAGCGTCGCCCTCGGACCCGTGCGCGATGAGGATCGAGGACCTCGGAGGCCAAGTCGGTAGCGACCGCCGCAGGGAAGGTGGTCGACCAGCGCACGCCTGCGCAGTCCCAGGGGGGCAGGACGCGCCCTGCGAGGCCCACTGCGCGCACGAGTTGGCCCTCGACGCCAGGAGAGGAGGCCCGTCGAGCTCGAGGCGATGAGGCGATGAGGCGAGGCGGCTCGAGACGGTGAGCGCTCGCGCGCCGTAACCCGTGCTCCTTGAGAGCGGCTGCTGGGTGCTCGAACGTGCTGCTGATGTCGTGCGTCGTCTCACAGGCGGTTGTGGTGGTGCTGGCGAGACGAGGGTGCCGAGTGGGGACCAGCGGCGGCGAGAAGGGCGAGGCGCACCTGGGAAGAGGGAGCGTGTGGGTCGTAGCGGGTCGTGCAGGGGGCGTGTCGTGCGTGCGGCCTGGCTTCTCTGCAGCTGGTGGGTGCGGAAGCGCAGGAAGCCGTTCCCACTCGACCGCGACCGTTGGCCTCGCGGCTTCTCCTCTCGCTCTCGCTCGTGTCGCCTCGTTGCGGGGCACGCAGGTGCTGCACTGCCCCGGGTTGCGCTCTTACACGTAGCAACGCGCGCACTTGCTGCAGCCGTGCCCCGTGCAGGCTTGGTCGCGAGGCGCGCCGTTCTCCTCTCCCACCGCCGTGCATGCTTGCCGCTGCTCTCACCGTACGCTCGACTGTGCCCTGTCCTGCTCTGCTTTTCCGAGCTTCCACTGAGGCGAGCTCGCCCCGGCTGCGCCTCAGGAACGAGGCCGACCGCCTCTCCTGTCGTTCAACCTTCCCGCGACGCGTCTCTGCTGCCACGCTCCTCCCCGATCGCACATGCCGTCGCCGAGCACCCTGTTTCTGCGCTACCGAGGCACCCCGCATGACGCTGCGGCAACAGGGACGAGCTTCCCGAGCGAGCGGCGCGCGCGCGTGTGCGACGTCAAAGCGAGGCCTGCGCGGACGTCCGTAGCGGCGGGACCAAAGCGCGGCCTCGTGCTCTTGCTCGAGCTTTCTCGCGAAGCTGCAGCTGAGCGACGAGACTCACGCTCGAGCCTGCGGGCCGAAGCGAGCTTGTCCCGCTCGAGTCGGCGCCGGTCGTCCGGTCGACGCGCTTCCTCCCGCTCGACCCGCAGCGCTGCGTGCGCAGCTAGCCCTCGACTAGCTCGATCTCGTGAGCCGATGCAGCACCTGCAGCTGCTGAACGCTTCCGGGCTCGCAGGGAAGAACGAGGAGGACGCCTCGCAGCGTGAGCGCGCTCGCTTCCGAGGGGTTCGAGCGCTCTACCTCTCGAGTTCAGCCAGCTCTCGCAGCTCTGCAGCAGCCCCTCTCGCGCTCGACGTTGCACTCCCAGCGAGCACAGGTGCACGTTCCAGGCGCCCGCTACCGCACCCACTGCGCAATCTCGCCAATCTCGCGGATGACGACGTCGACCTCGCCGCCGTCGCGCTTGCTCCGCACGGCGTCGCCGCCGTGCGCGATCCCGACGTCCTCGGTCGCGCGGCGGATGTAGATCGTGTGGAGCTGCGAGTGGGCGGCGGACGGCGGGCGTCAGGGCTGCGCACGAGTCGAGTCGAGGAGGCAGGTCGGGAGAGAGGGAACGAGGACGCACCCCTTGTTTCGCGGCCGCCCTCAGGTCGTCGATATGGCTCGCGCACAGCGCGACGTCGCCCCTCTCTCTTGCCGCGGCGTCGAACCCAAAGAGCTCGCACGCGCGGTTGTACATGAGCGGGTTGGGCTTGTACGACCCGATGAGGTCGCCCGAGAAGTGCGCGTCGAGCGGGAGCGAGTTTTGGCGGGCCTGCGTGCGGGTCGAGCGTCAGCGCAGAGGCTCAGAAGAATGGAGAGAGTGACTGAGAGGAAGGGAAGGACGCACGATGTCGATCAAGAGGCGCAGTGTGCCGTTGCTGAGGGTCGCGAGGAGGACCGGCGGGTCGAGCGCGCGCAGGGCGTCGAGGCCGGGCTTCGTGTCGGGCCAGGCTGCGCGCAGTAGGATGAGGGGCACGTCAATCTGCTGGCGCACGGCTCGAGCCTTAGAGGGAGGAGAGGACGAGGCTCGAACGCACCGTCGAGCCGGTGCCAGACCTGGCAGAGCTCCTTTCGTCGCTCGAGCGACCATGATCGGCTGAGCGCCGTGTACTCGGGCGTCTCGAGCAGCGTGTCGAGGATCTGCGTGCACGGGCGGGCGGGTCAGATCGCCTGGTTTGCGGAGGGAGAAGGGAGAGAAGGGAGGGAAGGGAAGGCGAGGGCGCACCTCGAGGTGCAGGTCGTCAATGTTGCCCGGCCCGGTCTTGCCCGCAGCGATCTCGCGACTGTGAGCGCAGCAAGAGCTAGAAAGTCAGGGTCCGTGCCGCGACGAAGAGGCGGAACCCGACGGCCAGAGAGCGGTGCAGACTCACGTGCGGACCATGTAGCCGTTGCGCCACTTGCGCGTAAAGTCGAGCCAGTCAAGGCTCTTCAAGTCTGCGTACGACACGATGCGGGAGTCAGCCTGCCGTCCTGCAGCCCCAGCGACGCTCCCAGCTCCTCCAGACGAGTCGGAGAGCACCCCACCTTGGTCCCCCTGCTCCGCCTGCGCCGCGAGCTGTCCCGAAACGCTGCTCTCCCAATCCGTCAGAGTACCGAACTGGTCGTAGAGGATGGCGCGCACGCCTGCGAGCGGCGAGGCGGGCGAGGTCGAGCTGTCGTCGTCGGGTGGAGGTGGGGAAGGTGCCATGGCGAGGAGCGGCGGGCGGACGGCGGCGCGGTGCTGAGGGGCGGTGAGCGATTAGGCGAGCTCGGGCGAGCAGCGCGAGAGCTGGCTCGGGCGAGCAGTGCGAGAGCTGGCGCAGGCGAACAGCGGGGAGGAGAGAGCCGAGGAGGAGGAGCGCGACTCGGAGCGGGTTTCGGGCGGTCGTCGCGACCTGCTTGGAGAGGCCGGGCGCTGAGCTGGCTCGCTAAGCACAGGAAGTGCTGCATTCTCGCGCGAGGATGTGCACAGGGCCGATGAATCGAGAGAGCGGAAGAAGCAGCTTTGCTGTCGCCGAGCGCTCTCGGACCTCGCACAGAGTCGCGAACGCTCCGGCTCTAGTGGAAGGACAGGCTTCAACGTATCGATACAAGCGGCACAGCATGCACCAACAGCTACCAGTCATCGTCGCTGTCGTACGCCGACTTCCTCGTGAACTGCGAGCGCGAGAGGGCGAGTCAGCGTCCAGCACGCAGAAGCGAGCGCGACGGCGCCGCAGCGCGGCGACCGAAGCGCGAGGATGCCGAGAGCAAGACGATGAACGCACCGTGATCTTGCTGCCCGACTTCTGTGCGCCGCCGCTCTGGCCCTTCTCCATCGCCTCGACCTGCGGACGAGGAACAGGTGGACCCGTCAGCTGCAGGACTCGCACGAGGGACAGAGCTCGAGAGAGAGAGAGGAAGGGACGCACCTGGTCGAGCACGTCGATGAGCTGGTCCTCCGAGACGCGGCCGCGCAGCTGGCCGCTCTGGGCCATGCGCATGAGGAGCTGCTCGATGGCGCGCGCGCGGTCCGGCTTGACGAGCGCTATCCGCGACACTGCGTGCGACGAGTCGGCGTCAGCTCGTTCTACAGCAACTAGGTCCCGGCCGTCGCCCAGAGGAGAGCGCCGGCGAGAACCAGAGAGAGCGAACGGCGAGACGCACGGCGTTCCCTCGCCTCGGAGCTGAGGATCTGGCTCATGGCGGCCCTCCTGCGCTCGTCCTCCTGGGCCGCCTGCTGCGCCTTGTCCTCGCCCGAGCCGCCCACTCCACCTGCGCCTGCGCCTGCGCCCGGACTCGGCATGCCCGCGCCGCCGCCAGGTGCGCCAGAGGGAGCGCCGCCGCCCGAGGCCTGAAGCTCGGCCATGCGTTTCTGCAGGGGGGCGACAGAGTTAGTGGGAGCTCGTGGATGGAGGTGGAGGGGACGCACCTGGCGGATCGCGTCGAGGTCCGAGTCCATGGCGAGAGAGAGATGAGGATGAGGAGGGGCGAGGAGGGAAAGGTGGGGCGAGCTGGGGCGAGTTGCGCGGGTCTCGGGCGAGGACAAGGGTACTCGGTAGAGCGAGTCGAGACCAGCAAGCAGTGCTCGAGCGAGGTGACGAGAGCAGAGCGAAGTCGAGCGACTTGGTTCGACCGAGCGACCGCCTCTCGCGCCTTCCACCACGCCTGCCACCTCGCACAGCCCAGCCAGCACCACACACAACTGTGCAGCATGCCTGCAGACGACCCAGGTCCGCCCTCGAAGCGGCGCAAGACGTCCTCCCCTCCCCGTCCTCCCCCACACCGCCGTCGCAGCTCAGCCGCCTCGCACCGCCCCTCGCACAGCCCCGACGCGCCCAGGCCCAAGCGCAAGAACCCACTCGAGGGTTTCGACGACGAGGAAGAGCTCCCCGAGGAGCGCGACGAGCGAGAGCGCGACTCGGCGCTCCTTGCGGCGAGGGCGGGAGGCGACGACGGCGACGAGGGCGAGGACGAGGACGAGCACTGCGCAATCTGCCTGTCGCCCATCGAGAACAAGGTGCGTCCATGCTCTCGCCCTGCCCTTCCACAGCGTGCTCGCTCGCTGACCTCTCCTCTCGCCCTCGCCCGCAGACGGTCGTCTACCCGTGCCACCACGGCCAGTTCTGCTGGAACTGCATCCGCGCATGGACCGACCAGAGCCGCAAGGTGCGTCCCCTCTCTCGAACCTGCCACGCTCCTGCGCTCTAGCTCACGCACATCGCCCCCGCCCGCAGTGCCCGCTCTGCCTCGGGCCCATCGAGCACCTGATCCACAACATCCGCTCGCCCAACGACTACCAGGTCCACCACCTCCTCCCGCTCCACATGCTCGCGTCGACCTCGGCCTCGACGACGAGCGGCGACCCGCTCCCGCCGCGCGGCAACCGCCCGCCGCGCGTCCAGCAGGCCCTGCCGCGCCACGCGCTGTACGGCCGCAGCCGGTACTCGTCGGCCGCGCGCGTCGGCGAGGAGGACGAGACGACGTGGCGCGAGCGGCAGACCGAGCGCGAGCTCGAGCGCAGGAGATGTGCGTCGACCCTCTCCCTCCCCACCCTCCTCCTCCGACGCACGGGCGCGCGCTGACGATGCCGCCTCGCCCGCCCGCAGACATTTACCGCGAGGACCTGTACGCCAAGCACGTTGCGAGCAACCGCTACACGGGCTTCAAGCCGTTCTCGCCCCAGACGTTCGCGAGCAACTCGGAGCTCAAGGCCAAGGTCATCAAGTTCATCCGTCGCGAGGTGCGTCCGACTCACTCTCTTCGGCTCGACTCGCTTCCTCTCACGAGCGCACCTTGCTGATTGTCGAGTTGGCTGTCGGTTCGCAGCTGCAAATCTTCCCCGCCGTCGACGTGGCGTTCCTCACGACCTACCTCGTCTCGATCGCGTCGCAGCTCGACCTGCGCTCGTCGGCGGCGATCCGGCTCATCTCGGACTTCCTGTCGGACCAAGACGCGCAGCACCTCGTGCACGAGATCACGACCTTTGCGCGCTCGCCGTTCAAGTCGCTCGAGGGCTACGACCGGTTCGTGCAGTACGGCCGCCCGCACCGCGACGTGCCCAAGGCGCGCGCGCTCGAGGAGCTCGTCCTCGAGCCCGAGGACCTGCAGCGCGACGCGCCCCGCTTCGAGGAGCACATGCGCCGCAAGCGCGCAGAGGACGACGCCGCCGAGCGCGCAAGACCGAGGCCGCCGCCGCCCATGTCGGCGAGCCTGCCGTCGCGCTCGGCGGGCGCTCCTGAGGCTGTGGCTGCGCGGCGCGGGAGTCAGGGCGAGGCGTTACGCGGCGGGCGCGGCGACAACGGGTACGGCGCGCGGCCGCGCGAGCGGCGCATGAGCGGACGCGAGCTCTCGCCTCCTCTCTCGCCGCCGCCGCCGTCGTCGTCGCGGCGGCGCTCGAGCGGCGCGCACCGCCATGAGCGCCGGGCGCCGTCGCCGCCGCGCGAGCCCGACTGGCGCGACCGCGACGAGCGGTACACCGGGTCGTACTACCTGTCGAGCGGGAGCCGGCGCGACGGGACCAAGGGCGGCAGGGGGTACGGCCCGCCGCCGCCGAGGTGGGCGCGGGGGCAGGAGAGTAGGTACCGCGACGAGCGCGAGAGGGAGAGGGAGCGCGGGCGGGGGAGGTCGAGGTCGCGCTCGAGGTCGGCTTCGAGGGACCGGCGCCGCTCGCCGTCGCCGTCCGAGCGCCGCAGGAGCCGCAGCCGCAGCCACAGTCGCTCGCGCTCGCGCTCGCCCGTCGGCTCTCGCCGCGAGCGCTCGTCGTCGCGCTCGCGCACCCTGCAGGCCGACTCGCGCTCGCGCTCCCCTTCCCGCTCTCGTTCCCCCCACCCCTCGCGCGGCCGCTCGCGCTCCCGCACACCCGTCCGCCGCACCGCCTCGCCCACACCTCCTCCCACCTTCGACACCGGCGCCGACCCGCACGCCTCGGCCGACGACTCGGACGCCATCTCGCTCGTCGGCCCGTCCTTCTCGTCGGCGCCGTCGCCGCGCCCGGGCACGCCGTCCGCCGCGGCCGCTGCCAGCGCTGGGCCCGCCCGCCCGATGCTGAGCATCTTTGGCGCGGCGCGGCGCCTGCTCGGCAATGGGCGCGTCGTCACTCTCTCCGAGGACGGGCGCGCAAGCCTGCACGGCGCCGCGGCGAGCGACGCGGGCTCGTCGGTCCGGGGCAAGGGCAAGGCGCGCGCCGACGCCCAGCCGCCCTCGGCGCCGCGCGCGATGAGGCTGCGCGCGCCGCAGGGCTCGGGCTCGGGCCAGGCGGCGCCGGCGCACGGGCAGGAGCCGTACGACGCGCAGCCGCGCGCGAGGCCCGCCTCGCCGGCGGGCAAGACGCTCCTTGCGCGCCTCGGCGGTGCCGCGCCCTCGACCGTCGCCGCCGCTGCGCCCGGACCCGGACCCGCCGCCTCGGCCGCCGACGCCGGCCGGACGCTGCGCGCCAAGCTCCAGGCGCGCCTCACGGCCGAGTACCGTCAGGCGCTCGCGTCGCGGACGGCTCCCTCAGCGTCATCGTCGGCGGCGGCGGCGAGCGCCAAGAGCGCGACGGACCTGCGCGGGCTGCTCCAGGCGCGGCTCACGGCCGAGAAGGCGCTCGCGTACGAGGAGCTGACGCGCGCGCGCGCGCAGGCGTCGCTCGCTGCGCTGCGCGAGCGGGGCGCTGCGGGCGCGGGTGCCGACGATGCGGGCGGCGCGGCGCAGACGACGACGTTCAGCGAGGCGACGAGGGAGCTGCTGCTCGCGCGGCTCGAGGAGGAGCGGCTCCTCGCCGAGGAAGCCGAGGGCGCCGCCGCCGTCGAGCTCGCCACCGGCGGGTACGAGCTCGACTACGGCTTCGACTACGACTACGGCTTTGACTCGGCGGCGGCGTTCGACTCGGACCCGTCGGCCGACGCCGCCTTCACAGACCTCGCGCCCTCGCCCGACCCTCTCCCCCTCCCGCTCTCGCCCTCGCCACCTCTGCCCGCGACCAAGTCCGAGACGGCGCTCAAGGCGGCGCTGCTCGAGAAGCGCAAGGCGGCCGTCGAGCTCGAGCTCGAGAAGCGCAGCGGCGAGCTCAAGGAGGGGCTCATGCGCCAGAAGCTGCTTGCCAAGCGCAAGGCGGCCGCGGCGACGGGCGCGGGTTCGCCACCGCTGTCGAGGCAGGCGCAGGAGTCGCTGTAGCGCGAGGAGGAGGAGGACGAGCTGGAACCGCTTGGTTGTGCAGCTGTCGAGGACCTTGGCCGTCGCGAGCGAGCGAAAGTCAAGCTGCGGCGAGGGTCGCAGCGAGTTGACGAGCGTCGCTGTCATGCACTCACACACTCAGCTGGCTAGATCGAGTACTCGTCAGAGGGGAGGAAGCGTCTTGGCCGTGGTCGTCGTCGTCCGGTGGACGAGGCGGGCTCGCTCTCGGTCCGCCCCGACTCCATCACGCTCTCACCCTCGTTCACGCTCTCGAGCAGCTGCCTGGTGCCATGTCTCGCTTTGTCCGCCCGTCCTCGTTCCGGCACACGTACGGGTGCGTCCTCGCCCTCGCTCGTCGCCCCGGCCTCCCTCTTCCCCCACCGTGACCCTCATCGCTGATCACGGCCTGCTTCTGGCCTCGTGCAGCACGCCGGCCAAGCCCGAGAACCGCTACGACAACATCAAGATCAGCGGTGCGTCCCTCCTCCTTCTCTGAGCCGTCGCTGCACTTCCTCGGCCCCTCGTCTCGCTCCTTCGGCCGACCACGACGACGACGGCGAGCTGACGCGCTCCCGCCGTTCCCCCCACTCTTGCCCGCCTGCGAACAGCTTCGGCATGGGACACGAACCTCGTCAGCGCCAACGACAAGTACCTCGCCGTCAACTGGCAGGCCTCGGGCGGCGGCGCCTTCCTCGTCTCGCCTCTCGACCTCACGGGCAAGGTGCGTTGCGCTCGCGAGCTCTCTCCCTTCCGGTCCGGCCAGACCTCGTCGTGAGGAGCAGACGGATCGGTGCTAGTCTGGCGGGCGCGCGCCGCACGCACACGCTGACTCGCTCCCGCCCCCCTCGCAGCTCCCCGACTTGTTCCCGCTCGTGCGCGCCCACACGGCAGCCGTGCTCGACACGGCCTGGTCGCCGTTCGACGACGACCTCGTCGCCTCGGTCGGCGAGGACGGCAAGCTCGCCCTGACGCGCGTCGACGACGCCCTCCTGCGCGACGCGTGGTCGGGCGACCGCAAGGACCTGCCCGACCTCGAACCGCTGTGGCGCCAGCACGCGCACGGCCGCAAGGCGGGCCACGTGCGCTTCCACCCGGCGGCGCACAACGTCGTCGCGACGGCGAGCAACGACGTCAAGCTGTGGGACCTCGACCAGCAGAAGGCCGTCCTCCAGAGCGAGACGCACGCCGACATGGTGCAGTCGTTCGACTGGGACTGGTGCGGCGGCGTGTACGCGACGACGTGCAAGGACAAGAAGCTGCGCCTGTTTGACCCGCGCGCGGGCGCCGCCGCCGTCACGGTCGCCGACTCGCACTCGGGCGTCAAGGGCTCGCGCGTCACGTGGCTCGGCCAGCTCGACCGCATCGTCACGACGGGCTTTTCGCGCACGAGCGACCGCCAGGCGTTCCTGTGGGACTCGCGCGAGCTCACAAAGGGCCCCGTCAAGCAGCTCAACATCGACCAGAGCTCGGGCGGCCTCATCCCCATGTTCATCCCGGGCAACAAGTGCGTCCCCTCGTCTCGCTCTTCCTCGTCCTCGCTGTGAGCCTCGTGCTGACTCTCCTTTCTCTCCCTACAGCGTCCTCCTCCTTGCTGGCAAGGGGTGCGTCCTTTCCTGCTCTCGCCGACTCTCTGCCTCCCTTCGCCGACCCTGACCTCCCCCTTCTTCCTCGCCCGCAGCGACGGCAACGTGCGCATGTACGAGTACGACAACGACGAGCTGTTCTACCTGTGCGTCCCCTCCCTCTGCGTCGACCGTGCGCGCCGCCGCTCACGGACCCCCTCCTCGCGCCCGCAGGTCCGACTACACGAGCCCGCACCCGCAGCGCGGCATGTGCCTCGCGCCGGCGCGCTCGGTCAACGTCGCCGAGACCGAGATCGCGCGGGTGTACAAGGCGTTCGGGACGACGATCGAGCCCATCTCGTTCCGCGTGCCGCGCAAGGTGCGTCGTCGCGCTCTTCTCCTCCTCGTCGTCGTCGAGGCGCTCGAGACGCTCAGCCGCTGACGCTCGCCCCTCCCTCCTCCTCTTCCTCGCCCTCGCCCTCGCCCACCTGCCGCAGTCCGACTCGTTCCAAGCCGACCTCTTCCCGCCGGCGCCCTCGGCCCATCCGGCCCTCTCGGCGCAGGACTACTTTGCGGGCAAGACGGCGCCGCCCAACCTCCTCGACATGGAGACGCGCCAGGACGCGCAGCAGACGGCCCAGGCGCCCAGGCAGTACACGCCCACGCCCGCGCCCGCACCGGCGCCCGCAGCGCAGAAGCAGGAGCAGAAGGAGCGCTCGCCGACCCCGACGCCCCCGCGCGCGGCGTCCCCTCCCCCTCCCGCGCAGCAGTCGCGCCCGGCGACGCCCCCCGCCCCTGCGTCCGCACCGGGCCCGGACCCGGCGCGCGCGGCCGTGCTCGACAGCGTCGGGACGGTCGCCAACGCGGGCGGGGCGACGCTCGCGCGCGCGAACGGCGTCGAGCCGTTGTCCTCTGCCTCTTCCTCTCCCTCGGCGCCCTCTGGCGCAGGAGCAGGGGCGAACGGCGCGGGAGAAGGAGAGCGCGCCGATGCAGAGCTGCGCGACGAGGTGCGCGCGCTCCGGGCGGCGCTCGCCGACAAGGACGCCGTCATCCGCGAGTTGGAGCTCAAGCTTGAGCGGGTCAAGGTGGCGATTGCGTGAGGGGCGGAGCGGAGGAGGAGCGAGGAGGAGGTGCGAGAAGGAGGAGGTCCCTTATCGAGCCTGTATTGCCCAAGCCGTTCCACTTTCTCTCCTCCCTCTCCTCTCCTGCTCTCGCTCTCGCTCTCTCACTCTGGGCACCGCGCACGACGAGAAGAGAGCCAAGAGCGAAACCGGACAAGTCTGCTGCACTGCTTTGTGATTTTGCGAGTCCGACGATCGACGACGAGAGTGAGAGAGGAGAAGGGGAAAGAGAGGAGGAAGAGGAGGGGGCATGCGGGTTTGCTGAGACGAGCGCGGGAAAGGGGAGAGGGAGGGGGTGCGACAAG
>Ga0308169_10002156_pt1 | contig 20956 bp, 14 predicted proteins | sample PhyBR1_2_FD_202139 | JGI IMG/M metagenome (GOLD analysis project Ga0308169, IMG submission 202139) | Phyllosphere microbial communities from UC Gill Tract Community Farm, Albany, California, United States - DLSLSB.R1 | ecosystem: Host-associated > Plants > Phyllosphere > Unclassified | place...
GACTCGGCCTTGCTGACTCCCTGCCGCTCTCCCTCCCTCTCCCTCTCTCTTCACCTTGCCCGCCTGCAGTACGACGACGAGGAGTCGCTCGCGCCCGAGGACCAGCCCGCACCGACACGCAAGTCCCGTCGCGGCGCAGACGGCGAGGGCGACTTCTTCGGCTTCGGGCGCAGCTTGACCGTCAAGGGTCCGTCTCGCTCTCGCTCTCACTCTCTCTTCGGCCCAAGTCTCGATCGCTGACGCCCTCACTGCTCGCGCTCGCAGAGGGTATCCTCACCGTCGCCGACGAGCTCCTGCAGAACAATGGCCAGAAGTTCCTCGAGATGATGGAGCAGCTCGCCGACAAGCGTGTGCGGCGCGACCGCGAGGCGGCCGAGGCCTTCGACGACGAGCGCGGCTACGCCGACGAGCGCAGCGACGACGACCTCGAGTGCGTCCCCTCCCCCCTCTCATCGTCAGCGCCGCTCGGACCCGTCCCTGACTCGCTCTTCCCTCTCCTCCCTCGCCCGCCCGCAGAGACGACGAGGAAGACGGCTCGGACGAGGACGACGAGCCGCTGACCGAGCAAGAGCGCGTCGAGGAAGGCCGCCGCATGTTCCAGATCTTCGCCGCGCGCATGTTCGAGCAGCGCGTCCTCACGGCGTACCGCGAGGAGGTCGCCGCCGAGAAGCAGAACCAGCTCCTGCGCGAGATCGAGGCCGAGCAGCGGCTCCAGGAGGAGCGCGAGGCCAAGAAGGCCAAGGAGGCTCAGAAGAAGAAGGACAAGAAGAAGTGCGTCGCCGTCGCCCTCTCTCTCTCTCTGTCGCTGCCCGTGCCGACGACTTTGCTGACGCTCCCCCTCACTCGCTCGCAGGGCCGAGAAGCTCAAGAAGGAGGAGGAGCGCCTGCGCAAGGAGGCCGAGCGCGAGTCCGCCGAGCTCGCCGCCAAGCAGGCCGAAGAGGCTCGCCTCGAGGCCGAGCGCGTGCGCAACGAGGAGCAGCGCCAGAAGCGCGAGGCCGAGCGACGCGCTCGCGACGAGGAGAAGGCTCGTCGCGAGGAGCGCGCCCGGCAACAGCGCGAGGACGAGCGGCTCAAGAAGGAGGAGAAGGCCCGACTCGCACGCGAGGCCAAGGTCAAGGCCGAGCAAGAAGCGCGCGAGAAGAAGGCTCGCGACGACGCCGACCGCAAGGCGCGCGCCGAGGCCGAGCGCAAGGAGCGCGAGGAGCGCGAGCAGCGCGACCGCGAGGACCGCGAGCGCAAGGCGCGCGAGGCGGCCGAGCGCAAGGCCAAGGACGACAAGGAGCGCGCCGAGCGCGCCGCCGCCACCGCTCGTGCCAAGCAGCAGCAGCAGCAGCAGGCCGCCGCTGCAGCTGCAGCCGCCGCCGCCGCCGCGACCGCCGCCGCCACGCCCAAGTCGCCCGTCAACCAGCGCGCCGCCCCGCCCTCGTCTCGCCAGCAGCAGCAGCAGCAGCAGTCGATCCCGGGCCTCCCGAAGGTGCCCGTCTCGATGGCCAAGCCGTCGCCGCCGCCGAGTGGGCCCGGCGCAGGTCGTCAGCAGCCGTCGTCGTTCCCGCACGGCTCGATGCCTCGTCAGCCGTCCATGTCGGGTCCGCCGCACCAGCAGCAGCCTCCTCAGCCTCAGCAGCAGCAGCAGCAGCAGCAGCAGCCGCAGCGTCAGCCGAGCTTGCACGGCCAGCACAACCTGCCGCCGTACCCGCAGCAGCGCAACGTGTCGCAGCCCAACGGCCTGGCGCCCGGCCGCATGTTCTCGCCGCCGCCGCCGCCGCCGATGAGCCTCCACCCGCAGCAGCAGCAGCATCAGCAGCAGCAGGCGTTCGGCAACATCGGCATGCCCTCGTCGTCGTCGTCGTCGTCGTTCATGTCGCCGCCGCCGCAGCAGGGCGGGCCGCAGATCTCGCCGAGCCTCGGGCGCGGCGGCACGCCGATCGGCCCTCCTCCTCCCGGTGCGTCGTCGCAGGCGTCGTCGTCGTCGGCCAGCATGCGCTCGCCGCAGGCGAACGGCCTGTCGCTCGGTCCGTCGCCGCTCGCCCCGCCGCCGTCGTCGTCGCAGGGCCTCACGAGCCCGCGCCCGATCAACGTCGCGCCCATCGGCAGCGCGATCGGTCGCCCGCCGTCGGCCGTGTCGTCGAGCGCGCGCTCGTCGTCGCCGCCTCGGGTGTTTGGCTCGTCGGCGCTGCACGAGGACGACGAGATTGTCGTGCCGCCTCCGCGCGCGTCCATCTCGAACGCGTCGTCGGCGCCGATCGGGAGCGGCGTCTCTGCGGCCCCGTCGTCGTCGTCCGTGCCGGGCGGGTCGGTCGACTGGGCGTCGCCGTTCTCGAGCGGCGGCGGGTCGATCTGGGGCGCGCAGCCGGCGCAGCCGCCCGTGCCGACGCTCGACCGGCAGTCGATCCTGCGCGACCGCAGCCGGGTCGCGTTCCTCAAGCTGCACGAGCTCGGGCAGACCAAGGTCGACTCGGCCATGCCCGTCGACGACATCTACAAGGCGATCCTGGTCCTGTGGCCGTCAGACGCCGGGGCCGTGACGCTGCACGAGCTGGTCGAGTCGATGCTCGAGCCGCCCAACGGCGTGACGCGCACGGGCGTCTTCACCTTTTCGACCGTCGGCGAGCAGGTCTACGCCAAGTGGACGCCGTCTTGAAGCTCCGCCGCTCGTTCCCTCGTTCCTGTCGACCCTCCTCCTCCCCTTCTTCACCCTCCTTTCTCCCTCTCTTTCTCTGCTGCGCAATCATCGAGCTGTTCTTCTGCATGTGGCCCGACTGCGCGAGAGAGAGCAAGCAAGCGCGAGCTCTGCGAAAGCGTCTCCCCCACCGCGTCGCTAGCCTGGAGCTGCGGGACAGGGTTGGCTCGTCGCTCTCGGTCGCCCTCGCTTCCGCCGCGAGCGTGCACCTGCTGTGTGTGCACGCCTGCCACCCTGCGCATCAGCCGCGCAACGAGCCGCCTCAGCCGCCGCCTCGTCCTCGTCGTCGTCGCCCCGAGTCGTCGCAACTCGGCAACCTGCAGCACTCGCTCCAGCCTCTGAGTCGAGCCCGCCACGCACGCCAATCCAGCTCAGATCAAGCCTGAGCGTGCACCGACTCGACGCGCCCAGCCTGTGCGTCCCTTTCCTCCTCGCCGAGCCTCCTGATGCCAACTGACCCTGCCGACCTTGCCCGCAGTCAAGCTGCGACCCGACCAGCCTCGAGCTGCCGCCTACCTGCCCGCCGATACTCTCAGCAACCTCGACCACCTCCCCCTCGCACCCTCAGCCCTCGATCCGCCCTCCACCGCCGCCGTCGTCACCCAACCCCGACCTCGCACCCCGCCTACCAGCCGCGCCGGTGCAGCTGCAAGCGCCCCGCCCGGTCATGCAGAGCCCTGATGCCGCTCTAGCGACAACGGCGCACCCTCCAGCTTCCACCTCGAGCGGCGACCCCTCCCCGACCCCGTCCACCTCGAAGCACCCTTTCGAGCCAGCCGCACCAGGCCCTTCGCACCCTTCGTCCTTCCTCCCCAACCAGGCGCGACACTCGCGCCGCCCGAGCCGAGCCGAGCGCTACGAGGCCATCGTCGCCAGCGCGCGCGAGGTCCTCGCGAGGGGCACTCGGCGCTCGTCGGTCGAGGGCGTCGGGCTCGGCCTATCGAGCTCTGGGCCGACCGCGCGCGAGGGCAAGAGGAGGAGCCGGCTCGAGGAGGTGGCGGCCGAGGCCGTCGGGCGGAACGAGTGGGAGGACACGGTCAGGAGCTTGCTCAGGGTCGTCGATGGCATGGTGCGTCTTCTCGTTCTCTCTCTCCCTCATGTCGCTCGAGCTTTCGACTGACGTCCTCACTCTCCCGCAGACGCAACAACTCGCGACGCACGACGACCTCGCCGCGCAGCTCAAGATCGCCCAGTCGAACCTCGCCCTCGCCGAGACGCACAGCGAGTTCCTCGAGGACACGCTCCGCCGGCGCGAGTCGGTCTCGTCGGGCTCGCACGCCATGGCTCGCCACCACTCGGGCCCGGGCACGCAGCGCCGAGGGAGCGCCGACACGCCCGAGCAGAGCAGCCTCGGCGGGCTCTTTGGCCTCGGGCTCTCGGCCGATGGCGACGCGAGCGGCGGCGCCAAGAGCTTCTTCCGCCTGCCGTCCAAGCGCAAACCGACGACGAGCAACGCCTCGTCGGCATCCAACTCGCACCCGCCGCCGAGCTCGCGCGGCCTGCGCTCGGTCGCCTCGTCGCCCCTCCTCAAGGACGTGTCGCCCAACCCGGCCTCGCCGACCGAGCAGCCGCGCTTCTCGTCGTCGACCTTCTCATCGATCGACGAGTCGTCCCTCTCGGTCCCGTTCAACAGCGGCGGCACCTCGCCGACGTTCCCTCGCGAGCTGTTCGCGCTCCAGGCGCAGGTCTCGAGCCTCGAGACCGAGTGCGCGGCGCTCAGGAGCAACAACGCGAGCCTCAAGCGCAGCAACGAGACGCTCGTCTCCAAGTGCGCCGAGCTCGAGAAGACGACCGAGGACCTCATGAGCGAGCTCGAGAACCTCAGCGTCGAGCTCTTCTCCGAGGCCAACACGCTCGTGCGTCCCTCTCTCCTCCTCTCTCACGCTCGAGCATTGCGTCGACCGATACTGACGAGCGTCTTCTGCCTACAGGTCGCCGACGAGCGCAAGCTACGCGCTAAGGCGGACGAGGAGGTCGAGCGACTGCGAGGCGACGTGGACAACCTTACCTCGCAGCTCTCCTCGCTCCGAGTCGAGCTCGCGCACCGCCCCTCTTTCCTCGACGTCACCTCGCCCGCCCTTCCCGCCCTCCCGCACTCGGCGCCGACGACACCGGCCATGCCTATGTCGGCCGACGCGCTGCAAGCGTTCCCCTCCTCCTACGACCGCCCTTCCTCCTCGAGCCGCACCGACGCCGACCTCGACCGACCTACCTCGGCCGTCAGCTCTCGGCGCTGGAACCCCTTCAGCCGCGCGTCCGTCCCGGCGCCCTCTCCCGATCCCGCCGCAGCTCCTCCTCCTCCCTCAGCTTCCGCCGCATCCACCTCGCTCCACGCGCCCTCGATGGCGCGCGGCGACTCGGGCGAGTCGTACGTCTCGGACACGAGCGCGACGAGCTTCTTCTCGTCGCGCTCGAACCCGGTGCGGTCCGCCTCGTCGGCCTACGAGCGCTCGCCCGTCCTGCCCGCGCCCGCCGAGGTGCAGCGGCGCGTCACGTCGCCGAGCGTCAAGGGCAAGGACAAGGCGCGCGAGCTCGAGCTCGGGATCCAGGTGCCGTCGATGACGGCGACGGCGGCGAGCGCGGGCGGCGAGTGGATGGCGAGGACCGAGTCGGACGGCGGGACGACCGTCGGCGCCAAGACGCCGCACGCGCCCGACGGCTCGTACTCGATGCGCGACGTCTCGTCGTCGTCGGCGTCGCAGCAGCCGCTGTCAGCGAGCCCGACGTCGTCGCTCGGTGTTTCGCCGAGCGCACCCGCGCCGCCGGTCAGCGCTCGCTCGCCGCGCTCGCCCGTCCCCGGGACGTTCCCGCCCGCCCACCGTGCCGAGCGCGCGCAGGACGACGCGACGCCGGTGCCGGACCGCGCCGCGCCCGTCTTTACCGGCCCGCGGCTGCGCCCTCCTCGCGGCGGCGACGGGTCCGCCGCTGCGCCTCGCCCGCTCGCGATCCACACGGACGTGACGCCGCCGATGCTCGCCGGCGGCTTCTCGCACCCGGTCGACGGCGCGCGCATCGGCGGGCCGACGGCGGCCGAGATGACGGCGGCGAGCAAGAGCCCCAAGAGCCCCAACGAGCTCCGGTGGAACAAGGTCGCCGGCTCGCTCGACTCGAACGGCTCGGCATCGTCGTCGTCAGCGTCGTCGAGGGCGAGGAGCAACAGCCGGTCGAGCGTCGAGCGGGCGGCCGAGGCGCGCCGGTGGGACAGGGAGAACCTGCCGCCGAGCCCGGCGCTCCCCGACGGCTTCGAGCAGCAGCAGCAGCAGAAGTCGGCGCCGCAGCCCGTGCGGCAGTCGTCCGACGAGCGCACGGCGTCGAGCGCGTTGCAGGAGCCGCCGACGTCGCGCGTCAAGGCGCCGACGCCGACGCCGGCGAGCATCACGTCCCGCCTCCGCCTCGACACGTCGAGCGCGCGGCTCAACGGCTCGAGCGCCTCTGCCGCCTCGCCGCGCTCGCTCTCGGCACGACCGGCAGCAGCCCCAGCGGCGCGGCCGTCCCTCGCTCGCACAGCGTCGACCGCCGACGCCGTCCCCTTCCCCGGGCCCATCTCGACGGCGCAGCTCGCCGCCTCGTCGGGCCCTGCGACCGCCTCGGCGACGACCCGCCCGTCGTACCTGCGCGCCAACTCGGGCTCGTCGTCTGCGCGAGGTGGCGGCGGCGGCGGCGGCATGACGCCCTCGACCTCTGCGTCGTCACTCGCGTCGCGCTCGTCGGCCTCGAGCGGCGCGGCGCTGCTCTCGCCCGGCGGGAGCGCCTCGGGAGCAACGAGCGGCGGGGGACGCTCGAGGGCTGGGTCGCACGGGCGGCCGCTGAGCCCTGACGGGGCGAGGGCGGTCGAGGACCTCGACAGCCTCATGCGCAGCATCGTCGAGATGAGCGAGGGCCTGTTCGACGGCGCGCACGACGAGGGTGCTGCGGTGCCTGCGGCGGGAGGGGAGCGCGGAGGGACGCAGTAGGAGGGCGACGGTGGAGACGAGCGGCGGGTTGAGGTGCAGCTGCAGCGCCGTTCCTACATCCTCTCTTTTGCGCTCGGCGAGGACCTCGAAAGCTTCATGACTGCTTCACCGCAGCGTCGTCTTCAGCAGAAAGGACGCAAGCGAGTGCGAGAGGCCAGGTTCCGGTGAGCTGCTTGTTGCGAGCGGACGACGAAGGCAGACGACTCGCCTCGCTCCCATCGCTCTTGCTCCCGGCCAAGGAGAGCAGCACCTGTGCCTCTGCAGCCTTCGTCAGGTCCCCGCCAGCCCTTCGACAGAGCCGCGCGACGCCGTCGGACTCTCCGCCTCGTCGACATCAACCCCGCCCGTCAGGCGACTCGACTAACACCCGCTCCCTCGCCTTCGAGCCCGGCCAGCCGCACGCCCAGAGCACCAGCACCTCGCCAAGCACCCTCGCCCACCTCTCCAACCGCGCCCCGAGCCGTCGCGCGAGGTCCGCCTGCACCGCCGCCGCCCATGACCACCCGCACGGCGAGGAGCGCCGCGAGCAACGCAGGCTGGGACGACCACGACGTCTACCTGCACGTCCTCAAGGTCGCCGTCCTCGAGCACGGCATCGCGCGCGCAGGCCACGCCGCCGCAGCCACCTCCCCCTCCACCGCGCCGCCGTCCGGCACCGGCCACTCGTCGACGACCCACGCCGCCGCCCTCGCACGCCCTGCGACCAAGCCTGCGAGCACCGGCTCGTCGCTGCGCCCCGCCGACGGCTGGACGAGCGCGCTCGGGTCCCTCGGCGACGTCTTCAAGGACTCGTCGAGCAGCCGCGACAAGGCGTCGCGGTTCCCAAAGGACTTTGTCAGGGCGCTCGACCGCCGCATGGAGCTCATTGCCCGAGGCGCCGACCCAGCGCACGCCGACCCGCTCTTCCGCCAGACGATCGGCGCCTTCTACACGACCTACGCCCAGCCGAGCTTCCACAAGAAGCTCAAGGACAACCGCCAGATCGAGGAGATCATCCTCATGTTCGTCACGACGGCGAGCAACGTCCTCAAGAAGCGGCTCACGGGCGACGACTGGAAGCCAGAGCTCAACGCCCAGGTCGCACGCTTCACGCGCGTCATCAAGGACACGCTCAAGTCGTGCAGCCGCGTCCCGGGTGAGCTCGTCAACCGCCTCGAGACGTACTGCGCCAAGCTCGACAGCGACGCGACGACGTCGCAGCAGCCGGCACCGCTGCCGCAGCCGTCGGGCCACGACCGCACCCTGTCCGCCTCGACCTCGAGCCCGTACCCGTCGTACTCGCCCAGCCTCGGCGCGGCCGCCCCTTCGTCGCCGGTCATCGCTCGGCAGAGCTTCGACTACTCGCCGGCGGCGGCACCGGCCGTCGTCGTCCTCGACGACATGCCGCTCGTGTGCGCGATCGGGTCCATCTTCGGCAAGGGCGACGCCGAGCTCAAGCGCGACGTTGCCTCGCTCAAGCGGACCTGCACCGAGCAGGTGCGTCCTCTCTCTCTCCAGGCACGCTGTGGAGAGCCGAGACTGACTCTGTGACTCTCTGCAGGCCGCCTTCAACGACCTCAAGGCCATCATCAACGCCGTCGCGCAGCTCGCCGTCTCGCCGCCGTCGGCCTCGTCGGCCTCGCAGTCTTCGGGCTCGCACCACTTCCCCTTCCGCCCCGAGCACTTCGAGTCCGAGGACGCGTTCAGCGCGTGGCGCAAGCAGGAGAACGACGAGCTGCAGGAGCTTCTCCTCGAGATGACGATGCGCAACCCGGACCTCGTCAAGGGCGGCGGCGGCGCGACTCTCGGCGTCGAGGGCCTCGCCCTGACCGACAAGGCGAGCCGGCGCAGCTCGCACAGCTCGCTCGTCATCGTCGGGTCGGACGGCAACACGCTCGAGGCCGAGGACCGTGCGCCCGACTCGTCGTCGTCGTCGTCGTTCGTCTTCGTCCCGCCCGACCCTCGGTTCTTCTACCGCCGCCTGTACACCCTCGCCCTCGAGCACGACTACGCCCTCATGTCGACCCTCCCGCCCGACGAGGACGTGTCCCTCACCATCCTCTCGCCCTCCCACGAGCAACTCCTGCGCAACTGCCAGTCGAGGTGGCGCATCCCCAACATTACGCGCGCGGCGACGTTCGCCGGCCTCATCGCCGGCCTGTACAAAGACCAGGGCGTCCCCGAGGAGTGCGTCGGCGAGGCGCTCGACCTCGTGCGGCGCGAGGAGGACCAGTGGCGGTACTGGCGCTGGCCGACCGCCGACCGCCACCACCTGTTCCGCGCCCTGTCGCTCCTGTTCGACACGCTCCTCACACGGTTCTTCGAGATCTTCCAGGGCCTCCTCGCTCTCCCCTTCGCCTCGGTCCTCCCGCTCCTCCACTCGATCCACGGCGACGAGCTGTTCGCCTTGTCGATCGGGCCGCTCCTCCCGGCGACCCTAAGCGAGCTCGAGACGGGCATGCGCAAGTTTGTCGCCATGGCGTTCGAGGAGCGCATGGCCGAGGCCGACTCGAGGGAGCGCACGAGCGACCTCGACCCGTGGATCGAGATGCTCGCCTGGATGCGCGACGAGGTGCGAGGGTACGACCGAGCCTTCCCCGACAAGGTCTGCGAGTGCGTCCTACTCTTCCTCTCTTCGAGCTCCCTGCCTTGCCGCCGCGCCCGCACTGACCTCTCGTCCCTCCTCGCTCACAGCCAGATCGACCCGCCCTCGCTCTTCCTCTCGGTCGGCGCCCCGCTCTTCGTCCAGCACCTGCACCACTCTCGCCTCGCCCTCCACGCCGCAGCGTCGCAGCAAGAAGGCGCAGCGAGCGACGAGGACCTCCTCGAGCTGTACCACGGCGTGCGCGAGCTCAAGGACCTGCACCGCGCGTTCGTCTCCGAGTGCGTCGCCTCTCTCCTCGTCTGCGTCTCTCACGAGCGAGAGCCCTTCACCGACTGACTGCGTGGTCGTCGTCCGCAGCGAGCCGCTCGAGATCGACTTTTCGGCATGGTTCGAGCCGTACGTGCGCCGATGGCTCGCCGGGACCGACACGCAGACGAGCGAGTGGGTCAACCGCGCTATCAGCAAGGACAAGGTGCGTCGACTCATCTCGCTCGTGTCCTCCTTGAGCCTCGAGCCGGAGCTGACGCCGTGCCCCTCGCAGTTCGAGCCCGAGGAGACGGCGACGCACTCGTCGTCGATCGTCGACCTCATCGACTCGTGCAAAGCGCCCGTCGAGTTCATCCTCAACCTCAAGTGGCCGAACGAGTACGAGAACGCCAAGTTCCTCACCGGCCTCTCGAGGGTGCGTCCCCTCGTCGCTCGCCCTTTCACGTCGCTCGGGCCTTTCACTGACTCTTCCTACCCTCGCTTGCTCTCGAACGCAGACCATCGCCAAGTCGATCGAGCAGTACGCCAACCAGCTCGAGGCCATGTTCGTCGAGGAGATGTTCCCGCGCAAGGCGAACGAGCCGCCGACGCAGGACGTCGCTCGGCCCTCGGCGTGGCTCACCAAGGCCAAGATGGTCGTCCAGGGCGACAAGAAGATCGAGCCGTTCGTCTTTCAGCCTGCTGTGCGTCTCGTCTCTCCTCGCCGCACGGACCGCTTGTCGGCTCGGTCGCTGACCCTCGTCTTTGCGGATGCCTGCAGAGCTGCATCAAGCTCAACAACATCCAGGCGGCGCGCCAGCTGCTCGACACGATCTACACGACCCTCGACGCCGACAAGGTGTCGCGCATCGTCGAGATCAACACGCCGCCGCCGGCGCCCGATGCCGCGCAGGCCGCTCCTCGGTACCTCTTCACCGTCAAGATCGTCCTCTGCGAGAACCTGTCGCCGCCGTCGGGCAACACGCGCAAGAAGCTCGACCCGTTCCTCATCCTGTCGGACCCGGCGGGCTACCGTGTCGCCAAGACGAGGACCCTGTACGAGTCGAACGACCCGAGGTGGGACGAGACGCTCGACGTGTCGGTGCGCGGCGACCTGTGGCTGCGCGCGACCGTGTACAACCGCAACCTCGTCGACCACCACGACCACGTCGGGTGCGCCTACATCCACCTCGACCCGCGCAAGTTCTCCGACTTTCTCGCCCAGGACGTGTGGTACCGGCTCGAGGATCAGCAGCGGCAGCCGCTCGAGGGCCGGCTCCTGCTGCGCATCTCGATGGAGGGCGAGAAGGACGACATCGGGTTCTACTTTGGCCGGGCGTTCCGCAGCTTGAAGCGCGCCGAGGGCGACATGGTCCGGCACATGGTCGACAAGGTGCGCTCGATCCTCTCTTTCGCTCGCTCGACTCTCCCGATCTGGTCCCTGACGCCCGCCCTTCCTCGCCTTGCAGATGACGCCGTTCGTGCGGCACTACATCTCGCACCAGAACCTGCGCTCGCTGCTCAAGATGGGCCCCTACTCGCTCCCCGACCTCGACAAGGTGCGCGGCAACCTCGACAAGGGCGTGCGCAACCTCAACGCGTACGTGCGCGACGCGCTCGGCAGCTCGACGGGCGCGGGCGACTCGGCGCGGCTCCTGATCCCGCCCGTGCACGACCCGCACGCGCCGACGCCCGTCACGCTCGAGCGGCTCGAGCAGCGCAAGAAGGGCAAGGGCCCGCTCACTGACCTCGAGATCGAGGACGCCATCGGCGACTTGCTCGACTACTTCGAGGTCACGTTCGCGACGCTCAAGGAGTCGCTCACGCCGGACGGTGCGTCCCTCTCTCTCCCCTCTCGCTCGCTCTTGCCGCCGCCGCCGAGGACGACGACTGACTCGCCTCCTCCTCGACACCCTGCAGCTTGGCGCCTCGTGTCGATGCGCCTGTGGAAGGACATCCTGACACAGATCGAGGGCCTCCTCGTCCCGCCGCTGAGCGAGCGCCCGACCGAGATGCGGCCCTTGAGCGAGAAGGAGGTCGACGTCGTCTACAAGTGGCTCGGGGTGCGTCCCTTCCCTCTCCTCGATCTCGTCGAGCAGTGCACTGATAGGTCGAGTCGCGCGCGCAGTTCCTCGTCAACTTCTTTCACGGCGGCGGCGAGGGCGTCCCGCTCGAGGACCTGCGCAACTCGAAGTATCTCGGTGCGTCCCTCCTCCCCTCCTCCTCTCGCTCGAGCCCGTCGCTGACCCTGGAACGACGTCCCTGCAGAGCTCATCGAGGCGCGCATGTACTACGAGTGGAGCGCCGACGACCTCATGCGCGCGAGCGTCGAGAGCCGTGCGTCCCCCTCTCCCTCTCTCTCTGCCCCGCCCCCCTCGATCCCGCTCGTCGCTGACGCCCTCTCCCCCGCCTCGCGCGCAGTGCAACGCCAGCTCACGACGCGGTCCAACTCGCTCCTCGGGCGCAACAAGTCGGTGTACCAGCAGCGCAACCTGGGCACGATCCGGGCGCACAAGAAGGAGAAGCAGCAGAAGGTGACGAGCTCGGGCGAGATGATCCTGCGCATCCTCCGCATGCAGTGCGTCCTCCTCTCTCTCTCTCTCTTTTCCCTGTCGCTGTCGGTGAACGGCGCGCTGACGGAGCACTCGCGCGCCGACACAGCCCGGGCACGAGCGACTTCCTGTCGACGCAGATCGCGTCGATGCACCGCCTGCACGCCGAGCTCGCCAAGAAGCAGCAGCTCAAGTCGCAGCGCGGGTCGCTGCAGCGGTCGGGCGGCGCGAACGGCGGGCTGGCAGGCGGGAGCGGGCGAGGAGGAGGAGGCGGCGCGAGAGGAGGCCTCGCGAGGGGGTCGCAGCTCGGGACCATCGTCGACGAGTGAGCGGTCCTCTCTTCTCGTTCTCTCTGTGTGTTACTGTCTGTACCGTGCAGTCGCTGTTGTCGGTTGTAGCCCTCCCTCTCTCTCTTGCATCGCTCGACGCTCGCGGACACTCGCTCCTTGCAGAAAGCTGGCTTCTCCTGTGCGCGGCCGAGTGCTTGCATGGGCTAGGGAGCTGTTCTGCGGCGACAGGACTGAGCGAGAAGTCGAGAGACGGTCGCGCCGACTGCGCGTCGACGACGAACCGGCGGAGGAGGAGGAGAGAGCCGCTCGTCGCCTCGCACACTCGCACCTCGGCACAGATGGTCAGTCTGAGCGCGTCTACCTGTCCAGGAGCAGCCACTGACTCGCCCATACCCACCCTCCTCCCTCGCCCTGCCCTCGTCGCCGTCCCTCTCCCCCGCTCCCACTCCACGTTACCCGCTCGCCCTCGTCGCTCGCCCCTCGACCGCCTGGACGCCCGCATATGCCTGCGCCACGCCTCTGCTCCCACAGGTCGTCCTCGCCGCAAGCATCGTCACCAAGAGCGGCAAGCGTGAGCCCTCGTCCCCGGCTCTCCCTCCCCTCTCATCGCTCGCCCCGCCGCCCCTCGCCCTGCAGCTCTTCCGGGCGCGACGAGCGCGTGCAGCAGCTCGCCAGCTCTCTCAGAGCGACCAGCAGGCCCCGTCAACCCTCCCCGGACCCAGCGGCTGACTCCTCCCTCCCCCCTCCTCCTCCCCTCGCGCAGCGCTCCTCTCGCGGCAATTCGTCGGCCTGCCCCGGCCACGCCTCGAGTCGCTCCTGTCGTCGTTCCCGCGCCTCGTGTCGCCGACGAGCGAGCACACGGTCGTCGAGGCGTCGGGCGTCCGCTTCGTCTACACGCCGCTCGAGGACCTCTACGTCCTCCTCATCACCAACACCCAGTCCAACATCCTCCTCGACTTGTCGACCCTGTCGCTCATCACGCGCATCGCCACCGAGCTCGGCAGCGGCGGCCGCGGCGGCGCCATCGGCGAGCTCGACGTGATGCGCGTCAACTTTGAGATCCTCTCGGCGTGGGACGAGGTCATCTCGCTCGGCTGGCGCGAGAACGTCAACCTGCAGCAGGTCCGCAGCATCCTCGAGATGGAGTCGCACGAGGAAAAGATCCAGGAGATCATCGCACGGGTGCGTCCCCTCTCTCTCTCTTCTCGTCTGTGCTGCCTGCTCCTTTGCCGGCCTCCCTGCTGACGTCTCGCCCGCACGCCCGCAGAACAAGGAGCACGAGGCCAAGGAGGAGCTCAAGCGTCGCGCCCGCCAGCTCGAGACGCAGCGCCGCGAGATGACCCGCCGCGGGCAGAACCCGTACGCCAACCCGGCCGCGCCGAGCAGCTACTCGGCCGTCCCCTCGTCGTACAACCCGCCCTCGGGCGGCCCGTCCTACTCGAACTCGGCCTACGACGCACCACCTGCCGCCGCCGCCGCCAAGCCGTTCAAGGGCAAGGGCATGCAGCTCGGCGGCGGCAAGGGCCGCAAGAACAACGACGACCTCGCGGCGGCGCTCGGCGGGCTCAGCGTCGACGACGGCGACCTGCCGCTCCTGCAGCACCAGCAGCACCAGCAGGTCGAGCACGAGGCGCCGACGGCGGCCGCCCACTCGTCGCAGCAGTACCAGCCGCCCGCACCGGCAACGCCGGCCAAGGACGCCAACCCGTTCGGGGACGTCGAGCAGAGCGAGTGCGTCGCGCCCATCCTCTTTCTCCTCTCCTCGTCAGGAACCTCTTGCCCAGCTCGAGCTGACGTCGACGGTGAACCCGCACGCAGCGTCCACCTCGTCGTGCGGGAAGCGCTCTCGCTCGCCCTCAACCGCGACGGCGGCATCTCGTCCCTCTCGCTCAAGGGCGACCTCGACCTGCGCATCAACGCGGCCGACTACGCCGCCGTCGTCCTGCGGCTGCCGTCGCCCGCGTCGGGCGCGTACCCGAAAGCCAACGACCTCCAGTTCAAGACGCACCCGAACGTCGACAAGGCGGCGTGGGCGCAGCGCGGCGAGATCCGCCTCAAGGAGGGCAAGAAGGGCTTCCCCGTCGGGCAGGGGCTCGGCGTGCTCAAGTGGCGGATGACCGGGACGGACGAGAGCGTCGTGCCTTTGTCGAGTGCGTCCTCCTCTCCCTTCGTTTCTCAGCCTCGGCCGACCTCGTCACTGACTCTTGCCCCTCACACGTGCGCGCAGTCAACTGCTGGCCGTCGGCCGACTCTGGCTCGCTCACCGTCAACCTCGAGTACGAGCTCGAGAACCCCGCCCTGTCGCTGCACAACGTCGTCATCTCGATCCCGCTCCCGGCGGGCGCCGAGCCGTCCATCTCCGAGGCGCCCGCACACGGCTCGTACGCCATCAACCCGCACTCGGGCCACCTCGAGTGGACGATCGACGAGGTGAGCGAGGCGGCCGGCACGGCGAGCGGCAGCCTCGAGTTTGAGGCGCAGGGCGACGACGCCGATGCGTGCTTCCCCGTCAAGATCGACTTTGTCAGCCAGAAGAGCATGTGCGGCGTCGAGGTACATCTCCTTTTGTCTCTCTCTCTCGGGGTCCGTGCGCAAACCGTCTCGAGCCGACTTGACTGACTCGTCGTGCGCCCTCTCTCTCCTTCGCGCGCAGGTCCTGGGCGTGTCCAACCCGGCGACCGACAGCGCCTCGGTCGACTACTCGCTCGACTCGCTCCTCGGCGTCGACCGCTACGAGGTCGTCTAGGCCGTTGTCGTGCGCGGTCGTGCTCGTTCGGCGACTCGACTCGAGAAGGCTCGTCTTCCCCTCTCCTGTTCTGTGCTCTCTCATCTTGCGTCGGCGTTGGTAGACGAAGCGGCGCTGTAACTTGGCTGTGCGATACCCTCTCAACCGAGTCCTTGAGGCGCGAGAGGAAGACCGAGAGCGGAGCGAGGGTCAGTGCGCTGACGTCCTGAGAGACGCTCAGGCCGGCATTTTCGTGCGAGCGCTTTCCTGAGCATAGCTCTCGTGTACAGAGAGAGCCGTTTGCGAAAGAGCAACAGGAACAGCGAGCGCGCCGGTGTCGAAAGGAAAACGAGAGGGCGAATGTGCACAGGGCATAATATGTACGCACGTTGATGGCGTATGCAACAAGCAAAGGTGTTTTGGCCGAGCGGTCTAAGGCGCTAGCTTAAGGTCACACGTTGATCCGCTAGTCCGAAAGGGCGTGAGTTCGAATCTCACAGACATCATCAATCTTTTGCTGCCTTCGCAAGCGAATACGATGCACGACAGCGTCCCCTTTTGCTGCGTCGACGTCGCTGAAGCCCCCTGAGTGGCTGGCGGTCAAGCGGCAGACCCGAGGAGCTTCGTGGCCGGCGAGCGGCGACGTCAAGGTCGAGCGGCAGCATCTATTCGAACGGCCGTTAGCGCATCCGGCGTGCCAGCTACACATGGCGCCCATGTCGGCTTTGCGCCTGTCGGGGCTCTGCTGACAGCGTACCTCGACTGCAGAGGGCGAGAGCGGACCCGGAAAGGCGCCGTGAAGGTCAACTTGAGAAGGTCAAAGCGGTCCGAGCGGCGCACGTCTCGCCTCCTTAGAGGTATCACTCGATGGCTCCTCAACGATGCAGTGGCGCTAGATCGAAAGCTACGTAAAGGCCGACGCCCGAGCCGCCTGCAGGCGCGACCCCGGCTCGTACTTGGCGAGCGAACGCAACGTCGACTGCGGGCGCGCAGGTAAGGTCGTCAGCGAGCGCTCGACAGGAGCGACAGTGAGCCGGCGAGCTGACCATGGCCTGCGAGAGGACGAAGCCGGGTCAGCGAAAGGCGAAGGAGCGCGAGAGAGAGCGAGATAGAGCGAGAGGAGAGCTCGAACGCACCTGGAAGAGCCCCATGAGCTCGCCGCCGAGGATCTCGTACGCACTGACCAGCTGCCCGAGGTCGGCCGCCGGTCCCGACCTGGGCAGCGCATGCTCCCACTGAGCGGCGCGGCGGAGCATGCTCGGCGAGAGGTGCGATGCCCAGGCGGTGCGCGTCGTCCTGCGCTCAGCGTCGTGGTCGAGGACGTGCTTCATGGCCGTGAGGAGGGCCTCGTGCACGCTCGAGTGCTCGTTAGGGCGGCCCCTGTTGAACAGCAGGTCGGCTCGGCCGGCCTCGACGGCCCAGCGAACGATCATGAGGACGGCGAACCGTGCGTCCTGCTCGTGCTCCGGAAGCGTCGCGCCGAACCGGAGCTGGTCGACGGCGATGGCCTCCCAGTTCTCGACGCAGCCGTACCGCCCGCCGAGAGCGTACTGCAGGGTCGCGACGCACTCGTGCAGCTCCGAGCCGGCGATTGGCGTTACGAACACCGTCGACGACTGCTCGAAGTTGGGATCGGCGCAGACTGCCTTCCAGCCGTCGTGCTTGGCGAACGTCGGCGGGACGTGGAAGAAGATGGGCTGCGCGCACGGCCTCTCGTCAGCTGCTGCAAAGAGACGAGAGCGACGAGCGAGACGAACGCACTGTGAGCGTCTCGGGGAGCCGGACCGCCTTGAACATGGCCCGCAGGGGCTGGTCGTTCAGCATCCTGCACTTGTAGAGCGCAGGAAAGCCTGGAATTGCGAGCGAGTCAGTGCGCGACCGCTGCAGCCGAGCCAGAGGAGCGCACGGACCTGCGAGGACGAACTTCTCGCCCGGCTCGCCGTAGACGCGGCGAAGCTTGCGCTGGATGGCCCTGGCGGCCTCGAAGCACTCCTCGACGGTCCAGTTGTCGGGAGCGGACGCCGATGCGGATGCTGAAGCTATGCCGGGAAGGTCGGATGGACGAGCGACGAAGAGAGGGGAGCGGAAGAATGGCCGTACAGCGGCGGCGCTGGAGGCTTGGCCCGGCGGAGAAGCCGAGGACCTTCCGCACGAGCGGAAAGTCCGGTCGTCCACGACGGCGGCGAGGACAGGAGGCACAGACGAACAGGAGAGGTCCGAGCGAACGCGCTCCTGTCTGGCTGCGTCGCCGCGGAGCTGCCGTCAGCTCGATGGGCCGGGCAAGAGCTGCCTGTCGAAGCGACGAGATCGACGGGCTGAGTCGCAAACAAGAGACAGAGGGACGCAGAGGCGCAGCAGGAGCGGCGGAAGCGACCAAGGCCAACTTGGGAAGGTCGTCGAGGCCTGAGCGGGCTTCCTTCTTCGCCCTCTTGGCTGGTCGAGGACTGGCTCGATGAGGCTATGAGACAGACGGCGAAGGCTTCGAAAAGCGAAAAGAAAGAGTTCTGCATCAATACGAGGAAGAGCTGATGAGGAGGAGGAGGTGGGCTCGAGACGGCGAAGCTGGACCGGCCAGGGAGGCGCCGAGCCCAGTGTCGAGCAAGCGAGCAGCTCGATGTACTCGTGCGCCGAGTGCTCGACAACGGCGACCCTCGCTCTCTCGGCGGGGCGACAAGCTGTCGCTCGGCTCTCGACCGGCAGCTCGCTCGCTCTCTCGCTCTCGCTCTCGCTCTCGCCTCTGCGCCGACGACGACAGCCGCAACGTCGAGTCAAACAGGTCACCATTCGCAACGCGCCGACCGCCCGTCCCGCCCTGCCGAGCCCTCGACCGAGGAGGCCAAGGGCGGCCGCCGGGAGCGCACGCCGCCGTCTCGCCGCCAACAGCGCCGCCGCCACTCCAGTTGCTGCCCGCGCCGTCTGCGAGTAGCTCACTTGAGCTTCTTCTTGGGGCGGAGCTGTAAAGGAGGGAAGGAGTCAGCGAGGAGAGACGAGGAGGAAAGACGAGGCGAGGACGACAACGACGCACCTGCGACGAGTGGCCGCACGAGCGCTTGCGGCAGTTGGTCGCGCGCGGCGACAAAGGTGAAGTCGAGGCGGGGAGAGAGAAAGATTGTCGGGAGGAGCAAGAAGGAAGGAGCGAGGCGGCGGTGAGGAGCTCGCGAGATTTGGGACCTGCGGCGGGATCGAGAGCCAGGAGTTAGTTCTGGAGCGGCACGAGTCGAAGCGAGAGGGAGAGAGGGAGACGAAGTACGCACAGAGAGCTCCTATGCGGCGCAAAGAGCGCCTCGTGCTCGTCCGTCACTCCGTCAGACTCGCTCGCTCGCGCTCGAACCTGCGCACGAGCTTCCACCGCGCCGCCGTGTCGCCGACAGCGGGCATGAGGAGACGCTCGAGCTGGCCGATGACACCGTTGCCCGGCCTTGTGCGCGAGAGCGCCTCGAAGACGGCCTTTGAGGCGGCGTGTCGGATGACGAGCGGGCGGCCGAGGCGGGTCGGGACGAGCGCGGCAACGACGCGAGGCGCAGCGGCGCTGGAAGCATGCGTGTCGAGAGCCGCTCGGCCATCGCAGCTCTCCTTCGAGAGCGCAGAAGAGCGCTTGCTCGAGGAGCAGCAAAGACGAGGCGGCTCGAGCGCACGCCGAGGCGGATCTGACGAGCGACAAGCGGCCCTGCGAGGCGTCGGCCGAGGTCGAGCCGCCGAAGGAGAGAGATGAGAGTACGAGGCGTCTGTTGGCGAGCGGCGGGCGAGGCAGTGCGACAAGGCGGGCGAGAAGGCGTGCGGGCGGGCACGGTTGGGCCGGATGAGGTGATCGAGGTCGGGCTCGACGTCTTGAAGTCCGAGTCGCCCTCGTCGAGCTGCACACAGGAAGAGTGAGCGGTGGTACCGAGTTTTAGAAGGCGCAAAAGGGAGGAGAGGGACTTACCTCGGCTGACTTCCTCCCCGTCGTCGAGCTGCTTCTCGTCGCTGCGACTGCCCATCGCCCCGCCGCCACCGTCGCGGCCTCGCTGCCTCTCGCTCAGTCGCCGACCTCGTACCCAAAGCTGCGCTCGAAGCTTAAAAGGGGCGAGCGCGCTTGTGCAGCGCTCGAGCGGGCGCGGACCGTGCACGTCCCTGCGCGGCGACGACGACGAGCGGCGCATGAGCTTCTGGCGACGGGAAGAGGCCGACGTGCCGTTGTCGATCGTCTCGGGGCGAGTCGGACGGTCGGTCGAAGGAGGGCGAGCGGCGGGAGGATGTCGAGGGCGAGGCTGCGGCAGGACCGGGCGCGCCGGGCGCGACGAAGCAGATCGGCCGGGCGAGGGCGAAAGTCGAGGCTGCTGGGGGTCGGAATTGATGCTGAGAGGGAGATAGAAGAGGGCGGGCGAGGCTTGCGTCAGCGAAGCCGTTCGTGCGCGGGGATGAGAGGGAGGAGGACGCACGGTGAGCACGGCGGGCAGCAGTGCGCGCTCGATCGTGCAGGGTTCTTGACGCGCGCACGTAGACGTCGAGTACAGGAAGAGCTGCAGAACGGCCATAGAGTCAGTGCCTGCAGTCGGGGTCGACGAGGAAGAGAGGGAGGATCGGGACGCACTTGCGAGGACGGTCTCGCTGAGCCGGGAGCGAACGCCTTCAGCGGGCTCGGCGCGCGTCGAGCCCGGCTACAGCGCGTGCTGGCGGCACACTAAGCGTGCGACCTGCCGCCGCGCTGCGCTGTAGAGAGCCGAGCCTTCGAGCGAGCAGAGTCCAGCGAGCAGCCGAGCCTCGAGGGCTACGCCGCCCGAGGCGGTACCACGCGCAGCGAGAAGCAAGACTGTGTCTTCTCGACGGGCGAGCCCATAACCGACGCGCGTGCAGGCCGGGCTTGCACGAGGAGGGCCGAGGTTGTCGAGCGGGGAGGGAGCGGTGGAGGAGAGCGTCGGCAGCTGCGGTGGCGAGTCGTTCGGCGGGGGCCCTGGACGTGAGAGGTTGGTAGACTGTGCACATGGCATACTGCGCTCGTCGCGGTGCGTGGTCGAGGCGTGAGGGAGGAGGAGCTGATGAGGACGAGGAGGAGGAGCGGGGCTGGAGACGGCGAAGCTGGGCGAGCCAGGGCAGCCCCGAGCGCGCGCTGCTCCCGAGCTAGCGAGCAGTACGATGTACTCGTGCGCCGTGTGCTCAACCGACAGCGATCCTCGCTCTCTCGGCGGGCCGACCAGCTGTCGCTCGGCTCTCGACCGGCAGCTCGCTCGCTCTCTCGCTCTCGTTCTCGGGGCCTTGCTGCTCTCGGTAGCGGGCAAGGAGAAGAGAAGGTGAACGCCAATGCAGTAGCAAGCACCGCCCACGCAACGCCCAGTCCAGCCTGTTCGAGCCCTGCGAGTAGTTTACTCTGCGCGCAAGCGAGTGAGGCGTCAGTTCGTGCCCGTCGTGCCTCACCCGCCCCTATCAGCTGTGAAGCGGACGTACTGAGCTTCTTCTTGGGGCGGAGCTGTAAAGGAGGGAAGGAGTCAGCGAGGAGAGACGAGGAGGAAAGACGAGGCGAGGACGACGACGACGACCCACCTGCGACGAGTGGCCGCACGAGCGCTTGCGGCAGTTGGTCGCGCGCGGCGGGAGGCGGGCGTAGCACTTGCGGCAGATCATCTTATCGCAGTTGTACGTCGACGCAAGGATGCGAAGCGACGGCTCGATGATCCCACCGCGAAGGCTTAGGGGAGGGGGGGGAGAGGTGGGGGCAACGAGGGTCAGCTCGACTGTCGCGCCTCGTGCAGCTCACCCTGCTGCACTCGGGGCTGATCGGCGAAAGAGAGGAAGAGGGTGCTCACCGGAGGACGAGGTGGAGGGTCGACTCCTTCTGGATGTTGTAGTCCGAGAGGGTGCGGCCGTCCTCGAGCTGCTTGCCGGCAAAGATGAGGCGCTGCTGGTCGGGCGGGATGCCCTCCTTGTCCTGGATCTTCGCCTTCACCTGTT
>Ga0308169_10002160_pt1 | contig 20933 bp, 24 predicted proteins | sample PhyBR1_2_FD_202139 | JGI IMG/M metagenome (GOLD analysis project Ga0308169, IMG submission 202139) | Phyllosphere microbial communities from UC Gill Tract Community Farm, Albany, California, United States - DLSLSB.R1 | ecosystem: Host-associated > Plants > Phyllosphere > Unclassified | place...
TCTGACACTCTGCAACCCGCAGAAAAGCGTAGGCCGGTCTGCAGTGTCAAAACCGCTCGGTTTTGACACTATGACCAGTTGCTATGTACCAACATGGGGTTAGCTTCCGTGGCGATCAGGCTAGATTTTGATCGTCGTTTTGCAATTTCCTCTGTCGGATTTTGACGATAGCCTCGCGACAGGGGGATGCTATGTTCGACGCTCAAAAATCTTTTGAAGACAACCTCGCCACCTTTAAGGCCGCCTGCGAGGGGATCGACGCCGACTGCGCAAAAATCCTGTTCGATAACATCGGCATCCTCATCAAACACGGCGCTGATCGTGACGCTAGGACGCTCTTCAATTCAAGGGTGAAAGCCGCGCTGGATGCGCTGACGGCCAAGGGGGCGGGAGAATGACCAGGTACTTCCTCTCGCAAATTGCCATCGAGGGATTTCGTGGCATCAACAACAGCGGTGATCCACTTATCCTGAAGTTCAAGCCGGACTGCGTAAACTCGGTCTACGCCAATAATGGCGTCGGCAAGACATCGGTATTTGAAGCACTCCAGTTCGCCATTCACGGCGAAATCCCGCGGCTCACTGCACTACAGGGTGCTGAGCGGGGTGACAGCTACGTCCTCAATCGGTTCCACCCCAACAAGAAAGCGACAATCGAACTCAAGCTAACCCCAGACGACGGTAGTGCTGAAGTAAGGGTGCTGGTGACGCGGGATGCGAGCGGCACTCGAACCGTAATTTCGCCTTCCGGATACGCGAAACCAGAAAACCTGTTGCGAGAGCTTCAGGAAGATTTCGTCTTAATAGACTACAAGACGTTCGCCGGGTTTATCGAAAACACGGCTTTGCTGCGTGGCCGATCCTTCTCCGCGCTTATCGGCCTCAGCCAGTATTCCAATCTTCGTCAGGCCATTGAGGGAGCCAACAATACGGCCACCCTTCGCAACGATCTTGGTATCAAAGTGCTGAACGTTCACATTGCGACTCACAAGGCGGACGTCGCCGAGGCGAGGCGCAAAGTGATCGAAGCCTATGCTGCGCTCACCGGACAGACCATCGACAAGATAGATGATCGCGCCGCGCTAGAGGCTACCGTAACCAAAGTGCTGACCGACATTGGTACGCTGAAAGAGGTGATGGCTGGCACGACGGTCGCGGACTTCGATCACAAAGCGGCGGTCGCTGCCTTGGAAGACAGTTCCGACAGTGCCAATCGGCTCAAACTGCAAAAGATGCAGGAGGACCGCACCGCGGTCAGGGAGCTGACCTTCTCAGACGAGCATGTGATCCAGCTTACCGCGCTGGAAACTGCCGCGAAGGAGCGGGACGAGGCTTTGGCACAAGTCGGGCATGCCGATTTGCTATCGTTGCTCAAAGGCGCGTCCAAAGTGCTGGGCACCGCCGCGTGGCCCCACGACGATACCTGCCCGGTGTGCGACCTCCCGCAGGATCAGGCGCTGAAGACGAGGCTGAATGACAAGATCGCCGCTTACGACGCCGTAAAAGAGCTGGAAGCCGAACTGGCGAAATTGTGCCTCGGTTGCTCGGCATTGGAGCTGTTGAGCAAGCTCGAAAGCGCTACCGCATTGTCCGTCCCGGTCGAAGAGCGCATCGCCCCCGGGCTCATCAAAGCAGCGAAAGCGGGCAGCGTGCAGACCGCTGACATCGCTCAGGTGAAAGCTCGTATCGAGACCCTGACCAAATTCAGGGACGAGAAAGTCGCCACGCTTGAAGGCGAAATCCACGATCTTGAGAAGAGCTTGCCTCCCTCGGTCGCGGCCGCCGCTCGCGCTATAGAGAGCGCCAAAAGTTTCCGAGATGCGTTCGTTACGCTGGATGGCGTTAGTGAAAAGCTCGCAGAGGCCGAAGGCGCCATGGCGAAGATCGACCGCTGGCTGAAGTTTATCAAGGCGGCCGACAAGGTTTTTGCCGACGCGGAGACCAAGCTATCCGGCGAACGCCTCAAGGACATTGAAACCTCCTACAAGGCGCTGTTTCCTAAAATCATGCGCGGCGGACCCGACCTCAAGCCACACCTTGCGCGGGCCGATAAGAGCGAAAATATAGATCTCGCCCTATCGGACTTTCATGGCGAAACGGACGTCAACGCCCGCGCGGTACTTTCCGAGAGCTATCGAAACGCAGTCGCCGCGTCGATATTTCTCTCAGCGGCGGTTAAGCACTCTAGACCACCACGGTTTATGGTACTCGATGACATTACTTCCAGCTTTGACGGTGGCCACCAATTTAATCTGATGGACGTGCTACTTCGTGATCTTCGGTTCGGAGCTCATGCAGACGGAATCCAGTTCATCCTCTTGAGCCACGATAGTGCGCTAGAAAAGTATTTCGACCGGCTTGGCGGCACCAAGGAGTGGCATCACCAGAAGCTGCAAGGTATGCCGCCCACCGGCGCGGTTCAGACCAGTGCCAACGGGGCCGACAGGCTGAAGGTCCGAGCCATTGATTTGCTCAACCAAGGCAGCGTTGATATCGGTGCGCCGCTCGTGCGACAATATCTTGAGTACAAGCTGGGCTATATCATCTCTAAGTTAGAGATACCGGTGCCGCCTGATTACGCGACGCGGCCCGACAACCGGACGCTTTCAACCTATTTTGACTCCATCACACGCGCTACTGCTCTGTACGATAAAGCAGGAGAATGCGTGCTGGACGCTGCTCAAAAGGCCGCAATTAAGCAGACCCATGCCACGTCCATCATTGCGAATTGCATCGCTCATTACGAAACATCGGCAGGTCAGCCGTTTACAGCTTACATGCTGCTCGGGCTGATCCAGGATATCGACACTTACGCAGAGAACTTCAAACAGAATGACCCCAAGAATCCGGGGCAGCGCATATTCTGTCGCCGGCTCGACAAGCTGCACGCTTAGCAGAGCGCGTTTTTTACTGAGGCGCCGGTGTCACAACCGGTCGGTTTTGACACCGGCTCCCTACCCTAGCGTTTCTAAGGGTTTGCAGGTGTCACAACCCTATGTCAGAAAGCAGCTATGGAAATTGGCTATGCGCGGGTGTCCCGCGGTGACACCCAAGACCTTGCGCCGCAGCTCCGCGCACTAACCGATGCCGGCTGCGACCCGATCTACCGGGAGGAGGCATCGGGCGGCCAGGCAGATCGCCACGAACTAGCGCGCGCGCTCGGCGCGTTGCAGCCTGGCGATGTGCTGGTGGTGTGGAAGCTCGACCGGCTGTCTCGGTCCCTCCGCGACCTCCTGTTTACGCTGGAGGCAATTACCACAGCCGGTGCGGGCTTTCGGTCACTGACCGAGGCGATCGACACCACCACCGCGCCTGGTAGGCTTATGACACAGATGCTTGGTGCGTTCGCCGAGTTCGAGCGCGCCATGATCCGCGAGCGGACTATGAACGGGCTGGAGCACGCCCGCAAAGCCGGCCGGCATCTTGGGCGCCGGCCAAGCCTTACCGGCCAGCAGCGCGCCGAAATTATTGCCAAGGCGGAGGCCGGTCACGGCTCCCCAGCTCAGCTCGCCAGCCTTTTCCGCGTATCGCGCTCCACCGTGCAACGCGTATTGCGGAAGCATCGGGAGTACCAAAGTGCAGTATGATGGAGCTGGCCCGCAGGGGATCAGGGCAGTGCGTTTTGGTTGGCGTTTACAACGATGTGAGGCGGTGCGTACTGCCTGACCGTTCTGACCTGTGCCGGTTTCTGCCGTTCGAGGTCAAGCGCACGCAAGACGGCTAATTCCCGCTCCAAATCGCTGATTTTCTTATTGATGCTATCGGTGTTAATATCGTCAACCCGTTTGGAGAGCTGGTCGTACTTAACTGGAATCTGACGGTACTCCGACCATGTACTGAAACCGATAGGCGCAAATATAGCTGCTATCGAGATAAGAACTGCGACAACGCCAATCACAACGGCAATTTTTGGGAATCCAAGAATTTCCTTAGCTATCTCCGATGATAGAGAATCCATGTCTAAGAAAGTACGGGCAAATAGCGCCGACCTTTCTGTGGTGGAGCGCAGGTAAGCGTCTCGGGGTTGACCGGACGGTGTTGCGCCAGACGCCCGGTGCCTATTAAACACGACACGGAAAAACGGGTCACCCTTCGCGATAGGAAACGGTGTCTTGCTCAAATTTACGAGTGCTGTTGAAAGAGAGCCCGTCCAAGAAGGATCAACAACCCCAACATTAAGTGCTAAAACACCTTTATGTGTCCACGTTGTTCTTAGCGTGGCAAGACCGGTTACTTTATCTGGTAAAGCGAAAGTCTCCTTTGATACCACCCAAGCAACTCCCCGAGGGGGAATAACATAGCTGTTATCGTCGAGTATTTTGCCACCAATTATAATATCTCCAACGGTCGCATCGTATGAGGTGGGCCGCCAACCGTCTCGGACGTCGTTGGAAACAATGTTTAGCCCACGAATCTGTGCCTGTGTAAGCAGCATCAGCAATCCCCCCTGTATGGATCACCATAGTGCGTTTTTCGTCTCTTACAGAAGCCGATCGCTTCTACCTCGCGGAGGCCTTTGCAGAGAGGCTCCACACCGACGATCCCAAGGCAAAAACCGTGCCTCAGTCCGCAGTCGGAGCCGTCATCGCCAACGCCAGTGGCGAACTGGCGCGGTCGTCGAACGTCATTCCGCCAAGGTTAAAGGCTAAAATGGAAGGTGAGAAACAGGCGGTAGCGACTGAGGACCGTTACCATATTATAGAGCATGCCGAACGGGCTGCCCTGTTCAAGGCTTATCTGGCCGGAGAGAATCTCGAAGCTGCGACGCTGTATTGCACCAGATTCCCGTGCAGCGATTGTGCGCGGGCCATCGCATGGTCTCCTATCCGTAGAGTTGTACTTCCGAACGGATTTGCAGGTGAAAAGAGATGGCTGGAAGCTCAACGGGCGGCGTTAAGAATATTGAGAGGGTCTGGCATAAAGGTACGATACCTTCCGGTTGGAGATCAGGAACAGTCGTAAGACAGGGCGACGCCATCGCGGAAGGTGTTGGTAATGGGAAAGGTAGGGACGCATGCAGACACCTTGGGGCGAACTGGGAGGCCTTGACCTTTCCGATCATGAGCTTTGTCGGGCGATCCTGGCCGGTGAAAAGCACCAGCTAGCCGAGGGGCTGGTGGTGGAGGGCCTGTTCGACCAAATTTTCGATGACGTGCCCGCGCACCTTCAGGGAGCTGTGCTGCTCGATGCCGATACGGCGATTGTGGACACACAACGGCCCGGTGAACGGTGGCACGCCTTCGTGTGGGCGCGGTCGCGCCAGTCCGGCCTTGGCCGCTACCTTGCTGCCCTTGGGAGCCGTTTCCGCGTATGGCTGATCGAAACCGATCAGCCGCTCACCAATTTTTTTGCGCGGGAATATCAAGAAGGCCAGCTAGGCAAGGATGTATGGCCGCTGGACCAGCTGATGGGCGAACTGTCAGGCAGGCCACCGTCCTACTTGTCGGTCACGGCCGACGTTCGGGACGCCAAGCGCCAGCAGCAAAGTTTCTGGGGCTTCCTATCGGGCCAGCACGGCCCCGCGCTGGGGGAGCGGATCATCCTGCCGCGCCTGTTCATGAATTACGGGGTGCAGCCGTGGTTCAGGGCAGTTTGGAATCTCGACCGCATCTTGGTTCACGGTGACCAAATCTGGCTCTTGGAGATCAAGCATAAATTTCCCTTTGGCCGGGGCGCGCTGGCTTTCGGGCTGAATACGGGCGAGCTGGGCGTCATAGCGCGGCTGGGAGAGGCCGGGATCCGTTGCCTTCACACGATCGTCGTCAAGCCGATCTGGTCGAAGGATGTGGGAGCCATGTACCTGTTTAACGATATGCGGATGCGTGGTCGGGCGGCCCTGATCGGCGTTGAACTGAGCCAGTCGGTGACGGCCGACATGATGGCTGGGCAACGTGGATCGTCCGCCGGCCACACCACGTTTACCGGCGCGGGGGCATTGAACTACTGCTCGTTGGACGCGGCATCGTTCAGTCGTCTTGGCGTACTGTCCGATACTCCCTCCTTTCTTGCAGCTAACATCGCGGCGCTTGTGCATGGCACGAAGCTCGATCGTGTGGACGACCGCTGGCTTCGCAGCATGGCGGGCTAATGACAGAATCTTCTTTTGTTCTTGCCTGCGGGGAATTTTAGAGACAAGGTGGCACAAATCGTCCCAGAGGTGCCCGTGCGACCATCCGTTTCCGAATTTTCCCGCCTTCGCACCAGCGCCGGTGTCAGCATCGATGCCTTTGCGGCCAGCTCGGGCTTCTCGCGGCGCACCGTCTATCGCTGGGAACGCGGCGAGGCCCCTCCCCGCAAAGCGGCGGTGCGGATGCTGGACACGCTGATCGCCGATCACCGGCAGGCGGCAGCGGGTGCAGGAAAATTCCGGTTCATCGACCTGTTCGCCGGCATCGGCGGTCTGCGCCGCGGGTTCGATGAAATGGGCGAATGCGTCTTCACCAGTGAGTGGGACAAATATTCGCAGAAGACCTATCTCGCCAATTACGAGTGCGATCACGAGGTTGCCGGCGACATCACCAAGGTGCCGGTGGAGAGCATCCCGGCGCACGACCTGTTGCTGGCAGGCTTTCCGTGCCAGCCCTTCTCGATCGCGGGCGTGTCGAAAAAGAACGCGCTGAACCGGCCGCACGGCTTCCTCGACGAGACGCAGGGCACGCTGTTCTTCAACGTCGCGAAGATCATTCAACATCACCGGCCACGGGCGTTCCTGCTGGAGAACGTCAAGAATCTGGTCAACCACGACAAGGGCCGGACGTTCGAGGTCATCCATCGCACGCTGACCGAGGAGCTGGGTTATCAGGTCCACTGGAAGGTCATCAATTCCAAGTCGTTCGTGCCCCAGCAGCGCGAGCGTATCTTCATCGTCGGCTTCCGCGATCCGAACGATTTCACCTTCGCCGATCTGGAATTGCCTGATCCGTTCGCCGGGCCGCGGCTCGGCACCATCCTGCATCCGGAGGACGGCACCGAGGAGCTGGACGCGCCCTACACCCGCGGTAATATCGCGTCGGTGTCGGAGAAATACACGCTGACCGATCACCTGTGGCGTTACCTCCAAGGCTATGCGGCCAAACACAAGGCGGCCGGCAACGGGTTCGGGTTCGGGTTGGTCGGCCACGGCGATGTCGCCCGCACCCTGTCGGCGCGCTACTACAAGGACGGGTCGGAGATCCTCGTCGAGCAGAAGGGAAAGAACCCCCGCCGTCTGACCCCGCGCGAATGCGCCCGGCTGATGGGGTTCGACGAACCCGGCGGCCGTGATTTCATCATCCCCGTGTCCGACACCCAAGCCTATCGCCAGTTCGGCAACGCCGTCGTCGTGCCGGTGGTGAAGGCGGTTGCCGCGCACATGATGCCGTGGCTGGTCGACGGTGCGGATGCAGAACCGGAACAGCCGGAGCGGGTCATGGCCCTTGCCGGGTGATGTAGTCGACGCGGCGACCCGCAGCCGGATGATGGCGGGGATCAAGGGGAAAGACACGAAGCCCGAGCTGGTCGTGCGGCGAGGCCTTCATGCGCTCGGCTTCCGGTTCGTGCTTCACGATCGCCGCCTGCCTGGCAAACCCGACATGGTGCTGCCGCGCTGGCACGCTGCGGTCTTTGTCCACGGCTGTTTCTGGCACGGGCATGACTGCCCGCTGTTCCGCTGGCCGGGTACGCGCCAGGATTTCTGGCGGCAGAAGATCGGTCGCAACCAGGAACGCGACGCCGAGGTGGAGGCCGCGCTTGACCATGCAGGCTGGCGCGTGCTGAAAATTTGGGAATGCTCGCTGAAGGGTACCGGGCGGATCGGCATCGATCGCATGGTGCCGCTGGCGGCCGACTGGCTCCGTTCCGGCGAACGTGCCGGCGAGATCAGGGGGACGGTGCGTGCCGGTGGGTGATCTTCTCGAATGGCTGGACGCGCACGGGGGGCCAGGTTTTACATGGTACGTGAAGCGGCTGTCGGGCAACGACACGCTGGCGAACGGGAGCCATCAGGCCGGCCCCTATATTCCGCGTGAAATCCTGTTCCGGGTGCTGCCTGCCCTCAACCGGCAGGACGTGAAGAACCCGGACGTGTGGTTCGACCTCTACGTGGATTCCCATGCCGATCACCGTCAGGTCAGGGCGGTCTGGTATAACAACCACTATCACGACACGAAAGCGAAGCGTGGCCGCGACGAGACGCGGGTGACGAACTTCGGGGGCGGCGCTTCCGCCCTCCTCGATCCCGAAAGCACCGGTGCACTGACGGTGTTCGCGTTTGCCGCGCCCGATCCGGCAGCGGTGCCCGAATGCCATGTCTGGGTCTGCCGGCATGAAACCGAAGAGGATCTGGTCGAGGATCGCGTCGGGCCGGTCGAACCTGGCAAGTGGCTGCTGTGGCCCCCGGCGCAGGGTGGCCTGTTCCCGGCCGATGCCCGGCCCGTCGTGCGGACGAGCTGCTGGCTGGGTGATGACGAGATTCCGGCGGCGTGGCGGCTGAAGTTTCCTACCGGCGCCGATATCATCCGCAAGGCGGTCGAGCTGCGCGACGACAGCAGTCTCGATCCCGATCGCCGGCTGATCCGGCGCCGGGAATGCGAGTTCGAGATATTCCGCAGCGTGGAACAGGCGATCGAGCTGCCGCACATCATGGCGGGCTTCACGAACATCGACGGCTTCATCGCCCGCGCGCAGACCATTCTCCAGCGTCGCAAGGCCAGGTCCGGGCATTCGCTGGAACTGCACGCGCGCGCGATCTTCCTCGAGGAGCGGCTGGTCGAGGGCACCCACTTCGCGCACCAGCCGGTTTCCGAGGACGGCAAGACGCCCGATTTCCTGTTCCCGTCGATTGCGGCCTATCGTGATGCGAGCTTCCCGGCCGACCGGCTACGGATGCTGGCGGTGAAGACGACGTGCCGCGACCGCTGGCGGCAGATCCTCAACGAGGCCGATCGTATCCCGATGAAGCACCTGCTGACGTTGCAGGAGGGTGTGTCGGAAACGCAGTTTCGTGAGATGACGAATGCAGGCGTGCAGCTTGTGGTGCCGGCCGGACTGACCGAGACCTTCCCGAAGGATGTTCGGCCCCACCTCCAGACGCTGGAGAGCTTTATCGGTGATGTGCGGCTGTTGCCGATCGGCGGGTAGCCGCCTTCCGACTCCAATCGCTTTAACCGCCGACCTGAATCGCCGCTTCCCCTTCATTGGAAGATGCCGCGGCACCCTGCGAACTGGCCAGATCGGCGGGCAGTCGCTCGGCAGCGAGCGCACTTTTCAATCCACGCAGGCCTTCGGCAAACGCCTCATAATTGGTGATTTGCGACGCAGGTTCATCGTCCAGTTTGAAGTCGCGTCGAAGGCTTTGAAGTCGATTGCGAATGGCGTCGGCTTCCTTCGACCCATCGAGCAGGCTTTCGATATCTTCGAACAGATCGGCTGCCTGTTCGCGACGCGCGGTGCTTTTGTGATCGCGCAAGAAAAGCCGCTGCTGGCGATCAACCATCTGTGACAACCGCTCTTTGCGTGCTGCACGTTCGGCATCCCGCCGTGCGACGTTGATTACCTTGAACAATGCTCGCATGCGATCGAGGAAAATATCGATAGATGCATTCAGGTCACTATGACTAGGAGTGTCGCGGCAAATTTCGACAACCGCGCGGGCGAAGGCCAGTTTCTCGATATGCCCGCCAAGCTGTCGCGCAGCATGATCGATGGCATCGAACATTGGGCGATCACCATCTGCAATCGCGGCTTCGACGGCGGCGTGCTCAAGCGTGGGCGCTTTCGCGGTACGAAACTGCGTCACTTCCTCAATGCAATAATTGGCAGCCGCGACCGCGAGTGAAAGCGGGATATAGTCTTCCAGCTCCTGAACCGCAGGCCCGCCTTTGCCAAGGTCTACGCCACCCACTTGCAGGATATGGCTGGCGTCGATCAGGCCTTTCAATTTTTTGTCAGTTTTGAACGCCTTGGCAGCGTCGTTCCCGGCTTTATCTGAATCGAGCAACGCGACAACAGGTGGCTTTTCGGCATCGCGCCCCCGGACGAGATAGACCATGTAAGGAACATGGCTGGCCGAGCCACAAGGAACGACAACTAATCTGTTCAGATCAAGCGTATCGTTTTCCATGCCGGGGTGGCGGTTTCGGATAATCCGCGCGGCACCTGCCAGCAGCACCTGATCCGTGACCCCTTCGACCAGAAGGTTGACCGTTCCCACAAAGGCGGTCTCCCCGACGAATGCGCCAAAGGCCGAGCGAAGGGGTTCATAGTGGTTCTGGGATACGTTGCTGACGACCTGTGTCCCGTCGAGACCGCGGCCCTTTTCCAAAACCCGGATGCGCTCAGCGTGGTTCTTGTCGATGAGAAACGGCGAGTGGGTAACATAGACCACTTGTATCGCGGGCCTGTCCGGATGGGTTTCTGCCATGTCCCGCAGGATACGCATGAGATCCTGTTGGGCTTCAGCGGAAAGATAGGTGTCCGGCTCGTCCATCAGGAGAATGCGTTCGCGCAGCACGTCGGGCCGATGCGACTGGGTCTGGATCAGATAGGATAGGAAGTATTTGAGTCCCGCGCTGCGTTCCTCGAAGGTATATTCCGTACCGGTGCGATCGCGGATCGTAAAAACCAGTTCGTGTTCGCGCGGCGTCACCCGCAGCTCAAAATCACTGTCCTGAACCCACCACTTCCGAAAATTAAGATGGCGCTCAAGCTGCGCATTGATGCTGTCGGTCAGGGCATTGGCATAGCCATCATGACCATCTGCAATCGCGTCGGCCAGCTCGTGAAGGCTCGCAGGTTCGATCTGAGCCAAGTCGAGCAGGAGTGTGCGCGCCAACTTCAGCGATGCGTCTGACGCTGGCGTCGACGGCATCGACGTCAGTGCGTTGGCGAATGGACGAAGCAGCGAGAACAACGGTGCGGCGTTCGCTGCGACCGAGTTATGGTCCGCTCCCAGCATGCCACCGATCGATGCCACGTTTTCGATGAGGGTTGATCGTGCCCGGCGGTTCGTACTGAGCGTTGGTCGTGAGGCGTCGGTTGCGATCCAACTGAACGGTACTGAATCCGGCAGTGCTACAGTGGAGTGAATACGAAACGGTTGGGGGAGAATCTGGCCGCTCAAGGTCGCGCCATCGGAGGAATCCAAATCGAATTTCCTCCAAGTCCCGTCAGCTTCGGGAAGCCAAACCGTAAGAACGTGCGGGCCTCGAAACATCATAAAGCGATCAGGCGGTGCCACATCCTGACCGAGGAGGTCTGCAAGGGCTGTGGCCTCGCTGGCTTCAAGATCCTTCCAGGCAATCCCGAGATGTGGCCAGCAAGTGCGATCCCGTTCGACGCCGAAAAAGGGCGAGTACCGGCACAGATCACGTAAATTGAAGCCTTGTCCCGTTATCGCCTTTTCAATGGCGCTGAGGAGATGGCTCTTGCCTGACTCGTTTGCACCTACGATGGTTGTCAAACGATCGTCTATTGGTACTTCGACGTAAGGGAACCATTCCCCGTCATACTGCTCCCAATTTCCCTTGGGCTGGGCATTCCTTGCCGTTTTGCGGACAGTATCGAAGTTGAAAGACTTGTAAAAACGGGCATACACAGTCGCGAGCTTCATGGTTTTCCCTACCTGACGCTTCGTGCGGCCGGACAAAATCCCGACAAGCCATCGTCGCCCCTCAACATACTGTAGCAACTCGAATAGCGCCGGTCATCCATGGTTCCAGCCGTCATGACTGCTGCCCCGTTATTCCTCCGCGTCTGCCGTTTCCATTCGATCGCCCGCCGGAAAACACCGGTAAAAGGTCGAAAGGCCGACACCCAGCAGCTTTGCCACCCGCGCCGGCTTGTCGCCCGCGGCGAGCAGTTTGCGTGCAGTGTTGATCTTGTCAGGTGTCATTGCCAGTCTGCGTCCGCCACCTGCACCCCCCTTCTCCCGCGCTGCCGCCAGCCCGGCGATCGTCCGCTCCTTCACCAGCTCGCGCTCCATTTCCGCGACCGAGGCAAGGATATGGAACAGCAGCCGGCCCGAGGCGGTGGACGTGTCGAATCCGTCCGTGAGCGAGCGAAACTCAATCCCCCGTGCCGACAGGTCCGCTGCCAGCGCGATCAGACCTTGGATCGAACGGCCGAGCCGATCGAGCTTCCAGATCACCAGCGTGTCGCCGGCACTCGCGAAGCCGAGCGCCTCGACCAGTCCGGGCCTGTCGATTTTCGCCCCGCTCGCCTTGTCGGTGAACAGCTTCTCGCACCCGGCCTTTGCCAGTGCGTCCAGTTGCAACGTCAAATCCTGATCGGCCGTTGAGACACGTGCATAGCCGATCAGCATCTTTCCCGTTTCCCCGTCGCAATCGGCAGTTTCGGGAATTGTAAATCGGGAAGAGGTTTTGGGAAAGCGAAACCCGCGGGCGTCCGTCAGACCGATTGGCGCGGCCAGATTCCCATCACGGGTTCGTTTTCGGGAAGCTGGATCGGTTGACACAGATGGACCTATGCTGACATGTTTCTCCCCGGTTAGGTGCCGCCGGCCGCTCGCGTCCGCTTGGATATGGTGAAGGCACCGAGGTTTTATCGTCACCGGATAGTCCGCCCGGCGATGGATCGGCAAAGCGAGCACCGATGAACCGTTGCCGGCGCGAGGAACTATCATGCCGACTATTGCTCAAGCTAAAGGAATGGCAAAACGACTGCGTTCGGCGCTCGCAGAGCGTTCCGTCGATATAACGCACTCTACCAGCCTCGAACTCATTGCGGCAGAACTTGGCCATCAGGACTGGAACACGGCTGCGGCAAAGCTCCAGCCTGATTCTGCCGGCGGAATATCATTCCATCAGGCAATACCTGTCCTCCGCATTTTTGAGGTAGCCAAGGCGCGGGAGTTTTACTGCGACTTCCTCGGTTTCTCAGTGAAGATGGAACACCGATTCGAACCGGGTTTACCGCTCTACATGGGGATTGAGCGAGCCGGGCTCGAACTCCATCTTTCCGAGCATCATGGTGATGCGAGCCCCGGCTCAACGGTGTTCGTATGGATGGACGGCATAAGAGGATTGCACGCCGAGCTCATCGCCAAGGAATACGGCTATGGCCGGCCCGGTGTCGTGCGCCAACCGTGGGGTCAACAAATAGAGGTGCATGATCCGTTTGGGAACCGCATCCGTTTTTGCGAGCGGCATAAGTAGCGGGATTGGCGGCCGGTGGTGTCAGCCCCGGCCGCCAACGTCCACACCGACCATTCCCAAAACACCATCCCACTGGGACGGGATCACAGAACCTTGGGGGTGTCATTTCGCCCCAAACCGTATCGGCCACCAGCGGCGCATTTTTCAACACCCCCAACCATTTTCGGAGCCGGGTCAGGCCCGCGCCGGTCGTGGAGCCGATCGCACGGCGCGTTCGTGATGACGAGGATCTTCCCGAATGCGTGATGCCATCGTTCGGCCAGCTCACTGACCCGGACCCGGAAGACTTCGCGATCGACTGCGTGGTCACGTCGGATTTCGCTGACATGCTGATCGATGTCGAGACGGAAGAGCGCGGCGGTGAGGTCGTAGGTGAAATCGAGCAGGAGCGGTAACATGGCTGAGAATGCGAACGTAGCGGCCCCTGAGGCTAAGTCTGGTGCGAAGAAGCGCAACGATGTCGAGGTGCCTTCAGAGCTGGATTCCCGGTTTCTCCGTGTAGGCAACAAGCTCTATCGATCCGCGCACGACAAGGAACCCGTCGCCACGATCTCGGCCGACAAGATCAAGGCGAAGGACACGGCGTCCCTTCCCGATCTCGTTCGGTTGGCAAAAGCGAATGGATGGACGTCGCTGAAAATTGCCGGTGATGAAGAGTTCAAGCGCGCGGCGTATCTTGCAGCCGCAGCCCAAGGGTTGCGGATCGACGGCTATAAACCGGACGAGAAAACCAAGGCCGCTGCCGATCGCGAGCAAGCTCGCCAAGCCGCAACCTTCCCGGCGAAGGAAGCCACACCACGGACGGCTAATCAGGCGCGGGATAATAAAGAACAGGCTGAGCCGCGCGCCGACCTGGCTGAGCGCTTCCGTCGTCAAACCGATGTCCAGAACGCGAAAGATCCGGAGCTGCGCCGTGCGCAAAGCACTGTCGCGCTGGCGATGACAGTCGCTAGCAGCCGCTTTCCCGGCGACACCACCAAGCAGAACGAATTTGTGGCTGGCCGCAAAGAGGAAGTCGCTTCGCGCATCGAGCGCGGCGAACGTGTCGCCGGCGTCGAGGTCCGCCAACAGCAGAGCCAACGCATCCGTGAAATCCAACAGGATCAGATCCTGCAAAAAACCCCAAGCCGGAGCCGGTAGAATGCGGAAAATCGGAATTCTGTTCGTCGGCGCGCTCGCCCTGGCTGGCTGCCAAAAGGCATCGATCGAAGGCACCTACAACGTAGAGAACGGCCCGATCAAAGGCGTGGTCGCGACATTCGGCCCGACAATCTACACGCTCTCAAGCGGCGCTACGGGATCCTACGAAAAGTCGGGCGATCAGGTTATCCTTTCCGGTCCCGGTGTAAGCGGGGCCTATAAGGTCGACGGCGACACCCTGACCGGACCAACGGTCCGGTTCGTGAAGCGGTCGCCGGATGACAAATCCCCGATCTATCATGGACCGCGGAAAGGGTATGATCGGCCGGCTTACTCGCAATGAGCCGGTGGACCTTCACGCAAGGCTCATTGACTATCCACGCGATCGGTTGGGACCCTGGCCTTGCGACCTTCTTCCTTCAACTGAACGCTCAATACGAAGAGCCTCGGCTGTGGCTCTCGCTGAACCTTCGTTTTTGGGATAGGCGCAGACCGCAGCTAGCTCACTTTCAGCTGGGTCTAGCCAGAAGCCATCCACCAACCCCCGATCTTACACAGCCAGTCATCTGACCTTGCTCATCTGGCGAAAGATCGGCCCCGGTGCGATCCGAGCGGCGATCTGCAAGATGCGGCTCTGACCCGGACATATTTCGTTCCGACCGGCCTCAATCCCGTTGATCGCCGCCCGGATCAGCGCATCGACTGGCATTCCCTTGGCGCCGCCCAATTTCGTCTTGAACTCGTCGCTATAAAGCGGTGTCTCGGTCAAAGGGGGTGCCAACTCCACGACCTTGATCGTTGTCTCGCCAAGCTGCACCCGCAGGCAACGGGTATAGGCATGCACCGCTGCCTTTGCCGCGGAGTAGATCGGCGACAGCGGCAATGGAACGAATGCGAGCCCGGAACTTACATTCACAATGAGGCCGGTGGGTTGACGAAGCAGATGCGGCATGAAGCGCTGAACCATGCGGATAACGCCGGAGACATTGACGTCGATTTCTCGCGTCACGTCATCCAAGGGACGCCCTTCGTCTAGCCGCACCGTCCGCATGATCCCGGCATTATTAATGACGCTGTCGAGTTGCGGAAAGCGCTGGGTCACGGTCTCGTACAGCGCATCAATGCCCGCGATGTCAGCGACATCGCTGCGAACGGTATGAAGCGCAGGCAGGCGCCGGTTAGCGGCATCAAGCGCCTCCTGATTGCGCCCGGTGATGATTACCGTGTTTCCCTTGGCAAGCAGCTGCGTGGCCATTTCTAAGCCGATGCCGCTACTTCCTCCGGTGACAAGGATCGTTCGCCCTTCAAGTTTCATGTAAAATCCTTCGTTATAATAGAGTGACTGATCAGTCATTTGAATTGTATAATAAAGCTCAGGTTAGAGCCCGCCAGAGCGCTTCGAAGGCGAGGGCCTCTTGAGCGCCAGCATCCGTAGGATCGTGGGCAATGCTGTCCATCGTCGCCTCGGCCATCGCAATCACCAACCCACCAACAAGAGCCATAGGGGCTGAGCTGAGAACCCCGTCGGCGCGGCAGCGATCAAGGAGACTTACGATCGGAGCCATGGCGCTATCCCCCTTCTCGCGCGACAACGTGGTGATGTCTTCCGATACCATGAGCAGCGCCAGTACCTTGCGACGCTCAGAGTTTGCTGCTGCCCATCGAAGCCATTGGTGCCAAACTTGGCGCAGTTGATCCCGGTTGCTCGCCTCAGGGTCGATGTCAGCGATTGCCGCGGACATCTCTGCCTTCAATGTCACGTAGCAGCGGTTCAGCAATGCCGCCTTCGTTTCGAAATAGGTGAAGAGCGACCCATTCGAGACCCCAGCTGCTTTCGCGATCGCGGCAGTAGGCGTCCCGAGACCCCCAGACGCAATGATCCGGATCGCCGCCTCCATAATCCGGTCTTCGCGCTCGTCGTCTCTTGGCCGCGCCATGTCATTCACACCCTCAGATATCGATCCACTATAGGAGAGCGACTGGACAGTCAATAACAGGTTCAACGTAGGCTGCTTTGTTGATGGCGATGCGGCGATCCGGTGAGGATTCATGGTCTTATTGGCGGTGCCAGCATTACTGTACCGCCGGCCGGGCGATCCCGTTCGTAACCGACGCACTGGCTGTCTCACAATACCATCGAATTTTGGGAAATTTGAAGCTTTCCCGAAGCCCGTGTTGCGGGAAGGTTATGTTGAGCTGGCAAGCTGCTTAATGCAGCGTGTCGTGATCCTCGGCATGCCAGTTCTCGACGATCAACCCATCGGCTATACGCCGGTTTCCGCATGACAGACGTTTTTTTAAGTCAAATGTCGAGACTGCATGGGCGCTCTTGAGCAGACCCATGCCGCCTCAATAAGATTTAGGCAGTTTGTCCGCCATCGACGTTCAGGATGGCCCCGGTCACGTGACGGGCCGCGGGACTGGCCAGGAAAACCACGGCTGCAGCGACGTCTTCGGATTTACCGTAGCGGCCTAAAGGACTGAGGCTGCGCTGGAAGTCAGCATATTCGCCTTCAGCTGGGTTCATGTCGGTGTCGGTCGAACCCGGTTGCACTAGGTTAGCGGTAATATTCCGTGGGCCGAGTTCCTGCGCCAGCCCGCGTGTGAATGACTGCAGCGCCGACTTCGTCATGAAGTAAACCGTGCCCGTCGCACCGACAATCCGATCTGCCCCAGCAGACCCAATCGTAATGATGCGACTACCCGACGCCAAATGAGGGATCGCAGCCTGAGCGGCAAGCACAGGTGCACGCACGTTCACCGCGAGCAGAGAGTCGATGTCTTCGACCTTGAAGTCTTCGATTGTGCCGTAAAGCGCGATCGCGGCATTGTTGACGAGGATGTCCAATCCCCCCAGCGACGCTACAGCCTCGTCGACCGATCGTTTAATGGCCGCGGGATCGGCGCTGTCAGCCTGAATGGCAAAGCCTAGGCGACCTTCCGCCTCGATTGCTCTCACGACCTCTACGGCCCGGTCTGCGGAACGCTCGTAGGTCACGGCAACGTCGGCCCCTTTCTTAGCCAGGGCCAGAGCGATGGCAGCGCCGATGCCTCGTGATCCACCCGTCACGAGTGCACGTTTACCAGTCAGTTCATTCATCATAATGTCTTTCTGTATCGTTCGTCACAGATAAGCTAGGATCGTTGCCTTTTGGCGTCAATGAATTATATATCGATCGATGCATAAACTTAGTTCATCTGGCGAATCGGCGACAAGTCGATCACGGGGCCGGCCCCGCGCGTTCGATCGTGATGTGGCTTTAGAACAGGCCACCCGGTTGTTCTGGAGCAAAGGGTATGAAGCGACGTCGATCACGGACCTTACGAAGGCGATGGGGATCGGGTCTCCGAGTCTCTACGCTGCATTCGGCTCGAAAGAGGCCCTCTACGCTGAGGCATTGCAGCACTATGTCGAGACCAATGAGCATTTCGTCTGGGCGGCCTTCAAGGCTGCAGATACCGCAAGAGGCGCTGTACAGTCCCTGCTGATGGACTCAGCCGCGGCGCTGGCTGGCTGCGTTGGGGACCTCCCTCGAGGCTGCATGGTGACGCTGTCGTCGGTTGGCAGTGAGGGGTATGCCGACCTTGGTGTGATGGTCAAAGCCGCACGCGCAGTCACGCTCGAGCGATTGGAAGAGCGCCTTGAGCAAGCCGTGACAAGCGGTGAAGTTTCTGAAACTTCCGATCGTCGTGCGCTAGCCCGGTTCGTGCAGGCAATTCAGACAGGCATGTCGATCCTGGCTCGTGATGGCGCCAGCCGCCTCGAGTTGGAGAATATGACGATGGTGGCAATGGCCGGATGGGACGCTCGAACTCAATAGTGCAGAAAAAGGCCGCTGGGTTATGCTCTGCCAGCTCCCCAGCGCAGAGCGCTCAGATCCTGGCGCCCAGTGGCCGTTCCCCCCTCACAGTTCCGGGCGTCAGTTCAGTTCCACATGGCGGGGGTGCGTGACGCATCCGCACGATCTCCGCTGCCTCATTAGAAGAAGATAGTTATCCCGAGCGTGTCAAACAGCACCGGCCGGTCACCTCATCGAGAAGATGGCTAGTCGCTCGGCCGGTCTGACACCAAGCCTGTCTCTTGGTTGGGCAGGATTTTTAGCAAAGGTGTTGATGCCAAATTTCATAGCAGTCAGTTATCTGCCGGGGGTGGATCGGCCGTCACGATAAGAACCAACTCGGCATCGTCCACAGCTTCAATTGTAATGGATGCTTCGTCGGTGATGACAAGGCCCTCACGCGCCTCGATTCGCTCGTTGCCGACAAATACGACACCGCTCGCCGGTACAAGATAGCCGCTATGGCCTGGCGGGAAATCGAATGTTACTTTCGTGCCAGCCGCGACCAGCGCACCGTGGACTTCCGCATTAGCACGCAACGGAAGGGCATCCGGGGCATCGTAGCCGCTGGCCAACGTCACGAAGGAACCCGCTCGGTCTGCCTTCGGGAAAGCACGCGTATTCCACCTCGGCTCGCCTCCAACTTCACGGGGTTTAAGCCAGATCTGAAACATCCGTGCCGGCACGTCCTGCTCGTTATACTCAGCGTGCCGAATGCCAGTTCCGGCGCTCATTACTTGCATATCGCCGGCGTGGGTATGGCCCTTGTTACCAAGGCTGTCCTCGTGCGTGACGACGCCGTCCCGAACGTAGCTAATAATTTCGATGTCTGCATGGCCATGCAGTGGGAAACCGCTTCCTGCGGCAATTTCGTCGTCGTTCAAGACAAACAGATTGCCAACTGCCCGGTGAGCGGGGTTACCATGGCCACCGATCGCAAAGTGATGTTTGGCCTTGAGCCATCCAAGATCGCCACCGCCAATTTCCGCTAAAGGTCTATGCTGCAGCATCATCGTTGACTCCATGCGGCGGCATAGAGATGCGCCGGACGTTTCATAAAAGTTTGTAACGGGCAGAAGCGAATGGAAGTGGTGTTTCCATCGTCGACGCAGGAGCCAGTCACACCGGCTGCTTATGCGTGAGCTGCGACAGTCTTGAGGCGAGCTCGGGCGTCTAGGCTCACTGCCCCGGCCCCAAGCACTGCCACGCTGATCAGACCGCCAAAAACGGCCACATTCTTGAGGAAGTGAATCATTTGGTTTTGATCAGCAAAATTGGAATGGAATATCACCGCAGTTGTAAGTGCGAACAGCGCGAGCGCGATCGCTACCGGACGTGTGCGGTAGCCAAGGAGCAGTAGCAAACCGCCGCCTACTTCAACGACTATTGCAAGACCAAGAGCAAGTTGCGGCGCAGGAATGCCACTCGCCCCGATGTAGTCAACCATTGGTCCAGGGCCAGCAATTTTGCTGAGGCCGCTCATCAGAAAGAGGTTGGCCATCGTCGCTCTTCCAACAAGGGGTGCGAAGCGTTCGAAGTTGGTCATGGGAAAGGCTCCTGGTTGCGACACGTGGTGAGTCGTCAGTGAATATGCCCCGCCGCCTGTTGCACCTCACCAGTGTTGCTTGCGTCGGTAGATCTAATATCGGCGTGCCTTGGTTGTGGAACCAGCCGATATATTCCGTTAGGTACCATCGGACAGGCCGATGGATTAACGATGCTCGACGCACTTTCGCTTGATCAGCTCAGATCGTTCGTGGTGACGGTGGAAGAGGGGAGCTTCTCCGCAGCCGCTCGTAAACTAGGCCGTGCTCAGTCGGCGGTCAGCGAACAGATTGCCAATCTGGAGGGGCAGCTTGGCGTCACGCTGTTCAACAGATCGGGGCGGTATCCAAAGCTTACTCGAGCGGGTGAGGTGCTCCTTCTTGATGCGCAAGGAGTGATAGCCAGTGTCGGATACCTGAAGACGCGCGCGCGAGGCATGGCAGAGGGCATTGAGCCGGAGCTTGCCGTGACTTTTGACGTCTTGTTCCCGCTCGACGTCATTACAGAGGCCGCTAGAGGATTTCGCGAACGCTTCCCCGACACACCGCTTAGAATATATGTTGAGGCTCTTGGCAGCGCTTATCAGCCCGTGCTCGATGGACGTGCAAGCCTCGGCGTTGTCGGGTCTCTACCGGTCATGCCACCCACGCTAACAGGAGAACGGATCGCCAGCGTAGCGATGGTTATGGTGGCGGCCAGCAGCCATCCACTCGCAAAAGTCTCGGGAACAGTCCCCAGAACGGAAGCTAACCGGCACGTGCAGCTCGTGCTGACGGATCGCTCCAGCTTGTCGACCGGCCGTGAATTCGGAGTGTTCTCGCCCCTGACGTGGCGTCTCGCCGACTTGTTTGCTAAACACGCTTTCCTACTCGACGGCTTGGGTTGGGGTGGTATGCCTTGGCATGCGGTGTCGACGGACATAGCAGACGGGCGCCTCGTGATCGTCGATCTTGAAGATGTCGGACCGTTGGGACTTTCGCTGCCAATGTCCGCGGTTTACCCAACGGGCGCACCGCCTGGGCCTGCTGGGCGGTGGTTAGTCGAACGACTACAGCAATGCGCCGCTGAGAGGGCGGAAGCGAAAATCTGAGATCTCCGGGTTCTCCCGATCCTCCGGAATAAACTACGACAGGACATCCGCCGTTGTCGCGCGCTTGTGGAGGGCTAGGTTGCCTACAACAGGGGCTACGGTTGCGAGGAGGCCGAGGAAGCCGGTCATTACCAAGGTAGAGCTCACGCCGAGACGATCCACGACCGCA
>Ga0308169_10002162_pt1 | contig 20929 bp, 25 predicted proteins | sample PhyBR1_2_FD_202139 | JGI IMG/M metagenome (GOLD analysis project Ga0308169, IMG submission 202139) | Phyllosphere microbial communities from UC Gill Tract Community Farm, Albany, California, United States - DLSLSB.R1 | ecosystem: Host-associated > Plants > Phyllosphere > Unclassified | place...
TGGCCCTCGACGGCAGAAGGCTGGGCGGCGATCTGCGCCGAGGCGTCGACGAGCGACTTGCGGCACAGGGCGACGGCCTCGCCGGCAAAGTCCTCGAAGATGGCGTCCTGCGAGCGGGCGAGCGAGGACGAGGGGTCAGCCTTCTCAGCGAGCGAGCGAGACGAAGCGAGGAAGCGAGAGGGGGACGACGCACATTGACGTAGGCGTTGAGGCGAGAGAGGACCCAGACGGTGCGCTTGAGGGTCGGGTACCACGTCGCCTGCGACGCCTCGCTCGGCGCCCGGAATCGCTTGGCCCCGTCCTCGCCGGCGCCGAGCCCGAGTGCGACGGGCTCCTCCCACAGCGCTCGAAGCCCGGGAGAGCGCACGATGATGGCCGGGTAGTCGAGGTCGGCGGGCGAGGGCGCAAAGTGGAGGACCTCGCTCTGGACGACGGCCTGAGCGCGAAAGACGAGGCGAGTCTGGGCGTCCTGGAGGATCGTCTGGAGCAGGACGGCGAACCGTAGCTCGGCGCCGCTGCCCTCGTCGTCGTCGTCGGCATCGGCGGCGGGCGTCGCCGTGTCGAGCGCCATGAGCGCGTACAGGACGGCGCACAGCTCGCACAGGGCGTCGAGGCGCGGCTCGTGGAGGATGCGCGGCCGCAGCGAGTCGTACAAGCTGTCACACAGCGACTCGAGGAACCGGCTGCACGCAAGAGGGAGAGAGGGGGCGAGTCAGTCGAGCGGACTCGAATCGGCGAGAGGAACCTCGAGAGGGAGAACAGGACGCACTAGGCTTCGTCCTCGCCGCCGCCGAAGAAGTCGCGGAACAGGGCCCACTCTTGCGCGCACACGCCGCGCAGGTACGAGCAGCCGGCCTTGGCGAGCTTGACGAGCTCGGCCGTGGCCGGGTCCATGCGGCGCACCTCCTCGTTCAGGCGCGGGCCGAGGAGGGCGCCTCGAGCGGCGAACCACACGGCGTAGCACTCGCTCAGGAGCGAGCCGTACTCGTTCGGGTCGACGAGCGCACGCTTCTCGAGCTCAAACAGGAGGATGCGCAAGGTCGGCGCCGGCTGCGAGAACTTGGCGTACAGGAGCGCGTCGAACGCCGCGTCCGAGAGGTCCTGCGAGGCGAGGGTCATAGCGTCAGCTCGACGATGCGAGGAGAGTGGGAGAGCTGAGCGAGAAGAGGAGACGCACCTTGCCCTGCACCTTGTCCTGGACGTCGGCGGCGAGCTTGCGGATGGTCGACACGAAGTACATCTTGATGAGCGTCATCGACCTCGTCAGGCACTGCTGGTACCGGATGAGGTAGATCTCGGCGTCGCGGAAGTCGCGCTGCGGTGCAGGAGAGCGGGGCGAAGTCAGCGCGAGGCTCGAGGGCGAGCGAGGTCGAGAGAGAGGAAGAGGAAGAGGGACGCACGTTGAGCTTGAGGTAGTCGAGGCACGCGTCGAGGCGGTCGAGGAGGTTCAGGAAGTCGTCCTGGAGAACGAGGTCCTCGCCAGGGAGGTTGAGCATGCGCGTCGCCTTTTCGAGCTCGCGGAAGTACTCGAGGCGGGCTCCGACGGCGTCCGTCACCTCGAGGAGGTGGCGCTGCTCCTCGAGCATGTGCTCGCACGCGAGCTGGAGGCTGCGCGAGTTTTCGTCGACGAAGCGGTAGTTGGCCTCCATCTCGCTCAAGAGGCCGCGCGCCTCGTCGAGCGAGCCGAGGACCGAGTCGCACGTGTCGAGGTGGGCGACGAGCTCGGCGAGGTGCTCGACGTAGACCTGCTCCTGGTCGCGCTCGAGCGAGGCCTCGACCGACGAGAACCAGTCGTGGAACTGCTGCGTCGTCGCGATGGCCTGCGCCGGGCGGAGCGGGTCCTGGTCGACGAGGGCGGGCGTCTTGCCGCGGCGGTCGCGACCTCGAGCCGAGCCAGGTCGTGACGAGGGGCTGTCGAGTGCGCCTGCGAGCGTCCTTGTCGGGCGATTCGTGCCGGCCGGGGTCGAAGGGCGGTGGTCGTCTCGGCGGAGCTGCGAGGAGGAGGGGGACCGGCCCGGCGTCAGCGGTGGCTCGCAGCTGGGGCGGTCAGAGTGGCTGAGGACGGTCCACGCACATGGGTCGGGACTGGCTTGCGTGCATTGGCCTGCGAGATGCGCTGTACGGACGCGAGCTCGTTGGACGAGAGGGGCGCGACGAGGTCCCAGTCGTCGAGCGAGAAGCGCGAGGTGGAAGCGCGCGGCTGGGCCATGTCGATGTGAGGCTTGAAGGAGAAGCTAGAGTCGCAGCGTGGCCCTCTTTGGCCTTGTAGCGGAACAGCGAGAGAGCGACGAGGGAGGATGTGGGGAGGAGCCAGCTCTCGCTCTCCCTCCTCACTCGCTCGTGGCTCTGGGTAGCCTGTGCTGCAGCTCTGTACGATGGCGAGTCTCCTGCGAGAGTACCTGTGCTGCTGCTTCTCGTCTGCGCCGGTCGACGAGGTGCGTTCCCTCCTCCCTCTCCTCCTCCCTCATCTCGCTCCTCGCTCACGCTCTCTCCTCGGTGCAGGGCTCGGAACGCGCACCGTTGCTCAACCCAGACATTCTTCCAGAGTGCGTCCACCTCTCCCCTGCACCGCCCCGACGACAGCTGACCCTCCCTCGATCGCACCGCTCAGGGCCCCTCCTCGCCCTCAAGGCCGCTCGACCGAGGAACAGCAACGCGAGCGCGAGTCGCTCCAGCGCATCCTCGAGCACGCCACCGAGTGCGTCGACCTCACCACTCTCCCATCCTGCGCCGTCTGGCCAGAGCTGACCTCCTCCTCGTCCTCGCCGCGCAGACGCCTCATCAACGTCGAGTCGCTCGCCGCCTTCCGCCCCTCTCGCCCCGAGTCGACCCTCTCCGCCGCACCTTCGACCTCGTCCTCCCCCTCGGCCTCGCCCGCCCGCCGCCGCAAGAAACGGCCTGCCTCGTCGTCGACCTGGCGCCCGCCCATGGACGACACGCCGCTCGCGCCTGTGCGCGTCGTCCAGCTCGGCCGCAACTGGGAGGAGGTCCCGACGGCGTCGGGCAAGGCGCAGCACCCAGGCTGGGCGAGGCCGGCGAGCAGCCACTCGATGCAGACGCTGCCGCGCGGCGCACGTGGAGCAGGTCTCGGCGCAGGCGGTGCTCGACGACGGGCGGGACGAGGCGGCGATACGGACGAGGACTCGGGCGAGACTGAAGCGAGCGAGGTCGGGCTCGACGACGGCGGGAGCGCAGACGGCGAGGGCGAGGCCGACTCGCAGTTCGGTACGGTTGCGAGCTACCGCACAGCGAGGAGCTCGGGCGGGACGGTGCGGCCGGGCGACGTGCGAGGGCTGTGGAGTACTGATGCTGGTCCCGAGGTTGAGGTCGACGAGGAGGTGCGTCCCCTCTTTCACTCTCGCTCGCCCGTTTGCAGGACGCCGCACTGACCCGCTCACCGCCCTCGGGACGTCCATCGACAAGTGGTCCCTCCCCGGCGGGCTCGGCCCGTTCATTGCCGAGCTCGGCGACGGCGACGACGACGACGAGCGTGCCCGAGCACGGTGAGCGAGCGCTCGTGAAGGCGGGCGAGGAGGTGGGAGTGAGCGAGGACTCGCGGGAGGGAGTGCGACCGTGAGGGGGAGGGAGCGGGGGAGGGAGCGCTCTCGAGGCCGTAGCACGAGAACTGCAGTGAGACGAGGCTGCGACATAGACTCGTTGCACACCTTGAACAGCTACTTGTTCCCTCTCAGCCGCTTCGAGCTCCTTGTCCCGGGTTCCCTCGCGCCGCTCGCTCCTCTCCTCTTCCCGCCCGTCGTCACCTCGTCTTCGCTCGACCGTGCTGCGCCCCCGTCCTCCTCGTCCGTCTCGGGCTTGGCCTTGGCCCTGCCCTTGGCTTGGCGCGCCGCCCTGGCTTTGGGCGCGGGCGTGGGCTTGACCTCGTCTTCCTCCTGCTCGAGCGCTCCTTCCTGCTCCTCGGCCGCCTCGCTCTCGGCCTTGCCCTTACCCTTGGACCCTCCCTCGTCCCTCCCCTTCTTGCCCGCCGTACCTGCCCCGCCCTTGAGCCCCTTGACGCCCTTGGCGCCCTCCCACCCGTCCCAACCTCCCCGCTCGCCGAGCAGCTTCGCCGCCTCGAAGAAGCCGTCCGTGACGGGCTGCACGCTGAGGCGCCCGCGGCGGATGAGGGCGCTGTCGGCGATTGCGCGGAGGTGGGCTGGGGTGAGGTAGGAGAGCGAGGCGGGCAGGGTAGGAGAGCTGGATGAGGAGGAGGAAGGGGAGGAGGGTGCGAGCGAGGCGAGGGACTGGAGGAGGGCGAGCGGGACGAGGTGAGGGAGCTTTGCGACGAACTGCAAGAGTCGGCAAGAGGGCGAGGAGGGTGAGGAGTAGGAGGAAAGGCAGGCAGGTCAGCTACTGCTGCGGCGAGCGGATGAACAGGACGAAGGAGCGAGAGCGCGCACCTCGACGTCGACCATGAACCACGTCGGGTCGTCCTTCTCGGACTTGGGATCGTGGTACCTGCACGCGAGGTTCGAGCGAGAGTCAGCGCTGTGAAAGCGAGACGAGGGGGAGGGACGAGAGGGACGCACGGGTGCTTTGGGTCCCAGGCGTTGAAGTCGGGGTAGCCCTCCTTGACAACACGAGCGAGGCCGCTCACACCGGGTACTTCTGCGAGTCGGGAGAGCGTAAGGGGTAAAGGAGTCAGCTGTCGTCGCACGAGAAAGGTTGGTCAAGGAGGAGGAGGAAGGGACGCACTGCAGTTGGATGCGTAGAAGAGGCACAGGTGGCCGAGCTTCATCTGCGACCTGAGGTACTTCTTGGCCTCGTGGTTGCGCACGCCCTCCCAGGTGGTGGTCTGCAGGGGGCGAGAGGGTCAGCGAGCGGGCGAGGTGGGGAGGCGAGGAGGGACGAGGGAGAGGACGCACCTTGTTGCGCTCGAGGTCGTCGATGGAGAACCTGACGTCAACGCCCTTCTCGATGCGCGTCTCGGGCTCTGCCTGCGTGCGAGGGCAGGGTCAGCACGAGGCCCGAGTGATGAGGATGCGGAAGTGGGGAGGAGGGAGAGGGACGGCGACGGCTCGTGGGAGGGTGCGCTGGGGCTAGAGCGCACCTTGATGAGCCAGTGTGAGTACTCGGCTGTGTCGGGCATGCTGTGCGGAGCGAGGGGCTTGCACTGAGGAGGTGGTCGTCGCTCGACTCGGGTCGTCGCTCGCTCTCCTCTTGCCGTTTGCCTCGCCCGCCATGCGGCACGCCTGCTGTTGCATGCTCGGAAGCGACCGGTAAAGCTGTCCCTCCACGCTGCAGCTCTCGTTCAACGCCCTCGCTCGCTGCACTCCGCCGACGACCGTGACCCGGACTCGCTCGCCCGGACGACAGCACGCGCGCATGGCACAGCCTGCTCTTGTGCTTCCGCTCAAAGGCGTCCAAGCTATCTGCTCGGGCTTGTGCGCGCTTCTCAGAGCTGAGCGCGAGCCCCCGACGTGCAGGCTCCGCCCGCGGTCACTTGCGCCGCTCTCGCTCGCACTTGGCCCGCTGGCACTCGACCGTGCGCGCCTTCTGTGCCGCCTCGAGCGACACGAGTCTCGAGGTGCTTGTAGCAGCCACGCTGCCTCGCCGGTCCATCCTCCTGCTCTCAGAACGGAGCGCTCGTCGCCTGAGCAAGGAGCCGCAGCCTCGCTCGCTCGCGCAGCCGTCGAGCGTGATAAGCGCGCGTGGTCCAGCAGATGTAGTCGCCGGGTTAGTGTGACGCGTATGAAGTAGGGCTGCCGTGACAGCGGCGCCGGATCGAGAGGTCGAGCGCGACACGAGGTGCGTGAGGAGAGCGAGAGGGCCGCTCGTCGGACAGCAGCTCGAGCTGAGGCGACGCTCAGCTGGGGCAGACCTGGCGCGTCGTGTGATGGTGCGCATGAGCGACGAGCGGAGCGGCAGGGCCGTCGCGTCGTGCCGAGACGAGCGAGGAGGGGGGAAGAGGGCGAGGGAGGGTGGTCAGCTCCCCCTGTGCGACGCCAAGCTCCTCCGAGGAGCGCGTAGGATGCCCTAGGGAAGCTCTGTGCATCAAAAGGGGCGGCACGAGGCGAGGGTGGGCCGTTGCGGCCAAGGTGAGATGAGAAAGTGGAGGGGCGAGTCGGCGACGACGACAGCTCGCGCGGTCCTGCCAGCTAGCTGAGCGTGTAGCAAAAGCACAGCAGGCGAGTCGTAGGTGCAGCGCTGTGCCCCTGGTCGGGAGGGCGGGATCGGAGGGCGAGGAGGCGGTGCCGAGCTCAGCGAGCGAGCGGCGAACCCTCTCGACCTCGCTCACCCTCGTCTACCCCGCCAGACTGAGCCAGCCATGAGCGCACTACCACACTCGAAGCGCGACAAGGGCAAGGGCCGCGCGCCCAACCCGCCCGCCGAGCCCTCGCTCCTCTCGAACCACTCGTCGGCCCTCCCCGCCCAGGACAACTCCTACGTCCCGCCAGCCCACCAGCTCAAGAAGTACCTCCATGGCACCAAGCAGCACATGCTCACAAAGCACGCCAAGCCCCCGAGACGCGCCACCTCGGCCGCCGACAAGAAACTCGGGCACCACCTCGCCCACCTCTCGTCGACTGCCCAGGCCGCAGCCACCCACGCCTTCGAGCACGACGACCTCCTCCTCCCGACCGACAATGCCGGCGCCATGCAGGCCGAGACCGACCTCGAGCGCACCTGGCGCGTCACCCAGGCCGACATCCTCGCCGAGAGCGCCCTCGCCGCCCAGGGCGCCCAGCTCTCGCTCGACCTGCCCGAGTTCGGCCCTTACGCCCTCGACTACACCCGCAACGGCCGCCACCTCGCCCTCGCCGGCCGCCTCGGCCACGTCGCCACGTTCGACGCCCTCTCGTCGTCGCTGCACTCCGAGCTCCACCTGCGCGAGACGGTGCGCGACGTCAAGTGGCTGCACGACGAGTCGTTCTGCGCCGTCGCCCAGAAGAAGTACGTCTACATCTACGACAAGCAGGGGCTCGAGGTGCACCAGCTCCGGCAGCACATCGAGGTCAACCGCATGGAGTTTCTCCCCTTCCACTTCCTCCTCGCCACCATTGTGCGTCTCCTTCTCTCCCTCCCTTGTTGCTGTCTCCCGAGTTCCTCCTGCTGACCCTCGACTCGGCGCGCGCAGGGCAACCCCGGCTACCTCAAGTACCAGGACACGTCGACCGGCCAGCTCCTCGTCGAGCACCGCACCAAGCTCGGCGCCGTCGACACGATGGCGCAGAACCCGCACTCGGCCATGATCCACCTCGGGCACAGCAACGGTGCGTCCTCGCTCCTCGCTCCCTCTGTCCTCACGCACTGCAGTTGCTGACCCTGCTCTCCCTCCTCGTCGACAGGCACCGTCACGCTCTGGTCGCCCTCGGTGTCGCACGCCCAGGTCAAGCTCCTCGCCCACACGTCGCCCCTGACGTCCGTCTCGGTCGACCCGTCGACGCTCGGGCAGCGCATGGCGACGACGGCGCTCGACGGCAGCGTCAAGATCTGGGACACGCGCATGTGGCGCCCCTTGAACGAGTACGGCCTCAAGAAGACGCCGAGGGCGACGGCGTGGAGTCAGAAGGGCATGCTCGCAGTCGGGTGGGGCAACCACGTCTCGGTGCGTCGGCTCGCTCTCTCTCTCTCGCTCCCGGACCCCTCCTTCTCGAACGTCAAGAGCTCACGCTGATGCTCCCTCTCTCGCCCGCTGCAGGTGTTCAACGACCTCACTCGCCCTTCCGCATCCCCTCGAGCCCCGCCTCCGCCCTACCTCACCCACACGTTCCCCTCGAAGCCCGTCCACCGCCTCGCGTTCCAGCCCTTCACCGACCAGCTCGGCGTCGGGCACGCCAAGGGCCTCGCAACGCTCGTCGTCCCTGGCGCCGGCGAGGCCAACCTCGACTCGCGCGCGGCCAACCCGTACGAGACCAAGCGCGGCCGGCGCGAGCGCGAGGTGCACGCCCTGCTCGACAAGATCCCGGCCGACCTCATCACGCTCGACCCGGACGCGCTCGGCCGCGTCGACAAGAAGGTCCTGCGCGCCGTCGACGACGAGAACCCGCACAAGCCGGGCTTCAAGCCGACGCCGTTCGCCAAGCGCACGCGCGCCGAGCGCCTCGCGCTCACGGGCGCGCACGCCGCCGACGAGGACGAGGACAGCGCGAGCGAGGACGACGACGACCCCGAGGGCACGCGGCGGCAGGAGCGCGCGCAGCGGCGGATCGACAAGAGCGACGAGAAGAAGCGCATGAGGGGCAAGTCGAGCGGCATCAAGAAGGCGCTGCGCAAGCGCAGGCGTAACGTCATCGACCCGCAGACGGTGCGCTCCCTCTCTCTCTCTCTCTCTTTCTCTGTCTCTGCGTGCTCGGGACTGGGAGACGGCGATGCTGACCCTCGTCGTTGTCGTGCGCGCAGGTCGCCCTCAAGGAGAAGCTCGAGCGGCAGCGCGCGGCGAGCCAGAAGGCCAAGGCGGCACGGGCTGCGGCGGCAGCAGGCGCGGCAGGGAACAGTGGGGCGCTGGATCGGTTCGGCGGCGGCGGTAAGTAGAGGTGCGGCGTGCAAGCTGGGTCGTCGTGCGCCATGCTCGTGCGGGATGCGCTTTCTCCGCTTCTTCTCGCTCGCTCGCTCCTCGCTGTCTCTCGATGCTCGCCTCTATCGGCATTTGTGCGACGGTGTGCTAATGTCGAGCGTGCCCGTCGACGACGAGCAGCCGTTTCAGCGTTCGACGATGAGCGCTTGCTCCTCGCGCTCGGGCCTCGCTTTCATCCGCGAAGGCGCGGAAGGCGCAGCTCGGGTCGATCTCTCCCGTTCAGCCGGGGATCGACGGACAGGAGGTGCGGACGAGGAGGCGGACCGTCGCCGGCGGGCGCAGGCGGCGGACCGGGAGCTCCGCGGAAGCTGAGCTTCGCGCGGGCAGTTGGCTGCGGCCGTCTCTCTTGCTTCGCTGTGCTCGCTTCGACCGTTCGCTCCGACCTCGTACAGCAGCTCGAACGGCATGAGCACCTCGCTAGAGTCGCAGCGGGCGGCTCCCGACGCCCGCTCGGCAACGGTCGACCCGCTCCTCACCAAGGTCTGCGCCATCTACACCGCGCTGAAGGCGAGCCAGACCGAGTCCGACCGCTACAGCACCGATGCGGTCGCTTGCAAGCGCTATCGAGACGCCAACTCGCTCAACGTCGTCATCACCAACGCGCAGAAGCGGTTCAAGCGCGACTGGCACCTCGTCTCGCCCGCGCAGCGGCTCCTCCTCCTCGACCTCCTCCTCGGCTCCTACTGCCGCTCGAAGAGAGGGGACGACGTCAGAGCCAAGGTGCGTCCCTCCTCTACCCTCGTCAATGACACGCGCGCGAAGCTGATCTTGCCCTTCACGCAGATTACTTGGTCGAGCGTCTGCGACCAGCTCGGCTTTAGCTCGCGCGCCAACGCTCGCGACAAATGTGTACGTCCCCCGCACCTACCTCTCTCGACCTTCCTCGCGCGATGAGGGAGTTGACTCGCCGCCCGCTCCGTTCCTGCAGCTCGACGCCAAGCACGTTCCTTCTCGCCCGGCGCCAGCAGAGCGGGAGCTCGCCAACGTCGAGACGTTCGTCCACCTCCTCGGCATTCTGTACACGGTGCCGATCGACGACCGCGAGTTCCTGGTCTTCAAGCAGAGCCGCACGGACATCGCATTCGCGCGCCGGTCCTTAGCCAAAGCTCAAGCGACCGAGGAGCTCCCCGGCGGCCGAGACGCCGTACAAGTCGCGCAAGACGGGCTCCGGGACCTGATCGACGGGCACGTTGCCAGGCTCGAGCGCTCGAACGCCGCCCGCCGAGCGCATCTCGAGCGATTCGAGGCGGCGCTGCGGTTGCTTCACGAGCCGGCGAGGCAGGCGTCGAGCGATGGCGCTCACAGCACGACGTTCGTCTTTCTCTTCATGCGGCTGCAACCTGTCGATCAAGCGGCCGTCGTCGAGTCGGCGCGCGAGTTCCTCTACACGGCCTGCATCGAGCGAGCAGTACACGGGCGAGCGCTCGATCCGGTGACTCCTGTGCGTCCACTTTCCTTTGGCACCGTCCAGCTGCATGATCTCGAGCTGATGATGCCGTCCCTGCTGCAGATCGAGGCTCTCTTCGGCGCGCTCAAGTCCTCGGAGCTCGACTCGGCATGGCGGTGCGAGCTCGTCAGCCACGACCTCGACCTCATCGTCCACTTCTACCGCTCACACGATGCACCCATGGACGTCGTCGACTGCCTCGCCAACCTGCTCAACGACAAGAAGCCGTCCTGGGCCGCCAACCTGTTCCCCCGCCTCGCAGTCGAGATGCAGCAGCAAGCCGTCTTCCACTGCCGCAAGCTTCTGCTCGACTCGCACGCGCGGTGGGAGCACGAGAAGACGCTGCCCGACGCTAACCGCATGGTGCGTCGCGCTCTCGTCTCAGCTTTCCCGGACGAGGTCCGTGCACGCAGCTGACGTTGGCCTCTTTCTCCTGCGCGCAGCACGCCGAGTTCCTCGCCCTCCTCGCTCCCTGGGAGCTACGTCCTGCCGCACACGATCGACACGCAGTGCGTCCCTCGCCCTCTGTGCCTCGTTCGTCGGCGTCGGCTGACCTGTCCGTCCACCGTCCGCAGGCTCGTCCTGCCGCCCGCTCCCTCGCTCACGCCCACCCTACTCCGCCTGTCGACCTGCAACCTTCATGGCGTAGCGGGCGGGCTTCGAGCGTGTACGAGCCCCGAGCGAGGTCGCAGCGTTAGTAGCAGAGCCGCGGCGGCGCGCACGGTGCAACCCCTTCTTCCTGCTCTACTGGCACGATCTGCGCTGCGTGAGCAAGTCTTGTGCGGTCGTTGGTGATCGAGAGAGAGGCCAAAGGAGAGCTCGACGGGACCGCTGAGAGAGAGCTCGTCCAGGAGTGCGCAACGAGCACGACGAAGACAAGCGCAAGGCGCACAAATCCGCTCTTTCTTCGCTTCGGCTCTTTCTCCCGGCATTTCGAAGCCCTCTCGGTTGCACATATGCATTCTCTACCTGCCAGGAGCTCGTTCTGAGCGGTAGCGAGACGGAAGTGCGAGCGAGAGATGAAGCGGCTCGTCAGCCAATAAGAGGCGTCAGCCCCGGTTGGCCTGCTCAATCAGCGCAGTCGACGCTCGTGGCTCGTTGACCGCGCTCGTCGCTGACCTGGCCGGCGCTGGTGGCCGCAGGACGCTTCGAGACGCTGCAGAGGTCGCCAAAGCTCCAGACAGTGGGTTTCTGAGCTGAACGGAGCGCGCGCACGGTCCGTGTCCGGCGAAACGTCCGCGGTGCTTGCTCTCTCGGCGTGCGCCGGCTGCACTCGCTCCTCCCTCCTCGACGCTCGAGCGCTCTTCCGCGCTCGGCCCAGCTCGCCTAACAAGAGCACGCAGCAGCGAAACGGCATGTCCAGGTTCGAGCGAGAGGAAGCCCGGGGAGCGATGGCAGCGCTCGACGAAGAAGCCGAGTCGACGCACATGCAACAGCTCGATCCTGGAAGCACACGATGCAATGCAAGATGCTGTCTATCCCTTCGGATACCTCATCGACCCTACCTCGCTGCTCTACTCGACCCTCGCGACCCTCCTCCCCTCGCCCATCCCGACTCCGCGCTCGCGCTCGCTCGTGTTGCTGCGCTTCCTCCCACCCTCTCCCGCCTCACCGCCGTGCGCTCCCTCGCGCAGAACCCGCAGCGCGTGCGCCGGGTCAAGCCATGCGCGCCCGCCCGATGCGCCCGGGCGGAGCGGCGACGCCGGGATGGGCTGCGGCGGGTACGCCTCGCCCTCGCCGCGCCGGCCCGCTCGCGGCTCGTCCTCGGCATCGTCATCTGCTGTCGGCGCGCCGATGGCCGGGCTCTGGTGCGCCCGACCTGCGGCTTGCCCGCCGGCGAGGGCGGCGTACCCGGCGCAGGCGGCGTTCGGGTAGGGGATGTGCAGCGCCCGGATCCCGAGATAGCCGCAGAAGGCGCTGAGGATGGCGTGTGCGGAAACGACGTAGGCGGCGAGGGAGAGGAGGAGGAGGACGTGCAGGTACCACGCCTCGAGGCGAGCGGGGAGGAGGGTCGGGCTGCGAGACGAGGAGGGGTCAGCCTAAGGGACGTGTCGAAGTAGCTCACGCCTTTGAGAGAGACCGAGGAGGTCTAGAGAGAGGGAAGAGGACGTACAGACCGACGAGAGGAAGGTTGACGAGCACGGCGGGGAGTGCGAGCGGGAGCGTGAGCGCCCACGAGTGCGGGAAGAGGCCCTTGGTGAGCTGCGCGAGGATGACCTTGCTCGTCATTTGGCCGTACAAGAGTGCTGCGGGCGGGAGGAGATCAAGTCATGAGTGTGCCTAAGCAAGAGCAAGAAAGGCGAGAAGAGGAAGAGGACGCACCGACGACGACGACGAGCTCTGCGGTCCGACCTGCGCTGCGAATCGCGCTCCCGGGGCTGAGCACCCACAGGCCACACAATGCGCAGAACGCCGTGATGGACAACAGCTGCCCGAACGCCTCGAGCGGCGGGGTCGCGTTGAGCCGACCGCTCGACGATTGCGAAGGCCGAGTCGTGAGCGCGCGGCGCGACGGCGGCGACAGGAGGATGTAGACGTTGTAAAGACTGCGTGGCGTAGAAGCATGCGTCAGTGAGTGGACCGAGGGGACGAAGACAGCGAGGGGACGAGGGTAGCGAGCGACGAGCTCACCAAGGCGGAAGATGCAGGGCGAGGAAGGCGAAGCTCAAGAAGACGACGACGATGCGGTTCATCCGCCAGGTCGACGGCAAGAAGAAGACCGAGCCGAGCGCGTCCTTGACGGGCAATGACCACCAGCTCGATCCTGTGCGCAGGCAGTACTCGTTAGTGCGGGCGCTCACAACGACGACGAGGACGACGACGAAGAGCGAACGCGCACACACCTTTGGCGGCCGTCCAGCCCAAGATCCCGACGGCGATGAGGATGCCTTCGACTGGCCTGCGCGCGCGAGAGGGAGCGTCAGCGTGCTTGCTCGAGGTCGTGAAGGACCTCGTCGCCCTCGGACGAAGATGACGCTCCTGCTGCCTCGTCGTGCGCTCGAGAGAGAGAGGAACGCACCCGTTGACGTAGCCGAGATAGAGCGTGCCGGTGTGGTACTCCTCCCAGGTCGAGGCGAAGAAGGACAAGCAGGCGATGACGATGCAGAGGAGCGAGAGCGGCGACCTGCCGAGGCCGAGTGCCGAAACCTGGATGAGGGCGCTCAGAGGAGCTGCGGCTGAGAGTCAGCAGCGTCCTGTGAGAAGAAGAGAGAAGGGAGACGTGAACGCACTGTTGAGCGCGTCGCAGCCGTGGTCGAAGAGCTCGCCCATGGGCGACGAGGTGCCGGTCGCTCGCGCCTGCTTGCCGTCGATGACGTCCATCGTCTGCGAGGTCCACTGCGTCAGCTCGTTGCTCTTGCCGAGAGGCACGACGTGAAGGCGAGGGAAGCAGGAGGGCGCACCTGGTAGAAGAAGAGGCCGGCCGCACAGCTCGCCCACAGCCACGCGCTCTCGCTCCCCTCGAGCGTCGGGCACACGAGCGCGACGCACGCAAAGTTGACGAGGACGGCCGCAAAGCCGATGAGGGTGACGGCGTTGGGCGCAAGCCATGGCGGCATGAGGGTCGCCGCCCAGTTCCACCAGTACCGCAGGACGAACCGCGAGAGGAACGACTTGTCGACGGCCGAGTACTTGTACTCACTGTTGCGGGAGGGGCGGGGGGCGTGTCAGCGCTACTCTGGCTGTCGGCAGGGAGAGCAGGAACCCGGACGCACTCGAGGCGTCGCAGGTGGCCCAAGTCGAGGTAGTGCTGGACGCTCGGCATGGCGGCGACGAGAGCTGAGGGTGCGCGGCGGACCTGCGAAGGCTGTGTGGAGCGAAGATATGGTACCAAGTCAGCTCTGCGCGGCAAGGGGGCCAGGGTATGCACGAGAGGGAGCGCACCGGCTTGACGAAGATGAGGACCTGCAAGCTGCGGGGTCGGAAGGTCAGCACGACGCTCGAGGGGGGTAGGAGGGAGCGGGACGCACCAGTAGATGCTCTTGCAGGATCCTGCAGGCGTGTCGGTAGCACCTGGAGGGCTGCTCGAGGCGTAGGCCTTTGTTGAACGCGCGGGCGGGGGTCAGGGAGAGCTCGGCGGCGAGACGCTGTGCGAGGGCGAGGAGCGTGGCGGGTGCGGTGCTCGAGCTTCCTTGTGTGCTCTGCGCGTGCTGGCGAGAAGCACGGGCGGCAGGCGACGAGCGGCGACAGAGCCCTCCGCTCGCTCGCTCGGAGCTGGACCAACCTCGGCGATCAAGACGCTTTTCTCGACACGGCCGCAGACGAGGCGAGCGTGCCGTCGTGGCCTTCATACAGCTATCTGGGATGCGGCCATCAAGCAGCATGGAATCCTGCGAGCGAGCGAGAGCAGGTCTCTCTCGTCTCGACAGCTTTCAAGCCGCAGCTCGAGCGCACCGTCGCCAAGGCATTACCGTCTCCGAGCTAGTAGAAGTACGCCCTCCTCGTCCATCGTCCACGCCGCCGAGTCCCGCGGGCGAGCAGACCCGCTGCGCCGTTGATGCCGCCGCCCTCGGACCCCTCCCTCTCCTGCTCGAGCGCGGCGCCGCCGCACCTAGCCGTAGGCGTGGTACGAGTACAGGCCCTCGGCGCGCGACCCGACGAGACCGTCACCGCGCATGACCTCGAGCTTGCGCGAGTGCCAGCCGACCTCGAACGACTGCGGGCGAGCAAGAGCGGGAGACGAGAGAGAGAGAGAGAGCGTCAGCACTTGGGACGCACGACAGCGAACGAACGAGGAGGACCGAGAGACGCACCACTGCTCCCTTCTGCTGGACGAGCTTGAGGAGCGCCTGGCGCTGCGGGTGGTCGGGCGGGAGGTGCAAGAGGCTCCTCGGCCTCGAGCTCGGCGAGTGCGCCGGCGTCAACGTGCTCGACGTCGCCGTGTCGACGTACCACCCGCGGCGGCCCTTGCCCGGGATGGGCTTCCAGTCGCCGGCGCCGCCCTGGACGAGCTCGAGGCTCTTCTCGTCGAGCTCGACGACGCGCAGGTTGGTCGCGCGCAGGGCGAGGAGGAGCTGCGCCTCGTCCGGGTTCGAGCTCGACGACTCGAGGCTCGCACACTGCGACAGGAGGACGGCGTGCAGCTCCATGATCGAGATGGTCGGCTGACCGAGCGTGACGCGCCGCCGCGACGAGATGCCCTGCCCGACGAGCGACGGGCACGAGTGCGACAGGTCGAGGACCTCGACGCCGGGCGCCTTGTTGGCGAGGAAGCCGGCGACGGCCTGCATGCTGATGGCGCGGCAGTGCGCGAGGCCGAGCTCGAGCAGGTGCGGCTGCGCCGGCATGAGCTCGAGGAGGAGCTCGTCCGTCATGGGCGTGCTCGACAGGTCGAGCGTGCGCAGGCACCCGGACCGGAACGCCGGCGACGCCGAGACGACGAGGCGCAGCTCTGGCCGCTCGAGCGGGTTCGGGTACGTGCCGTCGCCGAACAGGCTCAGGTCGGTCAACTCGCTCACGACCTCGCCCGAGCCCCACATCTCGTCGTCGTCGTCCGACAGGCCGGCGAGCGTCGTCAACGGCGGGCAGTCGCCGCAGAACAGGCCGAGGAGCGCCGGCCCCGTGATGAGGCGGCACCGCGCGAGCGACAGCGCCTTGAGGCGCATCGGCCGGCCGCCAATGCCGTTCTGGCCGGCGAGGGCGAGGCCCTTGAGGAGCAAGGGCGACGTGAGGGTCGAGGCGAGGTCGAGGTGGGTGAGGTAGGGGAACGAGAGGACGAAGGCGGTGAGGAGCTCCGAGGGGAGGAGGCTCGACGCGAGGCCGAGGCGGCGCAGGTGCGGGAAGAAGGTGCGGTTCAGGACGCGCTCCTCGACGCCCCAGCCCATGCGCATCGACCGCACCGACGGCGTGCGCGAGCCGTTGGCGAAGTCGGCCATCTCGTCGTCCTCGTCCTCCTCGCCGACCGTGTCCATCGGGCCGCCCATGCCCGACGGCACCGACAGCGCCGGCGGGCCGAGCTTGTACGTCTTGGTGAACTCCTCGAGGGCGCCGACAAAGACGCGCGACACGCAGCCGCACAGGTCGAGCGCGCGCACGGGCTGCACGGCGAGCGAGCCCTCGAGGACCTGGACCGTGCGCTTCGGCGCCGGCTCGGGCGCCCACCCGCGGCGGCCGCTGACGCTCGCCGGGACCGACGACGAGCGCTCGGACGCGCGCGACATCGACATCTGGCGCGCGCGAGAGCGCGACGCGGCGGCGGCGGCGGCGGCGAACCCGCTCGCGCCGACGGCGTGCGACTGCTGCTGCTGCTGCAGCTGCTGCTGCCCGTGAGCCGGCGCGGGGAGCGACGACGAGCGCGAGCTCGTGTAGAGGTGCGCCGGCAGGAGCGGGCGACCGAGGCGAGGCCGGCCGCGCGAGCTGCTCTCGCCGCCTGCGCCGCCGGCGACGGCCGCTCCTGCGTCGCCGAGCAGAGCGGCCGACAGCCCGTTCGAGCTCTGGCTAGGCGGGAAGCGGACCCTGCTGCGGCCGTACCGCTCACGGCCGCGCGGCTCGTCCTCGTCGCTGCCCTCGCCCGGGCTCGGGCCCTCGGCACCTCGACCCGGGTCGTCGGCGCCGCTCGAGAAGCCGTCGTCGGTCGAGCTGTACCCGTCGAGGGCTTGCTCGAGGTTGGTCTGCGACGAGTTGGCCGTGCTGTTGCGCCCGTAGGCGAAGCGGGACCCGCTCGCGCGGCGCTGCATCCACTGCGCCGGGCGGCGGCCGACGGGCGTGCGCGCGCCCGAGCCCGTCACGTCGTCGTCCGTGTCGCCCGCCATCGTCTCGTCCTCCTCGGCGATCGAGGTCGAGACGGACGACGAGCGGCGGCGCCGGCCGCCGTCGATCGTGCCGCGGTCCGACGAGGGCGAGCGCGAGTGCGACGAGCCGAGGTGGCGGTAGTGGAACGGCTCGGCGGGCGAGGGCGCGAGGTGCATCGGCGGGGTCGGGTCGAACGGCGAGCGCAGGCCGACGCCGAGGTCCGACTCGGACGACGAGTGGGCGAGCTCGGGGAAGAGGGGCTCATCGGGCTCCTCGTACTCGGCGAGGTAGCCGCCGCGGAAGAGGACCTCCTGCAGGACCTCGAACGTGATGGCGGAATCCATGTACTCGGACAGGCCGACTTGGCACAGCTGCGGGCGAACGAGCCGACGTCAGCTTCAGGGACGACGGCGACGACCACGAGAGGAAGAAAGAAAAGGGGGAGACGCACCTGCCCGAGGTGCTTCTTCCTCTTGCTGCCGCCGCCGACGGGCGTCCCGGCGTCGCTCTCGGCCTCGCTCTCGCTCCACGGGCTGTCCTCGTCGTCCTCCTCGTCCTCCTCCTCGACCTCGCGCTTGGCGGGGAAGACGAGCTTCTGGCGCGGGTAGCGCGTGCCGCCGAGGAGCGTGACGAGGCGTGCGGGCGTGACGAAGCGCTCGTTCGAGCCCTGGCGGAGGGTGCGCTTCATGCCGGCGGTGCGGAAGCGGGCGAACGAGATCGAGCGCGTGAAGAGGAGGGGCGACTCGGACGGGTCGAGCGTCGGGAGGGTGGGGAACATCGAAGGGCCGAGGCCGGCTGCAGGCAAGGGAGCGAAGCGTCAGTGAGAGAGCTCTGGAGAGAAGGGGAAGAAGGCGAGAGAGAGGAGACGCACCGGTGAGCTCGACGGGCTCGCCCGTCTTGGCGCCCTCGTGCACGACGGGCGCCATGGCCGCGCCCGCCGCCGCCCAGGGCCCGCCGAGCTGGAGCTGGTCCTGCTTCTCGGCCATGGGCGTCACGACGTCGCTCGTGTCCATCGACGTGTCGACGAGCGACAGCGGCGAGTAGGCGGGCGGCGTGTCGGCGCCCGCCAATCCGGGCGAGCCGAGGCCGATCAGGCCGAGGCTGCCCGTCGCGCGGTGGCCGCTCGATGTCGACGACGGCTCGCGGCCGCGGCTCTTGCTGCGCTCGCTGCTGCTGCCGCTGCCGCTGCCGCCGCCGAGGCTGGTCCAGCGGCGCAGGTCGCTGCGGAGCGGGCGCGCGACGCGCTGGCCGCCCGAGTACTCCTCGATCGTGCGCAGGACCGACTCGAACGCGCGCGGCATACCGAAGCTGACGCGGCGCCACAGGGCGCGGGTCGCCTCGGCCGACCACGTCTTGTTGACGAGGCACAGAGCGGCGAGCGTGTCCTTGGCCTGAACGTCGAGTGGCGGGGCGAGGCGCGGCGGGTGCCACGGGTTGCCGGGGAGGAGGACGAGGTACGGGTCGGGGTTGGGGAAGTGCTGAGGGTAGGGGAGCTCGGCATAGTAGTAGTGGTGGATGATGAGGGCGATGATCTCGGGCGGGAAGTCGCCCGGGTGGCGGGTGTAGCTGCGAGCGAGTGCGTGCGCGGGTCAGTGAGTCGTCCTAGGAGAGGGAGGAGCTCTGCGTGAGACGCAGGGACGGACCGTCCAGGAGGAGCGAGGTGGGAGAAGTGCGGCGCCGTGGGCGACGACGCCAAGCTCGAGTGGGCGTGCGAGTGGCTGCCCGGGTCGATCGAGAGCAGGTCGAGGTCCCTGAGCGGGACAGGGAGGTCGGTAGGCGGTCCAGTGGGCGTCAAAGGGCCGGTCGCCGCTGCAGAGGCCATTCAACCTCGACGAGGAGCTCGGCGGGGCGGAGGGCGAGGTGGGCCGGGGCGAGATCGGGTCGCGCGCGCTGGGTGGTGCGGTCGAGGGTCGAGCTGCGAGGTGCTCGAGCTGGTGCGGTGCTGGAGTGGCTCGCAGGAGGGCGAGACGAGGGTGGAGCGGAGGAGCGAGAGCTTGGGCGACGACACCTCGCGGACGAGCACCCGACGACGACCGGCTCGGCCAACGAGCCCGCCTCTCTCCTCTCCTCTGGACCGAAGCTGAGCCGGCTACGGGCGAGCACATGATAAGCTCGCACGCGCCCTCGTCCAAGCCGCCCACCTCGCCGAGGCGGTGCTCCCTCCTCGCCCCTTCGAGCCGTCGGAAGCCGCTCTCGCATCTCGGCCGTGCCGTCGAGGATAACGCGCTGCAGGACGACGAGCTCGATCGCACCGTCGCAAGGAGCTACGAGAGGATCCGCCGTCGCCTCAGACGCCCATCGACGCCGCGCCGTTCGCTGCCACCGCTCGGTCCGTCTCGACCGGCAGCGTCGTGAACCTCCCTCCGTCCTCGTCCTCGCCCTCTGCGCCGCCCGCGCGTGCGCCCGCACTACCCGCTCCCGCAGTCGCACCCGCACCCGCTGCGGCCGACGACAGCGACGCCTTGGGCTTGTGCGCGTCGTCCGTGAGCCAGAACTGGGCGAGCGTCGTGCCGAGCTTCATGTCCTGCGTGAGCGCGTTGAACGTCGCCTGGCTCAGGATCAGGTTGTGCCCCGTGCACTCGGGGCAGACGCCTTCGACTGCGGGCGAGGGAACGGGCGGGGAGCGTCAGGTCGGTGCGTGCGAGAGAGGACGAGGAAGAGAGGAGGAAGGTCTGTGGACGCACTCGTTGCGCGCGTGTAGGCGTCCTTCTCGAGCTGGTACAGCGTGATCCAGGTGCCGCACACGGTCGAGGGGCCGGTCGTCGAGCCGTACTGCGAGCGCATCGAGAGCGTCAGCGCCGTGGAGAAGAGGAAGCGAGGGGCCCGAGCGGGACGACGCACAACTTCGGGGCTGACCTTGACAACGTAGTCGCCGTCGGTCGGCTGTGTGCCGCACTCGGTCTTGTCGTTGGCTGCGCGCAGTGAAGAGCGAGTCAGTGAGCGTCGACTTCGAACTGCAGCGAAACACGAGCCGTCGTCGGGCTCTCGACGAGGCTCGCAGACAGGAGAAAAGGGCAGCACGACGCACTCGCGTAGAACCACTGGACCTGAGCCGCGTACGTCGTGCCCGCCTCGAGCGCGGTTGCGGTACTGCTCGGCGTCGAGCTCGGCTCGGCCGACGTGACTGCGTGCGACCGGCTCGCGGCGGTGGCGGCCGATGTCGGGGACCGTGAGCTCGCGGCGCTTTCGAGCGTGGACGGCGAAGAAGACGTCGACGCTGCAATCGGGGTGGCAAGAGCGCTGGTCGGCGAGGAAGAGGCGGACGAGCTCGAGCTGTCGGACGACGAGGAGGACGACGAGGAGGATGACGTGGAAGAGCTGTCGCTGTCGCTCGAGTTGCGGTTCGACCACTGCGTGCACCCGAGAGTTAGCTACTGTACATCGGGTGAAGAGCGAGAGCGAGCAGGGGACGCGCCCAGTAGATGAGGCCGACGACGAGGAGGACGACAACGATGGCGACCGCGCCGGCGACCCAGTACAGCATCTTGGTCTTGCGCCGCTGCGCGTCCTGCGCCTCCTGCTCGGCCTGCGCCGCAGCCGCAGCCGCACCGCCGCGCTGCTTCTTCTTCTTGCTGCGCCGGTCGTCGCCCGAGCTGTTCGAAAGGTCGGACGCGGGTCGGTCCTGCGCGCCGCGGCCGCCGTCGGCGTAGGCTTTGCCGTCGGGGTCGTCGTCCGACGGAGGCGGCGACTCGGTGTCGGAGTGGACGTCGGTCGACTTGTAGCCCTTGTTCTGCGAGCGGGAGGGGCCTGTCAGCTCAAGCCCGGGCGACGGTGGGAGAGAGGGTGAGGGAACGCACCTGCGACCGCATCGTCCAGCGCTTCTTGCCCTCCTTGCCCAGAGAGAGCATCGTACGCCTGCTCGAGGAACCGCTGCCGCCGACTGCCCGCTCCTCGTCGCCGTCGTCGTCGAAGCTCGAGCTCGAGTCGGCCGACTCGTCGTCGTCGCGCGCGAGGGGTGCGTCGCGGTACGCTGCGCGCGTGCGTGCCATTGCTGTGAGCTAGGCGGTAGCAGGCGGAGGCGCAGAGCAAGCAGCGGAAGCGAGAGCAGCGGCCTGGCTAAAGACCGAGCGACGAGCAGACGACGGAAGGGCAGGAGGCAGACGCGGACTTTCCGCGGAGGGCGGGGGCGGACACGAGCTGAGCGTGCCGATACGGACAGGAGGCAGTCGGCTCCGGCTTCTCCAGGTTTGCCGTCGAGAACCGAGCTGGGAGAGCGAGGGAGGAGAGGGGCGGAAGGG
>Ga0308169_10002164_pt1 | contig 20889 bp, 16 predicted proteins | sample PhyBR1_2_FD_202139 | JGI IMG/M metagenome (GOLD analysis project Ga0308169, IMG submission 202139) | Phyllosphere microbial communities from UC Gill Tract Community Farm, Albany, California, United States - DLSLSB.R1 | ecosystem: Host-associated > Plants > Phyllosphere > Unclassified | place...
CTTCGTGCGTCTGTGCCTCTCTCTCTGTACCCCCAAGCCCAAACTCTGTCCTCGGCGAGACCGGTGTCGCCGCCGTTGTAGCCTCTCCCGCTCTGTGCCTCGTCTTTCTTCGTCGCCGTGCCCCTTTCGTTCACCCCAAACCCATCAGTGCAAAACCACAAAAAAATTAACCGTACTCTGGATCGCTCTCGTGCCTTCCGAGAGCTGCGAGCGTTCGAGCGCGAGGAGGTCAAAGCGCGCGACTCGGCCTTCCCAAGTTGGTCCTCCTCTTCAAGCTGGTCCTCCTTGTCAGGCAGCAAGCGGCGGCCTCGCTCGTCTCGCTGGATCTGCTCTCACGTGCGAGAGAGCTACTGCTCTGGTCGACTCGCAGGCGTAGTGCGCAGAGAGGCGGTCGTGCTGCGGCAACAAGCGTCGTCGTTCGCTGCTCGCTCGAGGTGCTTTCTCTCTCTCGGCGGCGCAGCCTCTAGAGAACCAGATCACTCGCTCGAGAAGCAATACAATGCACTACCGCCGGCTCTCGAGAAGGACCCGGTGCGCCTGGACCGCAGCGTCACGCTCCTCCGCCGCTTAGAAGAGGCTGCGTTACCGTTCGAGGTCGAGCGCGCCTTGCCCGCCGAGCTGCGCGAAGTCGCGAGAGCGTCATATTCTGTCGAGCTCGAGGGAAGCCAATGAGAGAAGGGAGAGAAGACGCACCGGCGACCAGAGCTCCCATCTCCTTCTCCTCCTCCGACTCGCCGCTGCTGCTCGCAAGCTCCTGCGCACGCCGCCTCCGACGCTCTCTCCTCCCGAGCGATTGTGCGGCCGTCGATCCGCTCGAGTGCCGAAAGCACGCGAGCGCGAGCCCTGCGAGAACGAGCGCGGCGGCGCAGCCTGCCACGGCGAGAGCGACGGGCGTCGAGAGGCCGAGGACGGTGCTGCCGGCGGTCGAGGCGGCGGCGGAGGAAGCCGAGGAGGAGGTCGAGTCGGGCTCGTCGGCGCGGAGCAAGGAGGAGGTGAGCTCGTCGGGCTTGTCGGTCGAGGAGGTGCCGCTCGTCGGTGCGGTCGCTCGCGCGCTCGGCGCGCCGCTGCTTGTCGAGCCGTCCCCGGCCGTCGTAGAAGCCGACAGCTCCTGCGCCATAAGCGTCGTCGATACCTTGCCCTGCGCACTGGTAGCCGACGAGCTCGCCGCCTGCCCGCTCGGACCTCCTCCGCTCGAGCTCTCGCCGCCGGGACAAAACGTCACCTTGTAGTTCGGGCTGCCGGCCGAGGGGCATGCATAGTCGACGGCTGGATCACCCTTCTGGTAGTCGTACGCTGCGCAGATGCGGCGAGGTCAGGACGAGGAGGAGGAAGCGGTCGAGGAGCGAGGGAGGATGTCGGGGAGGGTATGAACGCACGGTACCTGCGAGCTCGGCGACGAAGGTCAGCCTGACAGTCTCGAAGACGCACGCACAGACGAGGCCGTGGAGAAGGCGATGTACCAGTAGGCGTGCTCGCAGAGAGGCTGCAGCGCGAGCGGAAGTCAGGAGAGAAGGCGAGGAGGGAGGTCCAGGACCGAGTGGAGGAGCTCGGCGCACCTTGAGCACACTGTAGATGAGGCCTCATCAGCTTCGGTACTCGCCGCCGGCTCGTCAGAGGGAGGGGGGGGGTAGGACGCACTCGTAGAAGTCGACGTCGCCCGGCAAACACGCCGTCACGTTGTTGTACTTGCCGGACTGCGAGGGGCAGCCAGAGTCAGGGCTCGCCGATGAAGACTTAGACGTCGAGCGATGGTAAGAGGACGCACACAGCAGTTGATTGCGGGCTCGGCAGCGTTGATCCCGGCCATGCATGCGCTGAGGCAGCCGATCACGTTGCCGTCGTCGTCCTTCCTGCGGGCGGCTCGTCGTAAGAGTTAGCTCGCACCTGGAGGGGATGCGCAGGAAAGGGAGAGAGAGAGGAAGAGGCGCACTGCTTCATGCGGTCGTCCGGGCACGCAGCGAGAACATCCTCGGTGCACGAGAGCGAGTCGCAGCCGTCCGGCTCGATCGACATCGGGACCGTCCATCCTGCGAGCTCGTAGGCTGTGAGCGACCTCGCCGCGTCGGCCACGACGACGAGAGAGGGAGAGACGGCGCACCTGGCACGGCTGAAATGTCCCAGACTGCGAAGGAGAGCGGCGTGAGCCCTTCCCGCTCGACGGCTCGAGGGACTGCAGGGGGGAGACGTCGACGTACAGTCGTTTCCGCCCCAGGCGTTCAAGTTGAACTCGCCGACGTTGACCCAGCCGATCGTGTTGTCGTCGCACTCGAGGCCGCCCGGGCAGTCGCCCGTCACGCACGAGCCCTTGCCGTTGGCATCGAACGAGCAGGCTCGGCGCGCCCCTGTTGCACGTAGGAAGGTCAGCCACGTCCAGCAGGAGCATGAAAGAGGGAGGGGGACGACGCACAGACTCGGCCGTTCCACCCCTCGGGCACCGTGACGGTCTTCTTGGAGCCCGCCGCTGCCTCCCAGCCGCGCACACCCGTGTAGGTCTTGCCCTCGTTCCAGTTGGTGACGGCGGGCCACACGATGAAGGCGCACGAGTTGACGATGCTGAACTGGCGGTCGGCGGCGAGTGCGTGGGCGGGGATGAGAGCGAGGGCGACCCAGAGGAGGAGCGGCGGTCGCGAGGGCTGGACAGAGCTTGTGCGACGAGCCATGCCCGAGCCACGGTGTCAGAGCGTGACAGCCGTCGTGGAGGGAAGGCGCCGAGCGAGAGAAGCGAGAGCGCAAGAGCGGGGAAGGTCCGCGGACGCTCCGCAGGCTCGAGCGCGAGCACGCCGTGCCCGTGCGAGCTCGCCCTCGCTCATAGCGGCGAGAGCGAAGCTGCCGCTGTGCACAGCAGACAAGGCAGAGCTGCGGCTGCGTCGGAGTTGCGGTCGACCGGCGGCCCGCCGGCGAACTTGGCGAGAGTGGCTGCGGGCGAGGGGTGCGAGCGCGCGTCACTTGCTTTCCTCGACGGCTCTCGTGAGCTGCATGAGTGTGTGGGCAGCGCGAGAGAAGCCTACTTTAAGGTCTGGTGCGCGGGCGTAATTCCAATGCCCGACAGCCGCGACTCGCGAGCGATTCTCTGAGCCCCGCTCCTCCTCGTGAGGCCTCGCAGCTCTCCCTCGAACCTCGCTCATCTCACACCACGCCATGGACTTCTTCCGCCGCCTCGTCAAGGGCCCGCCCGACAGCAAGCGGGGGAGCATGGACTCGTCCCGCCGGTGGCGGCTCGTCGCCTCGTACGCGCCAGGTTCGTCCGCCTCTCCCACTCGTCTTGGCGGCCTCGCACGGGCAGCGAGCGGCGGCAGGCGGGGTACTGCTGTGTCGCAGGGGCTCTGTGCTTGTCCCAGGCTGCGCTTACGGCCAGCGTTGGCCCGCACTGGGCTCCCTCGCCCTCCACCTTGCACCGCCCCACGTCCTCATCTCCAAAGCTGACTCTCTCCCTCTCTGTCTCGCAGACTGGGTGTGCGTCCACTTTGACCGACTCTATGGCGAGCCCAGCTGACCCTGGCGTGCCCGCAGCCTCACGATCGTTCTCGTCGCGCTCATCGGGTGCGTCTTCGCCCTCCTCCTCTCCTCTCTTCCCTCTTCCCCGGCGGCGTCGCCCCTTCGGGAGCAATCGGCTGACCCAGACAAACGCACACAGCTACTTCACCGACTACGCCGGCTACAAGCGCGAGTTCTCGCTCACCGACACGTCGATCCAGCACACCTTCGCGACCAAGGAGCGCATCACGTTTGGCGAGTGCATCGTCTACGCCGGCGTGATCCCGGCCGTCCTCATCCTCCTCGTCGCCCTCATCTGGCGCCGCTCGTTCTGGGACTGGCACAACGGCTGGCTCGGCCTCCTCCTCTCGGTCAGCCTCACGACCGTCTTCACCCAGGCGGTCAAGGTCACGGTCGGCCGCCCTCGTCCCGACCTCATCGACCGCTGCCAACCTGTCGCAGACGCTGCGAACAGGGCTGTGTACGGTGCGTGCTCTGTCTCTCTCTCTGTGGCTCTGGGTCGAGCAGGACGAGCCTGACGCACTCCCTCTCCGCCCGCAGGCCTCGCGACGGTCGCCGTCTGCACCGTCCAGTCCGGGCACATCATCGATGACGGATTCAAGAGCTTCCCGAGTGGCCATTCCTCATGTGCGTGCACCTCTCGACCGTCTCGACTGCCTTCTCCCTCGCCCGGCCTCCTGACCGCTCCCGCCCTTGCAGTTGCTTTCGCCGGCCTCGTCTACCTCTCGCTCTACATGTCGGGCAAGATGCACATCTACGACCGCCGAGGCCATGCCTTCAAGAGCTGGGTCGCCATCACGCCGCTCATTGGCGCGACGCTCATCGCCGTCTCGCGCACGATGGACTACCGCCACCACGCGACGGACGTCATTGCAGGAGGCCTGCTCGGCACGGTCATCGCCGTGTTCACCTACCACCTCTGTGCGTCCCTCTCCCTCTCCGTCCTCTCCCCTTCCCTGCCCGACCGGCCTCTCTCGAGCTCGCCGGCTGACTCCTCGCCCTCCCGCAGACTACCCCTCGCTCTACTCGCCCCAGTGCCACCTCCCCTTCTCGCCCCGCATCCCCGCTACGCCGACGGGCGACCGCCTCGACTCGGACGCCGACGACGACCACGAGACGGCGCCTCGTCCCGGCGCGGCCGGTGCGCCTCGCAGCGGCAACGGCGGCGGCGGCGCGGGCGGCGGCATTCTCCCGACGCACCGGTACTCGGCGAGCCTCGACTCGGAGCAGGGCACGTCGCCGCTGAGCCAGGGGAGCGCGATCCCGCTGCAGGGCGGCGCGCGAGGCGACGAGGCGCTGCGGCCCGGCTTCGCCTCGGGGCCGTCGACCAAGTCGGCGTACCACGAGGTTGGGCAGCAGGGGCGGTACTAAGTGAGCGTGCTCGGGCTGGCCAGGAGCGAAGGCGGCCGCGGATGAGAGCAGGAGAGGGAGGCGGGGAGGAGGAGACGGACGATTTTCGAACACCCCTTCGCAACTTTATCGCGAGCGTCTCTTTCTCGATAGCGCACATCTGTAACACTGCAGCGACTCTTCCTGTCTGTGCGAGCTTGCGAGACGAGGTGCTGCGGCTTGAGGTCTGACAGTTTCGCTCCCCACCTCGTCGTCAGCTCTCCGCCGGCCTCGAGCTCCTCCGATCCGCTCCCTCCTCTCCCCTCCACCAGCTCGTCTCGACTCACGATGAGCACACGCCCCGCCGACGAGGAGCGCGAGCCCCTCCTGGGCTCAGACGCCCACCCTGTCGACCCTGCCGACCAGCCGCTCGGCACTCGTCTCCGCACCGCCCTCAATTCGCCCAAGCGGCTAACGGCGCTCGAGAAGGCCCTCGCTGCTGTTGCAGTCGCGTTCCTCCTCTCGACTGCGACCTTCGCCGGCCTGTTCGGCGGCGAGGCCGTCAAGTACGGCCACCTCAAGCACCGCGTGTCGCGGCACCACCCGTCGGCACCGACCGCGACGGTGACGGCGACCCGGACGACGCACGTCCCAGGTCCGACCCCAACCGGCGTCCCTCCTGCGCCGCCCTCCCCGCCGTCCGACCCCGACGAGCTGTGCCTCACCGGGCCCTGCATCAAGGCCGCCGCCGGCATCCTCGCCTCGCTCGACACGTCGTACGACCCGTGCGTCGACCCGTACCTGTTCGCCAACCGCGGCTGGCTCGAGTCGCACCCGATCCCGCGCGGCAAGGGCTCGTACGGCGCGTTCGAGGACATCGACGCGCGCAACAAGCGCATCGTGCGCGGCGTCCTCGAGCGCACGAGCGACAAGGACGTCGACGGCGCCGACGGGCGCATCCTCGAGACGCTGCGCACGTTCTACGGCTCGTGCCTCGACGAGGAGGCGCTCGACAAGGCGGGCAGCGCGCCGCTCCTCGAGGTCATCGACGAGGTCGTCTCGCTCTGGCGCGGCGAGCAGCCCCTCGCCGGCTCGTCCGACGACGACGAGGACGTCGTCGACCCGCAGGACGACGCCGAGTGGCTCCTCGAGCTCAACGGCGCCGCGCCGCTTAAGCACCACAAGAAGAAAAAGCACGACAAGCACCACGGCGGCGGCGGCAAGTGGGACCCCAAGACGACCCGCTCGCGCCTCACCAACGCCCTCGCCTACCTGCACTCGCGCGGCGTCCCGGCCCTCTTCTCGACCTACACCGACAGCGACGTCGCCGTCAACTCGTCGTCGGTCGTCCTGTGGCTCACCCAGGACGGGCTCGGCCTCCCGTCCAAGGACTACTACAAGAGCGCGACGACGCTCGAGTTCTACGAGCAGAACGTCGCCGACGTCCTCGCCGACGTGTACAAGCGCCGCGGCGAGAAGAACATGGGCGGCCTCGCGGCGTCGGTCGTCAAGTTCGAGAAGGCCGTCGCCAAGATCTCGCTCGACCCGTGCGTCCTCGTCCGCTTCGCCCTCCTTCTGTGCTTCGCCTGCTGACCCTATACTCCGACACAGCGAGGTCCTCGACAACCCGACCGGCGAGTACAACCCGCACAACGCGAGCATGCTCGAGCACCGCTTCCCCTCGATCTCGTTCGCCGACTACTTTGCGTCGTTCACGCCTCGCCCGCGCTTCCCCGACCCGGTCATCGTGCGTGCGCCGACCTACATGGGCAACTTGTCGGCCCTCCTCGAGCACACGGCGCCCGACGTCCTCGAGGCCTACTTCGTCGTCCAGGTCTCGCAGCAGGTGCGTCTCGCTCACTGCCTCCTTCTACTCTTGTTCGTGCCTCGCTGACTCGCTTCTACCCCTCCTGCAGCTCGCCCCGCTCCTCGGCGCCAAGCAGCCGCTGCACAAGACGGTCCTCGCCCTCTCAAACCGCCTCAAGGGCCTTCCCGCCGACGTCTCGCCGCCGCGCGACGACACGTGCCTCAACGAGGTCGTCTCGGCGTTCGGCTTCTCTGTCGGGCGCTACTTTGTCGAGGAGGCGTTCGGGGGCGACAGCAAGGACTACGCCGAGGAGGTCATCCACGCCGTCATCCAGGCGTTCAAGGACCGCCTGCCCGGCAGGACCTGGCTCGACGACGAGACGCGCGACAAGGCGCGCGAGAAGGTCGACAAGATCCGTGTCAAGGTGCGTCGCAGCTCTTTTCGCCGTCGTCGAGCCCTTCTCCTTCTCCGAGCGAGCGCTGACCCCGCCGCCCTCCTCCTCCTCCTTCTTCCCTCGCCCGAGCAGGTCGGCTACCCTACCTCGCCCAACACGACCGACCCGGCGTCGCTCGAGCGCTACTACGCGCCGAACATGCCCGTCACCAAGGGCGACTACTTCGGCAACGCGCTGCGCGCCATCGTCGCCGACGAGCGCCGCAAGTGGGTCGAGGTCGGCCGCCCCAAGGACCATGGAACCTGGGACATGGTTCCTAGCGAGGTGAACGCCTACTTCCGTGCGTCTGATGCTCTCTGCCTGTGCGATTCTCGGCGCGGGACGAGGAAAGCTGACCTCGGGCTCGCCCGTCGCGCAGAGCCGTCCGAGAATGAGATCGTGTTTCCCGCGGGCATCCTCCAGACGGTGCGTCTCGCTCTCCTCACGCTCCGCATAAGTCTCGCACTGACGCTGCGTCCCGGAGCAGCCCTTCTTCTCGGTCGACTGGTGCGTTCCACCTCTCGCGCCGGCCGACGGGCGCGCACTGACCCTGCTCCTCCTCCTCCTCGCTCGCAGGCCCGAGTACCTCGTCTTTGGCGCGTTCGGCTCGATCGCCGGGCACGAGCTCACGCACAGCCTCGACCAAGCCGGGCGGCAGTACGACGGCAACGGCAAGCTCGTCGACTGGTGGGGTCCTGTGCGTCGTCTCTCTCGCTCTCGCTCTCCTCCCTCTCCCTCTCGAGTCCCACTGACGCTCGTGCGTCACACACTCGCAGGACACGAACCAGCGCTTCCTCGAGCGCCAGCAATGCTTCGAGCGCCAGTACGGCAACTTTAGCATCATCGGCGCCGACGGCAAGAAGCACTACGTCAACTCGAAGTTCACCGGCGGCGAGGACGGCGCCGACAGCGGCGGCATCGCCGAGTCGTTCCAGGCCTGGTCGACGCGCGCCAACGCCCCGGGCGCCGACGCCGCCTCGCGCAACGCGCTCCTGCCCGGGCTGCAGCACTTCTCGCGCGCGCAGCTCTTCTTCATCGCCAACGCGCAGGGGTGGGCGCGCTCGATGACGCCCGCCGAGGCGCAGCGGCGCATCGCCGTCGACCCGCACTCGCCCGCACGGTTCCGCGTCCTGGGCCCGCTCAGCAACTCGCGCGCGTTCAGCGAGGCGTTTGGGTGCGAGGCCGGCAGCCCGATGAACCGCGGCGAGGAGCGGTGCGAGGTGCGTCTTCTTGTCTCTGTCCTCCGAGCGCAGCCGAGCTCGTCGTGCTGATGCTGCTTTTTTGCGCGCGCGCAGCTGTGGTGAGCGAGGAGGAGCGCTTGAGGTGCAGCTTGGAGAGGAGGCGAGGAGGAGTCGCAAGTTGGACGTAGCCGCTTTGAGCAGCCTGTACAGAGCTTTGAGCTTGTCCCCTGTGTGTGTGCCTGCTGCTCAGCGAGAGAGCGAGAGCGAGTGTTGAGAGAGAGCGCGAGGTCGAGGCTCCGAGGCGGCGAAGGAACCTCGAGGAGGAGGAAGAGGGGCGACGACGAGCACTCGACCCCGCCTCGACGCTCGCTCGCCCGCCCAGAGCTGCAGCCACCCTCGCGAGCAGCAGCAGCAGCAGCAGCACGACGACACTCGGCATGCGACACGGCGCCTACTCGCAAGCGGCGTCGCGTCCCGGAGGAGCGTGGGCCGCCCACCCGCTCACGCCGACGACGGCGGGCGCGGCGACGCCCACGGGCAGCTCGGCGTACCCGCCCCTGGGCGCACAGCCCGCTCACCACCAGGTCCCGCCCCACATCCACTCGAGCCACCACGGTGCGGCGAGCGACCCGGCCGGCGTGTCGAGCGTGAGCACCTTGCTCGACCGCGTCCTCGCCATGCTCGACGGCTTCGAGGTGCGTCTCCCTTTCCTCTCCCTGTGCCGTGTTCCTTCCCCTCTCCTGGCCAGGGCCAGCAGCGCAGGGCTGCGGGGGCGAGGGCCCGCCGCGACGAGGCTCGGTTTGTGGCGCGAGGGCCAGTCAGCCTCGACGAGCCGGCTCGCTCGCTCGCAGGGGCTTGCGCTGTGCGCAGCGTGCCTCGAGGTGGACTGCTGGGTCTCGCGAGGGCAGTGCGCCGGCCTGGAGCGGCCGGGCAGGGGCGGCGAGCGCGGCCATCTCTCGCTCTTCCTCCTCGGGCGGTGCGCGGTTCAGCGGCGGTGCGAGGCGGCCGGTGACGAGCTGCAGCTCGCTCGGAACGCTGGTGGGAGTGCCGAACCGGCGCATGCACACAGCCCGCAGAGGTGGTCGAGCACATCGCTGACCTCTCCTCCCTCGCCCGCAGGACGACATGGACTGCCCGCTCTGCCTCGAGGAGATGGACCTGTCCGACCTCAACTTCAGACCGTGTCCATGCGGGTACCAGGTGCGTCCTCCTCGCTCGTCTGCCTCACACCGCGAGCGCCGTCGCTGAACCTGCTCCTCCCCCTTTGTTCCTCGCCCGCAGATCTGCAGGTTCTGCTACCACCACATCAAGGAGAACCTCAACAACAAGTGCCCGGCGTGTCGCACGCCCTACGACGACGCGACGGTCGAGTTCAAGGCGATCAAGCCCGACGAGTGCGTCCCCTCCTCCTCCCTCCTCCCTCCTCACACGCTCCTCTCGTCGCTCGCCTCTGACGCTCGCTCCTCCTCTCGCGCAGGATGAAGCGCCTGCAAGCGGCCAAGAAGCTGCGCGACAAGCGCCGCAAGGACTCGGAGCTCGCCATGCAGAACAAGGCCAACGTCCGCGTCCGCCAACGCACGCAGGTCCAGATCACGGGCATGACGACGCGGCAAGCCAACGAGGATGTGCGTCCGCCTCTCCCTCTCTCTCTCCCTCTCTCTCGCTCTTACTTGTGTTGACCCTCGTCGCTCGCGCCCGCAGACGCTCGCCCAGCTCAAGGACAACGAGCACTTCGGCAAGTACGGCAAGATCAGCCGCCTCTTCATGTCGAAGCGCTCGCCGACCTCGGGCAGCGCGCCCGGCCTGTCGCACCCGGTGTACCAGCCCGTGAGCGTCTACGTGTGCTACCGCACGCCGACCGAGGCGTCGCACTGCATCGCCGCGACCGACGGGACCCTGTCGCTCGAGGGCAACAAGCTGCGCGCCATGTGGGGCACGACGCGCTACTGCCCCAACTACCTCAAGGGCATCCGGTGCCCCGATTACAACTGCACCTTTGCGCACGAGCCGGGCGAGGAGATCGAGGGCCCGCTCCCGTCGACCAAGGACGAGATCTTCACCTACGACTCGGAGACCGTCTCGAAGCCCAAGGCGGCCGCGCCTTTGTCGGCAGCCGTCAAAAAGGCGCCCGAGGTATCGCTCCCGGCGTCGGCGTCGTGGGCGAGCAAGAACGCGCCGCCGCAGCCGACGACGCCCATCATCCTCAACCCGCACCTCCCCCCGCTCTCGGCCACGCTCCCCAAACCCCCTCCGCCGCGCATGTCGGTCCCGAAACCCCAGACCCACCCTCTCCCAGCTCGCCCGTCGTCCCGCGCCAAGCAGGCCGCCGCCGCCGCTGCTGCAGCTGCTGCCGCCACAGCTGCTGCCGCCGCGTCGTCGTCGTCCACCGCCTCGGGCTCGGGCTCGGGCTCGGCATCGACCTCGGCCTCGCTCTCGAGCGCTGCTGCAGCCACTGCAGCCGCCGCCGCCGCCGCGCTCGCGTCGCCGTCCACCTCGGCGCCGCAGACGCCGACCGTCGAGCTCAAGGAGGACGACGCGTTCGAGCACGACCTCGCGCTCCCGGACGAGCCCGTCGCGTCGACCTCGCGCTCGCCGTCGCCGCGCCCGGCCTCGCCGCCCGTGCCCGTCGCGCCCGCGCCGTTCGACCCGTTCGCCGCCCTCTCGGCCCAGTACGCCAACGGCGGGTTCGGCGCGCCGGCGTTTGACGTGCCGTCGTTCCCCTCGTTCCCCGACCTCGAGTTTGGCGGCGAGAGCGCCTTCAGCTTCAACCTCGATGTCAAGGGCAAGGGGCGCGCGGCGCCGCCGGCCCAGCAGCAGCAGCAGCAGCAGCAGCAGGCCGACGAGCCGACGCCGTTCCGCGACTTTGGCAACCTCGGCGGCCACCCGGCCGAGACGCCCTCGTCGGCGTCGGCGTCGGCCTCGTCGTACATGGGCTCGTTCGACCCGTTCGCCGAGAACGCCTTCTCGGGCTCGTCGGCCGACCTGCGCTCCGAGTCGCCCTCGCCGCCCTCGACCGCCGAGGACCTGTCGCGGCGCAGCTCGCGCTTCGGCTTCGCGCGCCGCTCGTCGTCGTCGGCCGGCCCGAGCCTGTCGCTCGCCGCCCTCCGCGACGGCATGGCCAACGGCCTCACGTCGCCCGCCGCGCCGTTCGCCCCGCCCGGCATCGGCCTCCCGCCGCGCGCCGGCAGCTACAACGGCGCCGTGCCGCCCGACTGGGCGTCGAGCGGCGGTACGCCCGCCATGTCGCCTGCGTTCCCGCCGGGCGTCCTGCGCTCGCTCGCGTCGCCGAGCGTCTCGGCCTCGTCGTCGCCGCAGCTGTCGCCGCGCGCGCGCGCGACGCTCCCGCACGGCTACGCCCCGCCGCCGCCCGGCCTCGGAGGCATCAACGGCGTCGCCAACTCGGCCCTCCCGCCGCCGCCCGGGCTCATGCAGGGCCGCGGCGCGCCCATCCCCGCCGCGTCGTTCCCGCTGCCGCCGCCCGCGCCGCGCGCCGGCGGCGCCTCGTCGAGCAGCAGCACGGTCGCCAAGGAGGACCTGCTCGCGCTCATCGCGGCCGCGCAGGCGAGCGCGCCCAAGCAGCACCCGCAGCACCAGCACCAGCAGCATCAGCAGCCGATGCAGGCGCCGAGCCAGGAGCCGCACCCGTTCTTCTCGGACCCGGCCATCCTCAATGCGCGCCTCGCGTCGGCACCGGCCAACGCGCCGCTGCCGCCGCCGCCGTCGATGGGTCAGTACGGCCAGCAGCAGCCGCAGCAGCAGTCGCCGTTCCCGCCGGGCATGAGGCTGCCGTTCGATCTCCAGCAGCAGCAACAGGCGCACCAGCAGCAGCAACAGCAGCAGCAGCCGCACCCGGGCATGTACCGGCAGATGGGCGGCCAGCACGGCCGGGTCTAGTTCTAGCTCGACCAGGTCCCGTCCCTCCCTCCTCGCCTTGTTCTCTCTCGCGCTCGAACCCCTTTCTCCATTTCCTCTTCCCCTCTCTCCATCGTCCAGCTCGCTCCCCCTTCCCTCCCCCTCCCTCGACGCCCTCGAGGATGCGCTCGTGCACGCCGTGGCGGCGGCACGCTCGAGCAAGTCTTCCTTGGTCGTCTCCCCCTCTCTCCCCTCTCCAGCTCTGCCTACCCCTCACTCCTCGAGCCATCAAGCTCGTCGCCCTTGCCCTGCAAAGAACCCGTTTCCCTTCCCTCTTCCTGCGAGCGCGCGACGCCCTGGAGAGCTCGAGAGCGACTCGACGCGAGCGAGCGCAGGCGGCGGCGAGCGGGCGAATGCATCCTCGGCGGGAGCCGCTTTCTCGGTCGAGCTCTCTCTCTGCTGGTCCCTGAATCGGCCGAGGGCGAGGAGGTGGCACAGAATGAGGTTGCAATGACAATGTGACAAGGAAAGCCCGGGAAACCTGCTCTACAGCTACGACAGACCTCGACTCCTGCTTTACTCGTCCATGGTCTGCGTAAGGGCATGGAGTCAGCGCTCACGCTCGACGGTGTCGCACGGCGAGAGGGGGAAAGAGGACGCACGATGAGGTTGGGCGACGTCTCGTACTTGGCGCCCGTCGCCTTGCGCACATCCTCCTCGGTCACGCCCGCCGCGAGCTCGGTCAGGATGAGCTTCTTGGCCGCACGGTCGACCTGGAACACGCAGACTGTGTGAGGAGGAGCGTCAGTCGGACGCTCAAGAAGAGGCTCGAGAGAGAGAGAGGAAGGTGAGCGCACGGTCGGTGATGATGGTCGAGATGCAGTTGACGCCCGTGAGCGGGAGCGAGCACTCGTCGAGGATCTTGTGCTTGCCGCCCTTGGCGACGTGGTCCATGACGACGACGACTTTGGTCGCGTCCGGGTTCGAGACGAGGTCCATGGCGCCGCCCATGCCCTTGACCATCTTGCCCGGGATCATGTAGTTGGCGAGGTCGCCCGACGCCGAGACCTGCATCGCGCCGAGCATCGACACGTCGACGTGGCCGCCGCGGATCATCGAGAACGACTCGCACGAGTCAAAGGTCGACGCGCCGGGGAGGAGCGTCACCGTCTCCTTGCCGGCGTTGACGATGTCCGGGTCGACCTCGGACTTGGTCGGGTACGGGCCCATGCCTGCGCGCAACGTCGAAAAGAGTCAGCGAGCCGCTGGAGAGGTGCAGGAGGGAGGGCGAGAAGAGGCGGGACGCACCGAGGATGCCGTTCTCCGACTGCATGTGGATGACGGTACCCGGCTCGAGGAACGACGGCGCGAGCATGGGCATGCCGATGCCGAGGTTGACGTACATGCCCTCCTTGAGCTCCTTGGCGGCGCGCTTGACGATGCGCTCGCGGCGCAGGCGCGCCTCGTCCTTGCCCATGGCGCCGTCCGACGGCGACGAGCCCTTCTCCTCGCGCAGGACCTCGACCTCGGCGCGCTTCGGGACCGTCGACTGGACAACGCGGTTGACGCTGCGAGCACGACGTCAGGAAGGTCAGCTCGTGCGTGCAAGATCGGCGAGCAGAAAAGAGCGAGAGGACGCACAAGATGCCGGGGAGGTGGACCTCGTTCGGGTCGATGGAGCCGACGGGGACGATCTCCTCGGCCTCGACGATCGTCATCTTGGCCGAGCGAGCCATGGCGCCCGAGAAGTTCTGCGCGGCGTAGCTGTGCGCGGCGAGGAGGGACGGGCGAGTCAGCGCCTCGAGCCGGAGGAGGAGGAGGAGAGCAGGAGAAGGGCGGAAGAGGACGCACCGGAAGACGCAGTTGCCGTACTCGTCGGCCTTCCACACCTTGATGAGCGCATAGTCGCCCTTGATCGCCTCCTCCATGATGTAGCCCTTGCCGCCAAACTCGCGCACCTCGCGCGGCTTGCCCGCGATCTCGACCTCCTTGCCGCCCTTCTTGTACCGGATCGGGATCTCGCCCGTCTGCACCGCCGTGCCGTACCCGGACGGCGTGTAGAACGCCGGGATGCCCGCGCCGCCGGCACGGCACCGCTCGGCGAGCGTGCCCTGCGGCGTCAGCTCGAGCGAGATCTCGCCGTTGAGGTACAGGCCCTCGAAGTGCTGCGTGACGAGAAGGAGAGTCAGCACGTTGGCGCGTTGAGCGAAGCGTCGACGAGGTAGGATCGAGCGCACCTTGTTGGCGCCGAGGTACGACGAGATCATCTTCGAGATCTGGCCCGAGTGCAGGAGCGCGCCTGTATCGGGTCACGGCGTCAGCAGGGTGCATTGCGAGCAGGACAAGGAGTGAGAGGGAACGCACCGAGACCAAACTTGCCGACGCCGGCGTTGTTCGAGACGCAGGTGAGGTCCTTGACCTCGGGCCGCTTGGCGAGCGCACCGATGAGCGTGTCTGCGCGCCGTGCGAATCAGCATGCTACTCTCAGGCCCGCAGGTCTCGCAGAGCTGAGAAAGCGCACCTGCGGTACCGCACAATCCGAATCCTGCAGGAGGGAAGGTGGACGAGGGTCAGCGCTGCAGGAACGGGCGCATGGACGCTGTTCTGCCCTCCTGACCTAGGACCGGCTCGAGACACACTCGGTGTCGCTCGAGACCGCCCTCGGTTTCCCCGAGCGAGTGCCCGCGGCGCGCGCGCACAGAGCGGCCACCGGGGAAGCGGGCTCGAGGCGCCGTCGCCGGCTCGCCGAAGCATCGCGACCAGCTCGGTGCGCGCCAATGGCGAGACGGAAGGTCCCGGATCGGCGCGCACGCGCAACGGAGGAAGGGGTGGAGGTAGAGAGGGGACCGCGGCTGAGCAGGACGCACCTCCCGAGAGCACGATCGAGCCGCCCTGGACGTCCTTGACGGCCTCGTCGGCCGAGCCATAGATCTTGGACACGGACTTCTTGACGTCGAAGCGGGCGGCGGTGGTGGACAGGGACCGAATCGCGAGAGGGAGCTGCTGGAGTGGTGCGGGGGAACGTCAGTGAGGGGAGCGCGGGCGGGGCGAGAGGGACAGAGACGCACACGACCGACGAGGCGACGCGAGGAAGGAAGGAGCGACAGCATGGTGTGCAGGAGCAGGAGAGCGGTGGAGAGAGAGGAGAGAGGCAGCTCGAGGGGAGAGAGGCGACCGAGGTCGAGCCGAACCAACAGGCCGCGGCTAGGCCGCGGGCCGATACCACGGCTCGCCGTCTGCGCTTTCAGGACGCAGGATAGCTTGCTAGCTTCCAAGACGCACTCGAAGGAGGCGCACAGGCTCCTCTGTCCCTCGAGAGCCTGGCTGTCGAGGCGCACCCCGGCAGCAAATGCGAGACCTCGACTTGGCGCGCGTCGTCGAGCAAGGCCGTCGGCGGAGGGGCTTCTCCTCCCCACACCGCCTGCCAGGCCCCAGCTCTCGACCATGGGCAAGCGCAAGTCGAGCAAGAAGCCGCAGACGCGCATCAAGCAGGTCCTCGGTGCGCCCGCTCGCCCTCACGCTCCTCCCGACTCCTCATCGTCCCTCGCTGACCCTCGGCTCGCCTCGTCGCGCAGACAAGTCGTTCCGCTGCGTCTTCTGCGCCCACCAGGGCTCCGTCACTTGCAAGCTGTGCGTCCGCTTCGGCGCAGCTCTCGGCGTGGTGTGCTCACCGAGTCCTCTCCGCTGACCCCTCGCCTCGCTCCTTACCTCGCAGCGACAACAAGCTCAAGGTCGGCAGGCTCGACTGCAAGGACTGCGGCCAGAGCTTCCAGGTGCGTGCCTCTCTCGTCGTGCCGCTGCCCCTCCGAGCGCCGAGCTGACCTCGATCCTCTTCTGGGCGACAGACCGACATCACTCGTGCGTCGCGCCTGCAGCTCTTCCTCAAGCCCGAGTCGCTCTCCTTAGGACATCGCTGACTCGACCTCGCCCCTCCCGCTCGTTCCCCTCGCCATCCGCCCTCGCCGCGCTCCTCGCCCCACCACGCTCCTCGCCGTCGCCCGCTCGTCCACCTCGACCGCACCCCTCGACAGACCTCTCCGAGCCCGTCGACCTCTACAGCGCCTGGATCGACGCCTGTACGTCCCTCTCCGTCCCCCCTGCGTCCACCCCTCGCCCGCACACAAGCTGACCCGCTCCACCGCAACAGGCGAGGAGGCCAACCCTGCCGACCGCGCGCCCGCCCGCGCCAAATCCGCCGCCGCCGCCGCGCTGCCCGCCGCCCAGAAGAAGAAGAAGCGCCGCGCAGACGCCAGCGACGACGAGGACGAGGACGAGCAGAGCGAGGAGGACGGAGACTTTGTCGAGGGGAAGGACCCAGCGGGCGAGGACGAGGACGAGGAGGAGGAATTGCCGGACCTGCGGGCAAAGGCACGCAAGAAGCAGCGCGTGGAGAGTCCGGGAGAGGAGGAGGAGGACTGAACGAGCTGGGTTCGCGCCTTTTGTTCGCTTGTTGTAATTTCGCCGACGTCGCGCCTTGACCCTGTTGCTGTCAGCATGCTGCTTGCCTTCTTCTGTGCTCCTGTCCTTGTTTGTTTTCCTTCTTCCATCTGATCTGGCTACTTGGTGCTGCAGTGCGCTCTTTAAGCAAGAGCAGCTAGGTGAACGGTGCGCCCCACAGCGTTGATTCGACCTCTTGGCCATCCTGTGCCTCTCTCTTTTCACCCAGACACCTTTGCACTACTTAACACTTTGGTGCGGGTGCATGTGGTTGGGGGAGGAGCTTGTCCCCAGCAGGAGTCACAGTCACCTTGGTGTGGCTCCCACTGACACTCTCTCCCTCGCTTGTCCCTGCGCTCTGTCAAGATCCAAAATCCAAGCCCCACTTGTTCTCTGCAGCTTTCCTGTGCCAGACATCCCTTTTGTCCGCTCACCACCAACGCAAGCTCTGACTTGCAGTGCTTGACCGAATAATCTCCTGGCCCGTGCGGGGCTGGCAAGCTTGGTGGTCCAATCAACTTGCAATTTGACTGGACAGCGCTATTTGGGACCTGACCTGGCTGGACAGCGCTTTTTGGGATCTTGTCAGATGCCTCTCACCCATTGGTCAGCCCAGGAGGGGTACACTTTGTGTCAAGCTCTGTAGTAGTCTTGCTTCACAGGGGCTGCCAGTGGTAACCAGTGTGCCCCGTGCTCTCCCGCCCTAAGCTTGACAGTGTGGTCTGCCCAACCCCCGGTGGACAGGCCTGGGGGGTAAGGTCTCAATGCAGTCTCCAAAGGTCATGAGACCTAATCAGGTTGAACATTCTGCTTCACAGGGGCTTGGCAGGAGGTCTGTGCCCCTCCCCCTCTGTCTCCTATCCCCTTCAGAATCAACTAGCACTCAAAGTAAGCTTTCCCCTGCTACCTAGAATGGCTGGCCCGGCCTAGCAGGATCTAATGATCATGGCCGAGGCCTCAAAGGGACGGGTCAGTTAGTCCAGAGGCCCAGGAGGTCCGTGCCCCTCCCCCTGTGTCTCCTCCCCCCGTCAGTGTCAACTAGCACTCAAAGTAAGCTTTGCCCTGCTACCTAGAGCGAAAAGGTTGCTGAGCGACGGCAAGGGAGCGAAGACGACTGGGCGGATCGGGCGAGGGACGTGAGCAACTTGCTTGTAATGCAGTGGATGCGCTAGAGACACGCCTGGGCGGATCGGGCGAGGGACGTGAGCGACTGGAGAGAAGCCACATCTGCTCGCCCGCCGCCCTCCCTCGCCCCTGATCGCCCGGCTCCCGATCATCCCTCCTCGCGCCGCGGACTCTCCGAGACACCGGCGCGGCCCTCCCTGGCCTCGAGCGCCCCTCGCTCGCACCCTCCCTTGCGCCGGAGGTCTCGGAGCCCGCAGCGCAGCGAGAAGAGCTCGTGCTTGACGCGCCCGAGCCCCTTGGTGAAGACGTCGGCGACCATGTCGTCCGTCTTGACCCAGCGGAGCTCGAGGACGCCTTCTGCGACCCGCTCGCGCGTGTAGTGGTAGTGGACGCCGATGAGCTTGGTGCGCGAGTGGGCCGAGGGGTGCTTGGCGAGGATGAGCGCGCCCGTGTTGTCGCCCCGGATGGTCGTCGGCGAGAAGAGAGGGAAGCCCAGCTCGGCAAGCAGAGCCCGTAGCCAAACGGCCTCGCGCGCCGACTCGCTGAGGGCGACGTACTCGGCCTCGCACGAGCTGATCGCGACGCTCTTCTGCCGTCGGGAGAGCCACGAGATCGCCGTCAAGCGGAGCGAGTCGTCGCCGACGCCGAAGACGAACCCGGAGACGGACCGGCGCGTGTCCTTGTCGGCGCCGGGATCGGCGTCGCTCCAGCCCGAGACGAGCGACGCCTTGAACCCGCCGGTCGAGGGCGGCGAGTACACGAGCCCGAGTGCGGCGGTGCCCGACAGGTAGCGCGCGATGTGCGTGAGCATCGACCAGTGCCGACGCGCCGGGCAGCTCGCGAACCTGCTCGCGAACGAGAGCGCGAAGGCGAGGTCCGGGCGGGTGCACGCCGAGAGGTAGACGAGTGCTCCGAGGAGCTCCCGGTACGGGCACTCGAACCGCTCGGTCTCGTCCGCTGCGACGAGCGCCGAGTAGGACGAGTCGAGAGGCGTCGCAACGGCGGAGAGACCGTTCGGGAAGAACCGATCGAGGACGGCTCGAGCGTAGTGCTGCTGCGAGAGCTCGACGGTGCCGTCGGGCCGGCGCTGGAAGCGCATGCCGAGGAAGAGCCCGGGCTCGACGCGCCTGAGCTTGCCCGAGAGCTGCTCGTTGAGCTCGGCGATGATCTCCGAGGCGTCGTCGTTGCCGATGATCTTGCCGTCGTCGACATGGACCGGCACGAAGGCGACCTTGCCGCCGCGTCGCCGCACGTGCAGCCCGTGGTCGTTCTCGCACCGCGAGAAGCCGACGTGCTCGAGGGCGGAACGCACCACCTTCTGCCACTCAGCGCCGCCCTGTTGCAGCCCGTAGAGCGCCTTCTTGAGAAGGCGGGCCGAGCGGGGGCGAGTCGGGTCGACGAAACCCGGCGCCTGCAAGAGGTAGATGGGCCGGTCGAGCTTGCCGAGCAGGTACGCGTTCGAGACGTCGAACTGGGCGACGGTGAACGACGGGCTCGCCGCGAGGATGGCAAAGAGGAGCCGGCAGGTGGTGAGCCGGACCGTCGACGAGTGCGTGTCGCCAAAGTCAAGTCCCTCGACCTGCTGGTCGCCTCGAGCAACGAGTCGAGCCTTGTACTTGATCACGCGGCCCTCGGCGTCGCGCTTGATGACGAGGACCCACTTGGCGCCGACGGCTCGGCGGCCGTCGGGAAGGTCGACGAGGTCCGGCTCCCAGGTGCCCGTCACCTCGAACGCTGCCAGCTCGGCGTGCATCGCCTCGAGCCATTTGTCGGCGTCGGGACGAGCCATCGCTTGCGCGTAAGTCGGCTTGTCGAGGCTGCCTGACCATGTGGCAAGCGAGCGCTCAGCGGCGGTGATGAGAGTGGCTTCGCTCGCCCCTTCTGCTGCTTCGACCTCGCACGCCTCGATAGCTTCGAGATCTGTGTCGAGGGAGGCGTCGAAAGCTGCGAGGGCGAGGAGCAGCTGCCGTCCCGGCCCGAGCGGCACGTGCTGCTGCGCCTCGGCCCAAAGAGGGAGCGCAACTGCGGCGTCGGGCGGGCGGAACGTCTTGAGGCACAAGTACCGTGCTGCTGGGACGCCGGCGAGATCCCTGTAGAAGGGGAGGCTCGAGCCCTTGACCCCGCCGATGCGGAGGGAGGTCCGAGCGGGCGGCTTCCTCGGCGCCGGCGGCGGCTCGCGGCGCTCAGGCCTCCGAGCGGGGCCTGCGATCACCCCGGGGGCGCCCTGCAGCGGTCGGTACGTAGGGAGGGTAGCCCCATCGACGCCTGCGAGGCGCTGGGAGCGGCGAGCGGGCCCTTCGGGGGGCGGTGTCGGGTCCGGCTCGACGCGCTTGTCCCCCTCCTGGCCGGCTGCTCCCTCTACTCCTGCCCCTGGGGCCCGCATGCCTTCCTGAGAGGTCTCTGCGGCCCCTTGCTCCCCTTCAGGAGCTTCTGCCCCTCCTGCCGCCCCTTCCCCTGGGTGCGGCATCTCCTCGGCCACCTGCTCTCCCCCTCCTGCCGCCGCAAGGGGATCGAGGGGCGGCCCGAGGAGTTCGTCGAGCTCGTCGAGCACGAACTCGGACACGCGCTCGTCGATGAGCGACTCGCTCGGCGCGGCGTCGCGCTCATACCAGCGGGCGACGCTCCACACCGTCACGACCTTGCCCCAGGCCGGCACCCAGAAGAGCCAGCCCTTCTGCGACGACGGATAGCCGACGAAGCGAGCCTCGACGGCTCGCGGCGCGAGCTTGTGCGGTCGGCGCGGGCCGTCGGGCGGGAGCGAGATGTACGCCTTGCACCCCCACACCCGCAGGTGCTCGAGGGGAGCCGGCCGCCCGTGGTAGAGGTCAAACGGCGTGGCTTTGCTGGGCAGCGCAACCGATGGGGACCGGTTGAGCAGGTACACGGCCGTCTCGAAGGCCTCGGGCCAGAACGAGAGCGGGAGCGGCGAGCTCGCAAGGAGCGTGCACGCGGTCGCAAAGAGCGTGCGGAACCGGTTCTCGACGAAACCGTTCTGGTGGACGTACGGCACGCTCCTGCGATGGTGGATGCCCTGGCGCGTCGTGTAGCGACCGACCGTCGAGTTGATGAACTCGGTCCCGTTGTCGCTCAGGAGCTCGACGATAGGCGAGCCCGACTCGCGCTCGAGCCGCCGCATGAGGTCGACGAGGTACTGCGGGATGGCGGCCTTGGACGAGAGCACCTTGCACCAGGCGTAGCCCGAGTAGCGGTCGAGGACGAGGAGCGCAAAG
>Ga0308169_10002166_pt1 | contig 20882 bp, 17 predicted proteins | sample PhyBR1_2_FD_202139 | JGI IMG/M metagenome (GOLD analysis project Ga0308169, IMG submission 202139) | Phyllosphere microbial communities from UC Gill Tract Community Farm, Albany, California, United States - DLSLSB.R1 | ecosystem: Host-associated > Plants > Phyllosphere > Unclassified | place...
GATGGCTGCGCCCGCTGCTCCCACGGCTGCGGCAAGCTCGCTGGTGGCGGTGAAGCTCGACGGTGCTTCCACGCGCAGGGTGATCGAATTTCCGGGGCTGGGGTTCGCCATTGAATGTCCTCCTGTTAGGCCTTGTCCGGCTTAAGTTCTGATCCGAATGTTTTCGTATTATGGATATTATTATCTACTTTATGGAAACACAACCCCTTCGAATGCGACTGCCCTTCCGCGTCGCGGCGACCAAGCGTGTGCTGTATCTTGGGTGTTCTAAGCAACTCTTTTCACGATGCGGATAAGAGTTGTCGGATTCCGAGCAAGTAGGAGACAACGGAATGGCAGAAAAAGCCTCTGGAGGGGTGCAGTCGGTAGAGCGTGTCTTCGAACTGCTGGAGCTCATCACCGATGCCGGCGGGGACGTTACGCTCAGCGAGCTCTCCTCGTCCACCGACCTGCCGCTGCCCACTATCCACCGACTGCTCCGCACCCTGGTATCACTGGGCTACATCCGCCAGCTCCCCAACCGGCGCTACGCGCTGGGCCCCCGCCTCATCCGGCTGGGGGAGGGTGCCAACAAGCAGCTCGGCGCCCTGGCCCAGCCCCAGCTCAAGATCCTGGTGGACCGGCTGGGGGAGACCGCCAATATGGCCGTGCTGGATTCAGACATGGTCATTTATGTGTCGCAGGTGCCGTCGCTGCACTCCATGCGCATGTTCACCGAGGTGGGCCGGCGGGCCCACACCCATGCCACCGGCGTGGGCAAGGCCATCCTGGCCCAGCTCGACGACGACACGGTCCGCGGCATCGTGACCCGCGCGGGGATGCCCACCCCTACGCCCAAGAGCATCGGCGACGTCGAGGAACTCCTCGCTGACCTCAAACTCATCCGCGAGCGTGGCTACTCCATTGACGAGGAGGAACAGGAGCTGGGGGTCCGCTGCTTCGCCATGGCAGTGCCCAACGCCCCCACACCAGCTGCCATCTCGGTGTCCGGACCTGTATCCCGGGTAGATGAAGGGTTTGCCGACAAGGCCGTGCCCATCCTCCGGGAAGCCGCCGAGGCTATCTCCCGCGAGCTGAACCGCACCTGAGGCACCCACGTTTATAAGCAATCGCGACGGCGGCCCGCACCTGATCCAAAAGGTGCGGGCCGCCGTCGTTCGCGGTGTCCTTGTTAATGTTCTGCTGCCTTCTCGGCTGACTGGACGGGGACTTCCTTGCCGTCACAGTCAATGAGCTTGCCGTTTTCGAAGCGGTCTCCTTCCGCCAGGCAGCGGAGGTCCTCGGCACGCACCAAGCGCTCGGTCCCGGCCACGAACACCGACTGGTTGTCGGAATTCCCGGCGCGAAGGTGGTTGAACAGCAGGTTCAGCAGGATCGCCATGACCGCAGCCGAGCTGATGCCCGAGTGGAAGATGGTGCCGAACCAGGACGGGAACTGGTCGTAGAAGGTGGGAGCAGCGATGGGAATCATCCCGAAGCCGATGGAGGCAGCAACCACGATCAGGTTCATGTTGTTCTTGTAGTCCACCTTGGACAGGGTCCGGATACCGCTGGCCGCGACGGTGCCGAAGAGCACGATGCCGGCGCCGCCGAGGACGGGGGTGGGCACTGCTGCCACAACGCGGCCCAGGACCGGCAGGAGGCCCAGTACCACCAGGATTACGCCACCGGCGCTGACCACGAACCTGCTCTTGACGCCCGTGATGGCCACCAGACCTACGTTCTGGGCGAACGCGCTCTGGGTGAAGGAGTTGAACAGCGGGGACACGGCGCTGGAGAGCATGTCCGCGCGGAGGCCGTTGCCGATCCGCTTGGAGTCCACCTTGGTGCCGACGATCTCGCCGACGGCGATGATGTCGGCAGAGGTCTCGGTGAGGGTAACGAGGATGACGATCAGCATGGAGATGATGGCCGCGACCTCAAAGGTGGGCGGTCCGAAGGCGAACGGGGTGGGGAAGGCAACGATGTCGCCCGTGCCCACCTTGGAGAAATCGGCCATCCCGAAAACGACGGCGATCAGCGTGCCCAGGACCATGGCCAGCAGGATGGACAGCCGGGAAATGGCGGCGCTGCCCACCTTGCTCAGGAGCAGGACGATGCCCATGGTGGCTGCTGCCAGTCCGATGTTCGCCACGCTGCCGTAGTTGGGTGCCTTGTTGTTTCCACCCATGGCCCAGTTCGCCGCTACCGGCATGAGCGTGAGGCCGATGGTGGTGATCACCGTGCCGGTGACGACAGGCGGGAAGAAGCGGATGATCTTCGAGAACAGCGGCGTGATCAGCAGGCCGATCAGCGAGGCTGCGATGACGGAACCGAAGACTGCCTGGATGCCGCCGCCCCCATGGACGATGGCCACCATCGTGGAGACCCCGGCGAAGGAGACGCCCTGGACCAGCGGCAGCTGGGAGCCGAAGAAGGGAATGCCGACGGTCTGCAGGATGGTGGCGAGTCCGCCGACGAACAGGCAGGCCGCGATGAGCAGGCCGATGTCCTGCGAGTTCATTCCTGCGGCTGCGCCGATGATCAGGGGCGGGGCGATGATTCCGCCGTACATGGTGAGGACGTGCTGAAAGCCGTAGGCAAACATGCTTCCGATGGGGAGGCGCTGGTCCTCGGGGCGGGCCGGCCGTGCGCCTTTGCCGGCGGCTGCGGGGGCCAGTTTCTTCTTGGTGTTCATGGCAGACTTTCTTGGTTCATGGCAGACGTCATCGTCTGGCTAACTGGTGTCTGGCTAACAGGTGTTCGTGAAGACGTTGGGTATGTAGTTTTGGGGTCGGCGGTTGGGCCTGCAGGGAGGAAACCCTGCAGGCCCAACCACCTGGTGAAGCGGGTTTAGCAGAAGCCGGCGATGCCGGACCAGGCGGCCGGGGCGGCCGCGGCATCCTCGCGCTGGACTGTGGCCTCGATCAGGCCGTACGGACGGTCGGCCGCGAAGAAGACCTCGTTGGGGTTGTCGAGGCCGAACGGCGAGAGGTCCACCAGGAAGTGGTGCTTGTTGGGCATGGAGAACTTGATCTCGTCGATTTCGTTGTGCGCCTCAAGGACCTTGGTGCCCATGTCGAACAGGGTCTGCTGCAGGGCGTGGGAGTACTTCTCGGTGAAGCCTTCGAGCAGAAGGCCCTTGACGTCGTCGTAACTCTTGTTGAAGTCCAGGGTGTTGAAGTCCGTGCCGGTCTTGAAGCGCCAGCGGGCGGAAACATCAGTAGCCAGGATGCGGTCGGTGGTTTCGGGCAGCGTGGTGTAGCGGTCCCGGGGGTAGCCGACGAAGCCGGACTGCGTGGACTTCAGGACGGTCAGGTCCTTGAGCCCGGAGATCAGGTGGCTGGTGGCGCCGTTCCGGACCAGGACGGCGGTCCGGACTTCCTGGCCGTTGCGGACGAACGAGTGGTCGTGTTCGCTGCCGTGGGCCTGGATGCGGTTCCACGCGTACGACTCGGCTTCCCAGCGTCCGCCGTTCACCCAGTCGAAGCTGGAGGTGAAGTGCTCGCCGAGGCGCAGCAGGAACTCCTCCGGGGATCCGATGCCGTCACGGGCAAAGGCATAGATGGTGTTCTTCTGGGTGTCCGTGGCCACGACGTGGGCGTTGTCGCCCTCGAGGTGGGCCGCTGCGAAGTCGCCCCGCAGCTGCGAGGTGACGTTCAGGTCCTCGATCTCGTGGCGGTTGGTGTCGCGGGTGATCTTGACGACGCGCACTTCTGCCTTGCCGTACTGGTTTTCGCCGAGGATGATCTTGCTGCTCATGGTCTTTTCCCAACTTCCGGTAAGTGGAACCTAGGTTCCATCACTGAAATTAAGCGCGCGTTTCATGCGCGTTTCCGATGGAGCCGACCCAACAAAAAAAGAGCCGGCATCCGTTGATGCCAGCTCATTACGACCCTGCCTGCTGCTCCCAGGTTACGTGACGTGCGCCACGAGTTGCATAACAGCGTACCCCTCATGGCCGGTGGTGTACATCACAGGTTCAAAATTCATCTTGTGACCGATGCGGCTGGGGCGGGCTTGATGCAGGGCTATTGACCGTGCCCAGGAGTAGTCCTAGAATTTCGTAAAGCAGAAATTGCTTTCCACAATACGAAATAACGAGGTTTCGATGCGCCAACAAGACAGCCATTCCGTGCCGGCTGCGCCGTACGCCGGATCCGGGAATCAGGAGTTCTACCTCCCGTTGGGCGGCGGAGTGGATCCGGACCTGTTCGTGCCGGAGGACCGCCTGCATCCCACGGGCCGCTTTTCACGCTGGATCCAGTCCCTGCCGGTCTTTGCCGGCCGGGCGCCCCGGCAGTAGGGCCGGCCAGGCCTGTTGCCCGTATGTGAGTACCAGCCGGGAAGACTGCGTGGCGGAAGCGGCAAAGGCGAGTAGTTGCTACTGGCGACTGCCGGCCGCGGGTCTCCTAGCCTTGCACGATAGGCAGCAAGCCATGGCCTGGAATTGAGCTCCGGGATGTGGCCGGCCTCCGCCACGTGCCGGGAAGGACAGCGATGCAACCAGCCACAGCCCGCTTGCTGCAGTTCCTGTGCTGTCTTCTGGTCCTTGCCGGGCTTTCCGGGAGTGCCGTCCGGGGGCAAGTCTCCCTCGGGTCCGCTCCGCCGGCCCCGGCTGCAGAAGAGCCTGCGCCGGTGCCTGAGGACGACCCCACTGCCGGCGCGCCAATCCCGGATTCCACGGGCGGTGACGCAGCGGAAGCAGCTGCCCCTGAGGGGGGACCGCAAACGTCCGTGGACGCGCCGGGGAATGCGGTTGGCGACGCCGCCGTGGATGGGAAGGCGGTGAAGGGCACGCCCGTGGTGGAGGACAAGGCTGCGGCTCCTGCGGGTCCTCCCGGTCCTTGGCGGCTGGTCTTCGACGAGGAATTCGACGCCCTGAACCCTGCTGTCTGGACGCCCTACTGGTTCCGTGACTGCCATCCGGAATCGAAGAAAAACGGGGTCAAGACTTGCTCAAGCAATGTCAGCGTCGTGAACGGCGAGGCGCGCCTCCAACTCTCCGATCCCGCGTCCGGTGCGTTGCTCTCCACCAATCCCAGGGACGGTGCCCCCGGCCATGTGGGCTTCGAATACAGCACGGGATACGTTGAAGCCCGGATATTCTTCCCGGGGACGTGCTCGGGCGGCATAGACAACTGGCCGGCCTGGTGGACCGCCGGCCAAAATTTCCCCGACACCGGCGAGATCGATATAGCGGAGCCGCTCAAGGGCACCATGAGCACGGTCTATCATTCCCCGGGCGGGCATCCCGCCAAGTGGTTCATTGGCTGCTTTGCCGGCGGTTTCCATACCTATGGAGTCCACCGCAAAGCGGGAAGCAATGACATCTACTTCGATGGCAAGCTCGTATTCTCCTACCCCACAACGGATGGCAACGCCCCGCATTACTTGATCCTCAACGTTGGTCTTTGGGGGGACCGGCAAACCCTTGGGCCGGCCGGCGCCGTCCGCGTGGACTGGGTGCGCGCCTGGCAGTAGCCCTGATGGGGCCTAGTAACCGGGGCGGCCCGGCCACTGCTTGCCGGCCCAAGGATCGTAGTCCGCGATCAGCTCCTCCTGCGGCGGCCGTTCGGCGTCCGGAACGTGCTGCAGGTTCACCCTCACCCGGTACCAAAGCGAGCTGGATCCACGCATGCCGTCGACAAGGACATCGGCGGGCTGCAGGGATTCAACGACGGCGGCGTGCCGGGACTTCCATTCATCCAGCGCAGCCAGGGCTTCCGGCTTTGTCTTGGTCCGGGCTACCTCGATAAGCGGCATCAGCGACTGCCGGCGGCCGGACCCGTTGCCGCTGCGGGGGGCTTTCTCGGCCGGACCCAACTCCTTGGCAAGCGTGAGGAGGCCGTCCAGCCTGCCAGCCGCGCCGTCAATACCGGCGTGCGGATCGCCAATCTCTGCGAACCGCTCCAAGACGGTGCGCACCGTGAATTGTTCCGGCCGGGCGGTTCGCATCTCCTTCCACGTCACCGGAGTTGAAACCCGGGCATCGGGCAGCGGCCTGATGGAGTAGGCGGAGGCCACCGTGCGGTCCTTGGCGTTCTGGTTGAAGTCCACAAACACGCTTTCGCCGCGCTCCTCCTTCCACCACCGCGCGGTGGCAAGCCCGGGGGCGCGGTTTTCAACCTCCCGTGCGAGGGTTTCGGCGGCAAGCCGGACCTCTTTATAGGACCATTCCGGCGCTATCCGGACCAGGATGTGCAACCCGCGCGAGCCGCTGGTCTTCGGCCAACCCAGCAGGCCCACATCCTCCAGGGCCTCCTGTGCCACGTACGCTACGTCGACGATCTGCGACCAGTCCACCCCCGGCATGGGGTCCAGGTCCACCCGCAGTTCGTCCGGGTGTTCGAGGTCCTCAGCCCGCACCGGATGCGGATTGAGGTCCAGGCAGCCGAGGTTGATGACCCATGCCAGGCCGGCAGCGTCACGGATCACGGCTTCCTCCGCCGAGGTCCCCGACGCGTAGTGGAGCGTGGTGGTGTCGATGAACGGCGGGTGGTTTTCCGGCACGCGCTTTTGGAAAAACGGCTCGGCATCGATGCCCTTGGGGAAGCGCTTGAGCACCATGGGCCGGCCGCCCGCGCCCCGGAGCGCCCCGTCAGCCACCGACAGGTAGTACCGCACCAGGTCGAGCTTGGTCAGCCCGGGTTCCGGGAACACCACCTTGTCCGGGCTGGAGATCCGGACTTCGGTCCCGTCGATGTTCAGAACCACGGGCGGCGTCTTTGACGGTGTCATGCGGCCACGGTAGCAGCGGGCCGGACGCGTGTCAGCCGTTCACCAGCCTGTATGCCGCGGCGGAATGCTCTGCGATGAGTCCGGCCACGTCCAGTCCGGGGATCTGGCCATCCACCACCCGCCACCGCCCGCCCACCATCACCCGGTCGGCGCGGTCGGCGGCGCACAGGAGGAGGGCCGCAACGGGGTCGTGGCTGCCGGAGAACCGGAGGTCGTCGAGCTTGAACAGGGCCAGGTCAGCCTGCATTCCGGGGGCCAGCTGGCCCAGGCCTGGTCGCCCCAGGACGGCGGCGGAACCGCTGGTGGCCCAGCCCAGCGCCCGCTCTACGGGAACGTCGGCCCCGTAGCGCAGCCGCTGGAGGTACAGTGCCTGCCGTGCTTCCAGGATCATGTTGGAGGCATCGTTCGACGCCGAGCCGTCCACGCCCAGCCCCACCGGGACTCCGGCGGCTTCAAGTTCCAGGACGCGGGCCGTTCCGGAGGCGAGCCGCATGTTGGAGGTGGGGCAGTGCGCGACGGCGGTCCCGGCGGCGCCGAGGCGGGCGATCTCGGCGTCGCTGAAGTGGATTCCGTGGCCCAGCCAGGTGCGGTCCGTCAGCCAGCCGACGCTGTCCAGGTAGTCGACGGTCCGCAGGCCGAACATCTCCCGGCAGAAGTCCTCCTCGTCAAGGGTTTCTGCCAGGTGGGTGTGCAGGCGCACGTCCAGCCGTTCAGCGACGGCCGCACTTTCGGCCATGATCTCCTTCGTGACCGAGAACGGGGAACACGGTGCCAGCGCGATCTGGACCACTGCGTCGTCCCCGCGCTCGTGGTACCGGCCCACCAGGCGCTCGCTGTCCTCCAATACCACCTCCGGATCCTGCACGGTGGACTGTGGCGGCAGGCCGCCGTGGTCCGTTCCCAGCGTCATGGAACCCCGGGTGAGGGTGGCGCGCATGCCCAGCCGCCGCACTGCCGCCACTTCGATATCAATCGCATCCTCGAGGCCGGCAGGGAAGAGGTAGTGGTGGTCTGCGGCGGTGGTGCAGCCGGAGAGCAGCAGCTCGGCCAGGGCCGCCGTGGCGGCCAACTCCAGATCCTTGGGTGTGAGCCGCGCCCACACGGGATAAAGGTTCTGCAGCCAGGGAAACAGCGGGGCATTCGCCACCGGACCCCAGGCGCGGGTGAGTGTTTGGTAGAAGTGGTGGTGGGTGTTAATCAGGCCCGGGAGCAGCACGTGGCTGCCGGCGTCGAACGTTTCGGTGCAGGGGGCGGACGGCCGCTGGCCGGGTGCGAGGACTTCGGTGATCACGCCGCCGCTGACCACCAGGCCGCCGCCGGCGTCGAGGGAATTCGCCGTAAAGGCGGCGAGCGGATTACGGATCCACAGGCGGGAAGCGGTTGCAGGGAAAGAAGGAGTCACGGCTGTCCTTGTCTGAGCGGAATACGGTGCGGTAAATCCAGCTCAGGGATGCCCTGTCTGCTGATCCAGGGCCCGCTTTCCCGGGGGAGTGCGGGTGGGATCAGGCTAGGGAACGGGCGTGGAATGCGTCAATGCCGCACATTGTGACCGCCGTCATCCGGCCGCGGTGAAGCGCAGGAAACATGGATTTCACATCGCGAAATTAAATTTCCAGAAAACTATGGCGTGGCCCACAAACCGGTGCTAATCTCGATTCTGCCAAAGGCGGGCACCCGATTCCGGGAGGCTATCTACCAGGCGCAACTTAACCTTCACAGCACATGCTGAAGCCTGGTAACCGTTCGCACCTGGTTCTACTGGTCCTGCGCGGCAACAGGCTTCCCGGCAAAAGGAAGTCGCATCATGAGTACCACCGTCACGGCCGAACAATTTTTGGCCCGCTCCATCCGGCTGGCAACGGCCAATGTCCTGAACAGCGGCGGCCCGTTCGGCGCCATGATCGTCACCGCGGACGGGCAGACGTTCGACGGCGTCAACCGCGTCACCGCGGACAACGACCCCACTGCCCACGCCGAAGTCACCGCCATCCGCACTGCCTGCCGCCAACTGGGCACCTTCGACCTCAGCGGCGCAACCCTGTACACCAGCTGCGAGCCATGCCCCATGTGCCTGGCCTCCGCCCTTTGGGCACGGGTGGGCCGCGTGGTCTACGCGGCAGACCGCCACGACGCCGCGTCCGTGGGCTTCGATGACGCAGTGTTCTATGAATACTTCGAAAACCAGGACAGGGATTCCCTGATGCCGGTATCCAAGCTGGAGCTGGGCGATCCCCAGGCCCCGGCCCCGCTGGAGCCGTTCAACACCTGGAACACGCTCGAATCCAGGATCGACTACTAGGCCCGGCGGCATCAATGACCATCCTGGACCATTCCCACGAGGAGCATTCGGCTCCAAGCACCACCACCTCCCCGCGGGCGCCGCGCACCCAGGTGCAGGCAACCGGAACACCCCGGCCCCCGGCGCCGGAATCCTTCCTGGACCGCTTCTTTCAGATCACCCGGCGCGGCTCAACCCTTGCCCGCGAATTCCGCGGCGGCCTGGTGACGTTCTTCACCATGGCGTACATCGTCATCCTGAACCCCCTCATCCTGGGCGGCTTCAGCGCGGACAACGCGCCCACCGACGTCTCCGGCGGCTGGCTTTCCGCTGCGCAGGTGGGTGCCGTCACCGGCCTCACCGCCGGCGTCATGACCATCCTTTTCGGCCTCATCGCCAACCTGCCGTTCGGGCTTGCCGCCGGGCTGGGCATTAACTCCTTCCTTGCCGTTTCGGTGATCCAGGAAGTCACGTGGCCCGAGGCCATGGGCCTGGTGGTCATCAACGGCATCCTGATCGTGCTGTTCGGCGTCACCGGCGCCCGGACCGCCATCTTCCGGGCCGTGCCCAAGGAGCTCAAGGCCGCCATCACCGTCGGGATCGGCCTGTTCATCGCCTTCATCGGCTTCGTGGACTCCGGCTTCGTCCGGCCCACCACCGGCGGGCCGCCCGTCCAGCTGGGCGACGGCGGCTCCATCACCTCCGTGCCCACGCTCGTCTTCGTCGTCGGACTCCTGGCCATGGGCATCCTCGTGGCGCGGAAGGTCCAGGGCGGCCTGCTCATCGGCATTGTCGGCACCACCGTGCTGGCCGCCGTCGTCGAAGCCATCCTGAAGCTCGGCCCCGCCGGCGCCACCAACCCCGGCGGCTGGCACCTGAACACGCCGGTCCTGTCCGGCCAGCTGGTTTCGGCGCCGGACCTGGGCCTGGTGGGCCACTTCGACCTGTTCGGCTCATTCGCCAGGATCGGCGGACTCGCGGCCACCATGCTGGTGTTCACGCTCGTGTTCACCAACTTCTTCGATGCGATGGGCACCATGACCGGCCTGGCCAAGAGCGCCGGCGTCGCCCACAAGGACGGCACCATCCCGCGGCTGAAATCCGCCTTCATCGTGGAAGGCTTCGGCGCCGTGGCGGGCGGGGCCACCTCCGGCTCCTCCAACACCGTCTACATCGACTCCGCGGCCGGCATCGGCGAAGGCGCCCGCACGGGTTTGGCGTCGGTTGTCACCGGGGTGCTGTTCCTGGGCTCGATGTTCCTCACCCCGCTCACCAGCGTGGTGCCGCTGGAGGTCGCCGCCGCCGCCCTGGTGGTGGTGGGCGCCATGATGATGGCCCAGATCCGCGAGATCAAGTTCACCAAGTTCACGGTGGCCCTGCCGGCTTTCCTCACCATCGTGACCATGCCGCTGAGCTACTCGATCGCCAACGGCATCGGCGTGGGTTTCGTGAGCTGGGCCGTGATCGGTGCGGCGTCAGGCAAGGCGAAGAAGATCCATCCGCTCATGTGGGTGGTCAGCGCAGGATTCCTGGTGTACTTCGCCCGCGGACCCATCAACGCCCTGCTGGGCGGCTGACCGCTTATCCAACAACTGCCAGAGGCCGGGCCAACCCTTGGCCCGGCCTCTGGCAGGACAGACAGGCAGGACCGACAATGGACACCACTGCTGCGGAAGAAGGAGTGCCGCCATGCTAGACCTGATCCCTTCGCTTGGCTCCTGGATGCCCCGGCTTGCAGGCCAGCCGTTCGCCGTGGCCACCATCGTGGCTGCGTCCGGCTCCGTGCCCCGGCCGGTGGGAACCTCCATGCTGGTTGCCGGATCGGGCGACGTGCTCGGCAGTCTCTCGGGCGGATGCGTGGAAGGCGCCGTGGTGGCGCTCGCCCAGGAAGCAATGGACGACGACGTCCCGCGCCACGAGACCTTTGGCTTTAGTTCCGCGGACGCCTTCGCCGCCGGACTCACCTGCGGGGGAGAGCTCGCCGTCCATATCCAGCCCGTGCCGGCAGCAGGGCCCGAAAAAGTCACGCACCCGCTCCGGACCGCACTGCTGCAACTTGCCGAACCGGGCCCGGACCAACCCGTGGCGCTGGTACGGCTGCTGGGCAGCCCGGCGGGCGCCGCCGTCGTACTTTCCAATCCAGCCGTCTTCCGCCTGCCTGCGTCTCCCCAGTTGGCAGCCCTGCTCGAAGGGGAACCGGCGCTTCAGGTGGAGTCCCTGGTGCGCAGCGGCGGGGCCGGCCTGGTCCCACTCCCGCAATTCGGGGAGTGCGCTGCGGACCGGAGCGGCGGCCAGCCTGTAGGGCCGGCTGTCCTGGTGGAGTCCCGGCTGGCCCCGCCGCGGATGCTGGTGTTCGGCGCCAATGACTTCGGCGCGGCGCTGGTCCTGGCCGCCAAGCTGCTGGGCTACCACGTAACCCTCGTCGATGCCCGCCCGGCCTTCGCCGGCCAGCCGCGGTTCGCCGCCGCAGACCAGGTGGTCACCGACTGGCCGCACCGCTACCTGGCATCGGAAGCTGCCGCCGGCCGAACGGACAGCCGCACAGTGGCCGCCATCCTCACCCACGACCCCAAGTTCGACATCCCCCTGCTGGAAACCGCACTGGCCCTGGACCTCGCCTACGTGGGCGCCATGGGGTCCCGCCGGAGCCACCTGCAAAGGGTGGACGAGCTCCTCAGTGCAGGAGTCCCGCCGGAGCGGATTGCCCAGCTGCACTCACCCATCGGACTGGACCTCGGCGCCGTCACACCTGCCGAAGTGGCGGTGTCCGTCACCGCGGAGCTCGTGGCCGCCCGCACCCGCACCTCCAGCTGCAGGCCGCTGCGGGAAACCTCCGGCGCCATTCACCAACATCCCGCGCCCGCCCCGGCGCTGACAGACCTTAGTACGCAGGAGATCGCATGGACATGAACACCATTGAGGCCGTGGTGCGAACCACCGACCCCGGGGAATGGCGCGACGGCGACGCCTGGCTTGCCGGCGGCACTGTCCTGTTCTCCTACGGCAGCTACGCCTTCGGGCCGCGCCCGCTCACCCGGCTCCTGGACCTCGCCGGCGCCGGCTGGACGCCTATCACCGTCACTGAGGACGGGATCGAGCTGGCCGCCACCTGCACCATTGCCGAGCTGTACAGCCTTCCGGAATTCCCGGCCGCGGCGGGCCGCCCCTGGCCCGGGCTGGACCTGGTCCGTGCCTGCTGCGATTCCTTCGTGGCGTCCTTCAAGGTGTGGAACATGTCCACCGTGGGCGGCAACCTCTGCACATCTCTACCTGCCGGGCCCGTCATCTCGCTGTGCGCCGGGCTGGACGGCACGGCCACCATCCTCGCGCCGGACGGCGGCACCCGCCAAGTCCCGGTGGCGGACTTCATCACCGGGGACGCGAAGAACTGCCTGGCACCCGGGGAACTGCTTCGCAGCGTCCACCTGCCGGCGTCGGCCCTTTCAGCCCGTGTGGCGTTCCGCCGCCTGTCGTTGAGCAACCTGGGCCGGTCCGGGGTACTGCTCATTGGACGGTGCGACGGCGGCGCCTCCCTGGTGCTGACCGTCACCGCCGCCACCAAGCGGCCGGTTCAGCTGCGCTTCGATGGCATGCCTGACCCGGACCGGCTGGCGGCTGCGCTGGAGGACACCATCCCGGCGGCGCTCTACCACGACGACATCCACGGCCTGCCCGCGTGGCGCCGCGACATGACCTACCGGCTCGCCGAGGAAATCCGTGCCGAACTGTCCGCACCCGAAGGGACACCCGGAATTGCTGTGTCCGGTGATTTCTGGCCGCCCCGCCCCGGTGCAGCGCAGGCACCGGGCGCCACGACGCTTGTGGAAGGGGCCTGAGCATGGCCATCGAGATCAACGGCACCCCCGCCACCGGCGAACCCCGCCCGGGGCAGTGCCTTCGCACATTCCTGCGGGAGCAGGGCAACACAGGCGTGAAGAAAGGCTGCGACGGCGGTGACTGCGGTGCCTGCACGGTACACGTGGACGGAACGCCCGTGCACAGCTGCATCTACCCTGCCGTCCGCGCCGACGGGCATGCGGTCACCACCATCGAAGGCCTGGCCGGCGCCGCGGGCGGTGGTGAGGGGCAGTTGCACCCTGTCCAGCAGCAGTTCATGGAGCGGCAGGGCTTCCAGTGCGGGTTCTGCACGGCGGGCATGGTGATGACGGCAGCCACGTTCGACGACGAACAAAGGGACAACCTGCCGCGCAACCTCAAGGGAAACCTCTGCCGCTGCACCGGATACCGCGCCATCGCCGACGCAGTCTGCGGAGAGGCCGGCCACCCGAACCCGGCGGGGCACGGTTCCGGCATCGCAGGGGAGGGGCAGCCGGATCCTGAGCCGGGCCGGCTGGGCGACGATGTTCCCGCCCCGGCCAGCCGCGCTGTGGTCACCGGCGCCGCCCGCTACACCCTGGACCTCCCGAAGGACCAGCAGCAGGCGCTGCTGCATCTGAAGATCCTGCGCTCCCCGCACGCCCATGCCCGGGTGGTGTCCATCGACAAGGAAGCGGCGCTGAAAGTGCCCGGCGTGGTGGCGGTCTTCACCCATGAGGATGCGCCGGAGCAGCTGTTCTCCACGGCCCAGCATGAGCTCTTCACAGACGACCCGGACGATACCCGGGTTCTCGATGACGTGGTGCGGTTCCGTGGGCAGCGGGTGGCCGCCGTCGTGGCTGAATCTGTGGCCGCCGCGGAAGCCGGGGTCCGTGCGCTGCAGGTGTCGTATGACGAGCTTCCCGCCGTCTTCTCGCCCCAGGAGGCCCTCCTGCCCGGCGCTCCTTTGGTCCACGGGGACAAGGACGCATTCGCCTCCCGCATCGCCGGCCCGGACCGGAACGTGGTGGCGGAACTGCACTCTGAGCTGGGAAGCGTAGCCGACGGCTTCGCGGCCGCGGACTTCATCCACGAACAGACGTACCAAACCCAGCGGGTGCAGCACGTTGCCATGGAAACCCATGCCGCCATCGCCTCGGTGGATGCCGAGGGACGCCTCCAGGTCCGTACCTCCAGCCAGGTCCCGTTCCTGGTGCGCCGCGCCCTGTGCCGGGTGTTCGGGCTCGACGAGGACCGGGTGCACGTGGTGGCCGGCCGGGTGGGTGGCGGATTCGGCGGCAAGCAGGAAGTGCTGACCGAGGACCTCGTGGCGCTCGCGGCCCTGAAACTGCAGCGGCCGGTCCAGCTGGAGCTGACACGCACCGAGCAGTTCACGGCCACCACCACCCGGCACCCGTTCACCATCAAGCTCAAGGCCGGCGCCAGCACTGACGGGAGCCTGACTGCGCTGCAGCTGGATGTGGTCACCAACACCGGCGCCTACGGCAACCATGGCCCGGGCGTCATGTTCCATGGCTGCGGCGAGTCGCTGGCCGTGTACAACTGCGCGAACAAGAAAGTGGACGCGCATTCGGTCTACACCAACACCGTTCCCGCGGGGGCGTTCCGGGGCTACGGGCTGAGCCAGATGATCTTCGCCATCGAATCGGCGATGGATGAGCTTGCGGCCGGGATCGGGATGGATCCGCTGGAGTTCCGCCGCCGGAACATGGTCCGCGAAGGGGACCACATGCTGTCCACCCAGCCGGACCCGGAGGAGGACGTCCACTACGGCAGCTACGGGCTGGACCAGTGCCTTGACTTGGTGCGGGACGCCCTGGACCGGGGCGAGGCCCGCTACCGGGAGGCAGGCCTGGATGACCTTGGCCCGGACTGGATGGTGGGTGAGGGCGCTGCCCTGTCCATGATCGACACCGTGCCGCCGCGGGGGCACTTCGCCCATTCCCACGTCCGGCTCCTGCCGGACGGAACGTACCAGGCCGACGTCGGGACCGCCGAGTTCGGCAATGGCACCACCACGGTGCACGCCCAGCTGGCCGCCACGGCCTTGTCCACGGAGGCATCCAGGGTGGCGGTACGCCAATCCGACACTGACCTGGTGGAGCACGATACCGGCGCGTTCGGCTCGGCCGGCACCGTGGTGGCCGGAAAAGCCACCCTCGCGGCAGCGGAAGAGCTGGCTGTCCGGATCCGCGCCTTTGCCGCAGGCATCCGGCAGACCCAGGCGTCCGCGTGTGTCCTCGACGGTGACGCCGTGGTGATCGACGGGAAGCCCGTGGCACTGGCTGAACTGGCGCAGGCGGCTGCGGCAGCCGGCGTCGAACTCGCAGCAGAAGGGCGATGGGGCGGCACCCCGCGCTCCGTGGCGTTCAACGTGCACGGCTTCCGCGTGGCGGTGAACCGCGGCACCGGCGAGCTGAAGATCCTGCAAAGCGTACAGGCGGCGGACGCCGGCGTGGTGGTCAACCCGCGGCAGTGCCGCGGCCAGATTGAGGGCGGAATCGCGCAGGCCATCGGTGCCACACTGTACGAGGAGGTAGTGGTGGACGACGCCGGTAAGGTCACCACAGACATCCTGCGCCAGTACCACATTCCTACTTTTGCGGACGTGCCGCGCAGCGAGGTGTACTTCGCTGACACCAATGACAAGCTGGGGCCGCTGGGCGCCAAGTCAATGAGTGAAAGCCCGTTCAATCCGGTGGCTCCGGCGCTGGCCAACGCCATCAGGAACGCCACAGGGGTTCGGTTCGCGTCCCTGCCCATCGCCAGGGACCGGATCTACCTGGGGCTCAAGGAAGGGGGGTTGGTGCCCAAGCTGGAGCAAGTTCTTTCCTGAGTAAAAAAGGTGCAACATCGGGTCAGAGTGGCTGCGCGCTGCGGGCCGATCTGACCCCGGCTTGCATCGTTGCATATAGTCGGGGGATGGAACAGCGGATTTTAGGCAAGACCGGACGGAACGTCTCCATCGTGGGGCTGGGGACGTGGCAGCTCGGCGCGGACTGGGGCAACGTGGACCCGGCACAGGCGCAGGGCATCCTCGCGGCTTCTGTGGAGGCCGGCGTGACCCTCTTCGACACCGCCGATGTATACGGCGACGGCAAGAGCGAACAGGCCATCGGGAAATTCCTGGCGGACAACCCGGGCCTCGGCGTCACGGTCGCCACCAAGATGGGCCGGCGCATGGAACAGCAGCCCGAGAACTACAACCTGGCCAACTTTCGCCAGTGGGTGGACCGCTCCCGGAAAAACCTGGGCACCGACACCCTGGACCTGGTCCAGCTGCACTGCCCGCCCACCCCCGTTTACAGCAACAACGAGGTGTACGACGCCCTGGACACCCTGGTGTCCGAAGGCGCCATCCGGAACTACGGTGTCAGCGTGGAGCGGACCGACGAGGCCCTCGAAGCCATCCGGCATGAGGGAACCGCCTCCGTGCAGATCATCCTGAACGCCTTCCGGCTCAAGCCGCTGGACGAGGTACTGCCTGCCGCCAAGGCTGCAGGCGTGGGCATCATCGCCCGTGTTCCGCTGGCCTCCGGGCTGCTGTCCGGGAAATACTCCAAGGACACCACGTTCGCGGAAAACGACCACCGGAACTACAACCGCAAGGGTGAGGCGTTCGACGTCGGAGAGACCTTCTCCGGTGTGGACTACGAGCTGGGACTCAAGGCTGTAAAGGAGTTTGAGCAGCTGGTGCCTTCCGGTGCCACCACCGCCCAGGCAGCCATCGCATGGATCGCCGCTCAGGACGGCGTCACCACCGTTATCCCGGGCGCCCGCAACGTGGAACAGGCACGGGCCAACGCTGCCGCAGCCACGGTCAGCGTGGGCAAGGAGTTCGACGACGGCGTCCGCTGGATCTACGACCACTACTTCCGCGAGTCCATCCACCCCCGCTGGTAGCGTTCGCCGCCTGCCCCAAGCCTCGCTTCGCTCGCCCCGGGGACCCCGGGCGGCTCTCTTACCCACTCCGCTCGGTGGCACGCCGGCGGCAAGGAGTTCACCGATGGGCAAACGGTCGGATTACCGGGCGGCGCTGGAATCGCTCCCGCCCGGGGAGTGGACCGCCTACCTGCATGCTGAATCAGGGCTTCCCGGTCCCCGCGGCAACCTCGAACTGGCGGCGGCGTTTGCCGACGTAGCGGAGCCAAACCTGGTGCGGCTGTGCGCCGGGAGCCCGGACGAGTACCTGGCCATGTGCGGCGCCATTGGCTTGGGCCGCCTGCTTGCGGAGGGTGACCCTGACGCAGCCAAAAAGCTCCGGGTGCTGGCGGAAGATGACCGCTGGCGGGTGCGGGAAGGGGTAGCCATGGCCCTGCAGCGGCTGGGGGACGCCGACATGCCTGCGCTGTGGGCCCGGGCGGAACAATGGGTGGACGGCGGGCCCCTGGTGCAGCGCGCCATTGCGGCCGGGATCTGCGAACCGCGGCTGCTGCACGCTCCGCAGGATGCCGCCAAGGCGGTTGAGATCCTCGACAGGGTTACCGACTCGGTGAAGGGAGCGGATCCTGCATCCCGGAGGTCGGAGCAGTTCCGCGTGCTGCGCCAAGGGCTTGGATACTGCTGGAGCGTTGCCGTTGCTGCCGCGCCCGCCAGCGGCTTCGGGCACCTCGTGAAGTGGGCACGCAGCCAGGACAAGGACGTTCGCTGGATCGTGCGCGAGAACCTTCGAAAGGCGCGCCTTCACAAAGCCGATCCCTCTGCATCAGAGCGTTTGGCTGCCGTCCTCGAGAAGTCCGGCGAATGACGAATTCAGACATCACAGCGTTTGTTGAGCGGCTCGCGACCGTTGAACTGGGACCTGCGTGCACCAACTTCTTCAATCATGAAGTTCCGGCGAACGCGCTGCGCAGGCACAACCTTGAGCTCTACCTGCAGGAGATGCTGGACCGGCGGCCCAAGGTGCTGCTGGTGGGGGAGGCGCCGGGCTTCAGGGGCATGCGGATCACCGGGGTGCCCTTTACCAACAGGGTCATCCTCGGCGGACCCGCCAACAGCTTCGGGCTGTTCGGCCCCGGCAAGGGCTACGTGCTGCCGCCAGACGCTGCACGGGTAGCCGCCGAGCCCACCGCCACCGTGCTCTGGCAAGTCCTGGAAGAAGTGGGGTTCCTGCCGCTGCTGTGGAGTGCTTTTCCCTGGCACACCCACAAGCCGGGGCAGCCGTTGTCCAACCGCACGCCCAGGCCGTCCGAAACCAAGCTCGGCACGCCTTTCTGGCAGGAACTGGCGGAGCTGTTCGGAGTCACCTCCATCGTGGCGGTGGGCAACGTGGCCCAGCACAGTCTGCAGCGCAGTGGTCTGTCAGCGCCAAAAATCCGGCACCCGGCCCATGGAGGGCGGTCCGGCTTCAAACAGGGGCTTGAGCAGTTGTTGGAAAGTGGGATGCAGGCCTGAGCTGACGTCTTCACGGCCAGAATGTCGTACCCCCTTGTCAGGATGGGTTTTATGGGAAGGGCAGCGGTAACCAGGGCTTTTGCGGACATCCGGGCTGCCCTTGCCGTGCTTCTTGCTGAGGTGGAGGGTTCGGGTCAGGAGTCGTTTTCTGCGGCTGATCCGTTGGCTGGTTTGGCGGATGGTTGCCTGGACGTTCTTGCCGGGTGCCGTGAGGTGGAAGCCGGGGTCGCAGTTGTGAAGGCTAAGGCGGCTGTGACGTATGCGGAGAGCGCCTCTGTTGTTGCGGGGCCGGATGTGCCGGTGCAGGCGCAGGAGATCGCGGTCGCGGCCGAGATCGGGTGTGTGTTGGCGTTGGGGCCGCGGGCGGCGTCATCGTTCGTGGCCACCTCGCACACCGTTGTTACCTCGTTGCCGCGGACCCTTGCGGGGCTGCAGGCAGGGACGTTGTCGTGGCAGCATGCGGTGGTGATGGCCGATGAGGCCGCGTGTTTGGATGCTGCGGGGGCTGCGGCGTTGGAGGCGCATTTCCTGGACCCGGGCGCATCGGACCCGGCTCGGGGCTGTGCGGTGGGGCAGTTGCCGGCGCACCGGTTCAAGGCCAAGGCCCGCACGTGGCGGGAACGTCACCATGCCGAAAGCATCGAGAAGCGCCATGCCAAGGGGGTGGCGGACCGGCGGGTGGAGTTCCGGCCGGACCAGGACGGGATGGCCTGGCTGTCCGTCTGTCTGCCGGCGGACCAGGCGCTGGCCGGGTGGAACCGGCTCACCGCCAGCGCCCGGAGTATGCAGGGCCCGGACGAGTCCCGCAGCATGCCGCAGTTGCGGGCGGATAACTTCGCCGACGCAATCCTCGGTGGCAGTGTCGCCGGCGCCGGCGGTAGTGGTGCCAATGGCAGTTCCACCGACGGCGCTACCTGGGAGAGTCCGTCCTCACGAATCAGTGCGCAGGTCCTGGTCACGGTCCCGGTGTTCTCCCTAATGGGTGTGACCGATGAGCCGGCGATGCTGGACGGGTACGGGCCCATTCCGCCGTCGATGGCGCGGGACCTGGGCGCGAACGGGGCGGGGGCGTTTTACCGGGTGTTGGTGGATCCGCGGGACGGGGCGCCGTTGGAGATCGGCCGGACGAGTTACCGGGTGACCGGTGCGATGCGGGCCTGGCTGCGGATGCGGGACGCCAAGTGCCCGTTCCCGGGGTGCAGCAACAACTCCCTGGACAACGACGCCGACCACATTCTCGGCTGGGCCAAGGGCGGCACCACCGGGATCAGTAACTTGGGACAGCCCTGCCCGAAACACCACAAACTCCGCCACACCACCGGCTGGACACCAACCCCCGCCACCAAAAACGAACCACCCGGCTGGACCTCACCCACCGGCCGCCGCTATCCGAGTGAACACCAGGACTGGGAACCACCACGATGGCCCGAGGGACTGCAAGTGGGCGGCATCGACGTCGTCCATCACCGCGGGTCCCCCTGGGAGGATGCGCTGGAGCGGTTCCTCCCCGCCCACGCCTGACGGGGCTATCTGAGCAGGCCCAGCTGGTCCGGGGTATCCACATCTTCCCCGGTGGACTGGTCGCTGCAGTCCACCTCATCCACAAGGTCCGGATGGCTCCGCAGGAAGCCGCGCGCCCCGGCGTCGCCCGTCACCGTTGCACTTACGGCTCCGCGCAGGGAAACGTCGATGAGCAGGGGGTGCCCGCGGCGGAGTGCCGCCTGCCCGCCGTCGCTGGAATCACCACGGCGGTATGCGGCGGCGGTGATCCGTCCGGGACGGTGCCGGGCCAGCAACCGTGCCACTGTTTCGGGGGGCAGGCCAGGCTGATCCACCAGGGCGATCAGGAGGTGGTCTGCCGGATCGGCGGCCCCGTCCCCGAGCAGGAAGGAACTGCCCATCCCCGACTGCCAGTCAGGGTTGGTCACCACCCGGAAGCCGTCCAGGCTGGAAGCCGCCTGAACCTCTGACGCGCCGGCGCCGAGGACCACCACCACTTCCCGGCAGCCGCCGTCGAGCAGCGTTCCAGCCACGGCCTCCACCAGGGGCCGTCCCCGGAACGGAAGCAGCGCCTTGGGTCCCAAACCCAGACGCGTACCGGCGCCGGCAGCCAGGACCACGCCCGTGGTCCTGGCCTCCACCGGGCCGGTTCCGTTACTGTCACCCATAGGTGCACCCTATCCGGTGCCTTAGGCGTCTCCGCCTGCCCCGCCCGTAGTGCCGGCGTTGACGTCCAGCAGCTTGTAGCGGTCCATCGCGTACGACGGCGCGCCCTCCTCCACTTCACCCCTTGACGCGAGCATCTGCAGCACTTTCACCACGATGGAGTGGGTGTCGTTTTTGAAGTAGCGGCGGGCTGCTGCTCGGGTGTCGGAGAAACCGAAGCCGTCGGCGCCGAGGGTGGCGAAATCGTTGGGAACGAATTGGCGGATCTGGTCCGGGACGGCTTTCATGTAGTCGGTCACGGCGACGACGGGGCCGGTGGCTCCTTCGAGTTGCTGGGTGATGAAGGGGACGCGGGCGGGCTGGCCGGGGTTGAGGAAGGCTTCCTCTTCGGCGGCGAGGCCGTCGCGGCGCAGTTCGTTCCAGGAGGTCACGGACCAGACGTCGGCGGAGACGTTCCAGTCATCGGCCAGCACGCGCTGGGCTTCGA
>Ga0308169_10002168_pt1 | contig 20866 bp, 12 predicted proteins | sample PhyBR1_2_FD_202139 | JGI IMG/M metagenome (GOLD analysis project Ga0308169, IMG submission 202139) | Phyllosphere microbial communities from UC Gill Tract Community Farm, Albany, California, United States - DLSLSB.R1 | ecosystem: Host-associated > Plants > Phyllosphere > Unclassified | place...
GGTGGCGAAGATCGGCGCCATGGTGGTCAAGGCACGCATCGGCGGCGGCTATCGCGACAATCCCTTTTTTGACGCCGCCGGCGCGCCGATCCGCACGCCGCGCGTGCTGACGCGCGAGGAGCGCGCTGCGATTACCCGCTGAAGCCTGGCAGGTCGACGATCCGGTAGCTCGCCTGTCCGCCGGCCGTATCGACCGTGATGAAGTCGAGCTCGCGGCCCGGCCTGGCGCCGAGACGATACAGCCTGCCGCTGCCGGCCGGGACCAGCAGTTCGACGCGTGTGACGACGCAAGCGGCCGGCTGCCCGCCATTCGATACCACCAGCACGTGGCCCGCCGCGCCGGCCTGCGCCGGCGGACGCAGGTCGACCAGCGGGATGGCGGCGCCCTGCCAGGGCATCGTGGCGCCGGGGGTGCCCGGCGCCAGGGAGAGGATCTGTTCGACCACGGCGATCGGCGTCGCCGCGAGCTGCCCGGCCTCGAATACGATATAGGCGCCGTCGTTGGGTGTGCCGCTGTCCTGCACCGCGCGCGGAAGGTCGGACAACTGCGCCGGCTTGCTCAGCAGCGCCTCCGGGAAGCGCGCGAACAGGGCCGCGGTATCCAGCAGGCGCAGTTCCTGGTCTTCCTCGTCGTACACGGTTGTCGTGAGCGCGCCGGCTTCGCCGCCGGCGGCGGCACCGAACGCCTGCAGCGCCAGCGCGGCGTGGACCGGCAGGCCGAGCGCCACTCCGCCGTGTTCGACCACCGCCAGCAGCGGCGCGGTTTCTGCGTCCGGCAGACCGGGCAGGGCGCCTGCTGCGAGCACCGGCAGGTGACGGCCGCGCCACAGGCACCAGGCGCTGTCGATGCCGCCGCCGAAGCGTTCCAGCGCCGGCATCGGCATGACTTCGACCAGGTCAGCCGCCGCGATGCCGAGGCGGGCCGCGTCCAGCTGCAGCAGTGCGTAGTCGCGGGTCGCCTGCGCGCGCTGCGGTGCGGCGGCTTCGGGTGCCGGCGCCGTATCGTTCTCGTGCCAGCTCGCCGCCAGCGCCGCCAGGCGCGCGACATCCAGCACGCTCAGGATATCGCCGCTGTCGGGCACCCGCGCGGCACTGTGGAAGACTTCTTCCGGGCTGTCGTCATGGTGCAGGCGTGCGATGGCGCCGCAGGGCACTTCGACCAGGCCGGCGACCGCGTCGACCTGCAGGCCGATGGTGCGTCCGGCCGCGTGCAGCACCAGGATGCGGGCGCTGCCCGTACGCTCGAAGCGAGCGGTCCCGACATCGACCCAGCGCGCCAGGTCGACCACCGGCACCAGCATCTCCTCATGGAGCACCACGCCACGCAGCGCGCCCTGGCGCCGCGGCAGCAGCGCCGGACTCTCCGGCACCGGAATCGCCTGCACCACGGCGTCGACCGGGATGCCGAGGCGGACCGCGCCGATGACCGCCGCGGCCAGGCACACGGACGGTTCAGGCAGGGAAGCGCCCATCTCAGCCTTCCGTCGCCACGCGCTCCAGCTCGGCCAGCAGCGACGAGGCGTCGTGCGTGGCCCCGGCCTGGGCGCTGGTCGATTCGTGGATCTCGCCGACCGAGGTGCTGGTGCGGGCGACCGAGTCGACGATGCGCGCGAACGCGTCCTCGACCTCGCCCGACAAACGGCTGCCTTCGCCGACGCGGGCCACGGTTTCGTTGATCAGCTTCGTGATTTCGCGCGCCGCGAGGGCCGACTTCTCGGCCAGCTTGCGCACCTCGTTGGCGACGACCGAGAAGCCCTTGCCGTGTTCACCGGCGCGCGCCGCTTCGATCGCCGCATTGAAGGCCAGCAGGTGCGTCTGGCCGGCGATGTCGCCGATCGTTTCGATGATCTCGTGGACGTCGCCGGATGCCTTCTGGATCGCTTCGATCGCTTCGCGCGAGCGGCCCAGCAGCTTGCTGCCGGCGGCTGCGTCGGCCTGCGCGCGTCCGGCCATCTCGGCCGACTGCCGCGAGCCGCTTGCGATCGCGGAAATCGACTGCGACAGCGAGGCCAGCACGCCGGAGATGGCTTTGACCTTGGCGCTGACCAGTTCCTCGCGGTGCACCTGGTCGGTCACGTCCATCGCGAACTTCACGACCTTGTAGGGCTTGCCGTTGACGTCGAGGATGGGGTTGTAGGTGGCCAGGATCCAGATGTCGGCGTCGTGCTTGCCGCGCCGCTTGAAGCGCCCCGACTGGAACTGGCCCTGCGCCAGGTTGGCCCAGAAATGGCGGTAGGCCGAGCTTTTCACGTAGTCGCCTTCGCAGAACATGCTGTGGTGCGCGTCCAGCACTTCTTCCTCGGCATAGCCCATCGTGCGCAGGAAGTTGTCGTTCGCGGTGAGCACGTTGCCGCGCATGTCGAATTCGATCACGGCCTGCGAGCGGCCGATCGCATCGAGCTTGCCCTTGATCTCGGCGCCCATGCGTTTTTGCAGCGTGATGTCGGTGGCGAATTTCACTACCTTGACCGGCTTGCCGTCGGCGTCGAAGATCGGGTTGTACGAAGCCAGGATCCAGACCTGCTTGCCGTCCTTGCGGATGCGGCAGTATTCGCCGGCGTTGAATTCTCCGCGCCCGAGGCGCTCCCAGAAGGCCAGGTATTCGGGCGAGTGGGCAAAGGCCTGGTCGCAGAACATGCGGTGGTGGTTGCCGCGTACTTCATCCAGCGCGTAGCCCATCACCTTCAGGAAGTTCTCGTTCGCGTGCAGCACCTTGCCATGCAGGTCGAATTCGATGACGGCCTGGACCCGGTCGACGGCCTGGTTCTTGCCTTCGAATTCCGCATTGCGCTGGGCCTGTTCGGTGACGTCGGTCGCATACTTGATGACCTTGATCGGCTTGCCGTCCAGCCCGAATACGGGATTGTAGGAGGCGTTGATCCAGACATCGCGCCCGCTGCGGTGGCGGCGCTTGTAGACGCCCGCGTGCAGTTCGCCCGCGGCCAGGTGCGACCAGAATTCGGCGTAGGCCGGCGAGGCCGCGTACGCGGGGTCGCAGAAGACGCGGTGGTGCTGGCCGCGGATCTCGTCCAGGCTGTAGCCCATCGTGTTCAGGAAGTTGTCGTTCGCGTCGAGGATGCGGCCGTCGAGGCCGAACTCGATCACGGCCTGGACGCGGCTGATGGCGTCGATCTTGGCCGCGTTGTTGGCGCTCTGCTGTCTCGCGGCCGTGATGTCGGTCGCGAACTTGATGACCTTGACCGGCCGTCCCTCGGTGTCGAATACCGGGTTGTACGAGGCCTGCAGCCAGACCGGGCGCCCGCCTTTACCGAGGCGCATGTACTCGCCGCTGCAGGGATGGCCCTGGCCGAGCTCCTGCCAGAAGGCGCGGTAGGCCTGCGATCCGGTGAATTCTTCGGCGCAGAACATGCTGTGGTGCTGTCCCACGACCTCGCCCAGCGCATAGCCCATCGCTTCGAGGAAATTGTGGTTGGCGTGGACCACCTTGCCGTGCAAATCGAATTCGACCACGGCCTGCACGCGGTGGATGGCGTCGAGGGCGGCGAGCGCCAGGTCGAGCCGCGAGTCGGCGGCTGGCGAAAGGACTTGTTCGGCGGAAGTTGTCATGGATTGTTTGTAAGTAGTAGAAGGTCCGGCGGCGGCTGGGCGCGCCGGACGGCGATTCAATCAATTTCCAAAAGGAAACAGGATTGTATCTTTCGACCACATACTAAGCAATCGTCAATATCCGCAAATTCAAAATTGATGTTGTCGTTCTGCAACGCCTCGTCCAAGCCCGCCGGAAGGGGTGCCGGGGACGCGCGGCGCTGGCTAGAGGTCGATCACGAGATCCGGCCGGAAGCCTTCCTGCTCGCCCTTGCTCAGGTAGCCGAGCGGATTGGCGACGACGCGGCAGGACCAGGCGCGGCCGTTGTCGACGCCCGAGGCGACGTAATCGTTCAGGCAGTGCAGGTGGCCGTGCATCCAGACGTCGGCCAGCGGGAACAGGCCGTCGAGCGCATTGCAGAAGCCCGCCGTGCCGGCCGTGACGCCATAGCGCGGGTCGGCGCTTTTCAGGCTGGGCGCGAAGTGGGTGACGGCGACCGTGACGCCGTCGAAGGGCGTGGACAGCGCGGCGCGCAGCCAGGCCTGGCAGTCGAGCGCCATCGCGCGCCAGCCGTCGGCCAGCACCGGCTCTCCGCCGCGCAGCGTCGTGTTCTTGTTGAGATAAAAATTGGCGGCGCGCAGCGCCTTTTCGCGCATTTGCAGCTGTTTCGTCAATTCATGGCCGGCGGCGAGGGCGTCGAAGTCGGACCACAGGGTGGTGCCGATGAAACGCACATGGTCGATGACGACCGTCTCGCGCTCGAGCCAGGTGATGCCAAGCCGTGCGCAGGTCTCGCGCAGGCGGGCATGGGCCTCGTCGAACTCGAGGCCGTCGTATTCATGGTTGCCGGGTACGTAGAGCACCCTGGCCTTGGTCGCGCCGAGGGCGGGGGCGAAGCGTTCGAGGCCGAAGTCGGTGCCGCCCAGGCGCGAGCCGCCCTGGTAGGAACCGATGTCGCCGGCGAGGACGATCACGTCGGCGTCAGGCGCCAGTGCCGGCTGGAAGACCGGGTAGCGTTCGAGGTGGAGGTCGGAAAACAGCTGTATGCGCATGGCGGCAGTATAGCCAGATCAGCGCGACCGTGCCGTGGACGCGCCAGCGCGGCTACTCCGGGTCTGCTCTCTCTTCATCCTGCAGCTTGTCGAACACGGCGAGCGCCGCTTCATTGAGCCCATCGGCGACGAAAGGATCGTCCGGCGCATACTCCGCCGCGTCGACCAGCATGCGCAGCTTGGCGAGCCGGTCGCCCAGCGCCAGCGCCTGCGCCAGCGGCGCTGCATCCGGCTGGCCCGCGGTTTCGATCGCCGCCGCGACCGGCTCCGGGAACTCCCACAAGGCGGCGATGCGCGCCGACAGGATGCGCGCCTGGCCGAACAGGCCGGCGACGAAGGCGTCCGACCAGGGCAGGGCGTCGTCGGCGCACAGCTGGTCGACCAGGCGGAAGGCGACCACCAGGCCGACGTTTTCCATCAGCCCTGCCAGGTAGGCGTCGAAGGCGTTCGTGCGCAGGCCAGGCGCCAGCAGGCTCGCGGCGAGCGCGCTCTTTTCGGACTGGCGCCAGATCAGGGGCGCGGTGCGCCTGGCCAGGCGGCCGCTTTGCATGCTGACGATGGGGCGGAACGCCACGCGCGCCAGCAGCATGCGCATGCCGTTCTGCCCGAGCAGCATGATCGCGGCCTGCATGCTGTTGACTGGCGGGCCGGAATGGTAGCGCGGCAGGTAGGCCGGCCGGTTCGCTTCGCGGTAGACCTCGGCCACCAGCACCATATCCTGGCTCAGCTGGCGCGAGAGTTCGGCGGCGTTCATGTCCTCGCCCTGCAGGGTGCGCATCAGTTGCGGAATGATCTCCGGCACGCGCGGCACGAGGGCGGCGCCGGCCACGGGCGCCTGCGCCAGGCGGGCCAGTTCGTCGAGGATGCGTACTTCCAGCTGCGCCGTGGCGCGCGGTCCCGGCGCGGCGGCCAGCCAGCGGTACCAGGCGGCGTCGATCTCGGCGGTGGTGGCCGGCTCGGCGCCATCGGGCGCGGCCGGCGCCTGCGCGCCCGCGGCCGTTCTGGCGACGGCTTCGCCGCCTTTTGATTTACCGAACCAACCCATTGTCGCCCGCCGTCCATGAAGAATGCTACCGCACCGATTTTACATGAGGCAGGGGCCCGGTATGTGGGACGGGTGTGAGAATTGATGAGTTTTTCGCGCCATTTCGGGTGGTATTCTGGCAAGATTTTGAACGTTTCGCCAATGAGGATCCCGTGCCACGCTTTCCCGACCTGCCGCAGCGCCTGAAGCACCAGCTCCTGGCGGTCCTGTCCGTCCTGTCCGTGGCCCCGGCCTGGGCCGCCGGTCCGGTCTCGCCGCCAGGCTTGCCCACCTCGCCCGCAGCCTGGCGCGCGGCCGCGCAGGCCGACATCGACGAGGCGGTGCGGGTGACGCGCGAGAACCACCCGGGCGCACACGATCCGCACAACCCCGGCTTCGCGGCGAACCTGGAAGCGGCGCGCCGCCACGGCCTGGCGCTGGCGGCGCAGGTCGTCGACGCGCCCGGCTATGTCGCCGCCGTCGAAGGCTTCACCGCGCGCATCGGCGACGGCCATGCCGGGATGCGCCCGCTGGTCGACGCCGCGGCGCTGCCGGCGCCGCGCTGGCCCGGTTTCGTGACCGTCTGGCGTGGCGATGCCCTGTACGTCTGGGCCGCGCATCCCGGCGGGCCGGCGGCCGGCAGCAAGCTGCTCGGCTGCGATGGCAGGCCGGGCGAGGCGCTGATCCGCGAGAACGTGTTCGGCTTCCAGGGCCGGGTTGCTGAAGCGGGCCAGTGGTGGTCGGAGGCGCCGGCCCTGTTCGTCGACAGGCATAACCCGTTCATCAAGCTGCCCCTGCGCTGCCGGTTCGAGAAAGACGGCGTCGTGGCCGCGCAAACGCTCGCCTGGCGCGCGCTCGATGCCGGGGGCCGGCGCTGGCGCGAAGAGAGCGAGAGCGGCGACGTCCACCCGGTCGGGATGACGGAGCCGCGCCCGAACCTGGCCTGGGTCGCGATGCCGACCTTCCACCCGAACGAACAGGAACGCGCCGCCTACCGCGCCCTGACGCGCGACGCCGAAGAGAACCGCGCGCGCTGGCTGGCCTTCGACGCGGTCGTGATCGACCTGCGCAGGAACGGCGGCGGCTCCTCGAGCTGGAGCCAGGCGTTTGCGCGCGCCCTGTGGGGCAGGGAGCGCGTCGACAGCGCGCTCGCCGCGTTTGGCGCGCGGTCCGAAGTCTGGTGGCGCGCATCGAGGGCGAATACCGATTACATGCTGTCGGCTTCGCAGGAGCTGGACAAACAGGGCCAGCCCGAGATGGCCGCCTGGGCCCGGGACAAAGCGCAGGGCATGGGCGCCGCGCTGGCACGGGGCGACGTCTTCCACGTCGAGAAGAAGGACAGGGACGCGGCGGCTGCGCCCGCGCCCGGCGCAACGCCGCCGTTCACGCGGCCGGTGTACGTCGTCGTGCCGGGCGACTGCGCCAGCGCCTGCCTCGACGCACTCGACGTCTTCACCCGCTTCCCCAACACGACCCTGGTCGGCGCGCCGAGTTCGGCCGACTCGACCTATATGGAAGTGCGGCGTCATCCGCTGGCCTCCGGCTTGTCGCGGGTGACGGTGCCCAACAAGATGTACGTCCACCGCGGGCGCGGAAACGGCCAGATCTATCCGGCCGCGCTCGAAGTGCGCGACCTGGTGTGGTCGACCGCGACGATCCTGAAGGCGGTCGAGGCGGACCTGGCGCGGCGCCAGGGAGCTTCCGCGAGCACTTTCCCCATCCTCAACCCATCCCCTTCGAAGACGAGGCAGCCCTGATGTTCCACGCGTTCCGTTCCCGTTTCTCCAGGCAGCTCGGCGCTGCCGCATTCTCGGCGCTGCTTTGCGGCCCCCTCGCCGCGGCGCCCGCCGCACCGGCGGTCGATCTGCCGACCACGCCCGAAGGCTGGCGCGCCGCCGCCGAGGCCGACATCGAGGCCGCGGTGCAGGTCACGCGCGAGAATCATCCCGGTCCGTTTGATCCGCAGAATCCCGGCTTTTCGGCGAACCTGGAAGCAGCGCGCCGCCATGGCCTGGCGCTGGCAGGCAAGGTCGCCGACGCATCCGGCTATGTCGCCGCAGTGGCGGCCTTCAACGTGCGCATCCGCGACGGCCACGCCGGCATGTTCTCGAAGCTGGACCCGTCGCTTTTCCCGCCCGAGCGCTGGCCCGGTTTCGTCACCGTCTGGCGCGGCGACGGCCTGTATGTGCATGCATCCGGGCCGGGCCTGCCCGCCGTGGGCAGCAAGCTGCTTGGCTGCGACGGCAAGGACGCGCGCCAGCTCATTCGCGACAACGTGTTCAGCTTCACGGGCCGGGTGGACGAAGCGGGCCAGTGGTGGTCGCGGGCGCGCGGCGTCTTCGACGACGAGCACAATCCCTTCATCGCGCTGCCGCAACGCTGCACCTTCGAAGCGAAGGGCAGGGCGGTCGAGCACGTGCTGGCCTGGCGCGCGCTCGACGCCGAGGGCGAGCGCCTGCTCGCCGAGAGCAGGAACGGCGACGCGCGTCCGGTCGGCGTGACCGAGCCGCGCAAGAACCTGTTATGGGTCTCGATGCCGACCTTCCAGCCGAACGAGCAAGAGCGCGCCGCCTACCGCGCGCTGGTGCGCGACATCGAAACGGGGCGCGCGCGCTGGCTGGCGGCGGACGCGGTCGTGGTCGACCTGCGCAGGAACCAGGGCGGCTCCTCGGACTGGAGCCAGTACTTCGCCCGGGCCCTGTGGGGCAAGGCGCGCGTCGAGAAGGAGAGCGCCGCTTACGATGCCGGCGTCGAGGTCTGGTGGCGCGCCTCGCCCGACAACACCAGTTATGTGACGGGGCTGGCCGAACGCCTGGCGCGCGAGGGCAGCCTGGAATCGGCGGCGCGCATCAGGCGCACCGCGCAAGGCATGCGGGCGGCGCTCGCGCAGGGCAAAGCCTTCCATGTCGAACAGGACGAAACCGATCCGCCAGCCATGAATGATGCGCCGGACGGCCCGCCCTTCACCCGGCCCCTGTACGTGGTTGTGCCGGGCAACTGCGCCAGTGCCTGCCTCGACGCGCTCGACGTCTTTACGCGCTTCCCGAACACGGTGCTGGTCGGCGCCCCGAGCTCGGCCGACTCGACCTACATGGACGTCCGGGTCGCCGAGCTGGCGTCCGGCCGGGCGGGGGTGATCGTGCCGAACAAGGTGTATGTGAACCGCAAGCGCGCGAATGGTCAGTTCTACCGGCCGCAGATCGAGGTGCGCGACCTGGTCTGGTCGATCGGTACGCTGTCGAAGGCAATCGAGGCCGACCTGGCGCGGCGGCGCCCCTGACGTATGGCCGTCCCTGCACCCGGGGCGAATGGCCGTGCGCGGGCATCCATGCGACAATTCCGCGCATGATGACCTTATCGGACTACCAGGCGCTGTTTCGCGCCTCGCCCTATCCCTATCTCGTGATGACGCCCGACCTGACCATCCTCGGCGCCAGCGGGGCCTACCTGCGTTCGGTGCAGCGCACGGAAGAAGAGATCGTCGGGCGCAACGTCTTCGAGGCCTTCCCGGCCGAGGAGGGTAACCAGGAAGCGACCGACATCGGCGAAGTGAAGGCCTCGATGCTGCGCGCGCTGGCCAAGGGCGAGCCCGATACGACGGCCTTCGTACGCTATGCGGTCGAGGTCAATACGCCGGGAGGAAAGCGATACGAGGAGCGCTACTGGAGCACCGTGCATACGCCGGTGCTCGACGGCGAGGGCAAGCCCATCCTGCTGTTCCAGAATCCGGTCGACGTCACCGAGCTGTATCGCTACGACCAGCAGTCGGAGGTGGCGGCTTTGCAGCTCACGCCGCCAAGCGACAGCAATGCCGAGAATTTCAACCGCGCCCAGATGCACGAGGCGCTCTCGCGCATCCTGAACAACGAGCGCGAACACCTGCGCAGCCTGTTCAACCAGGCGCCCGGCTTCGTCGCGGTGCTGATGGGACCGAAGCACGTCTTCGAGATGGTCAACGAGGCCTACTACCAGCTGGTCGGCCACCGCGAACTGGTCGGCAAGGCGGTGTGGGAAGCGCTGCCCGAGGTGGCGGGACAGGGTTACGAGGAATTCCTCGACCAGGTCTACCGCACCGGTGTGCCCTGGACCACGCGCGCGATGCCGCTCGTCGTCCAGTACGAGCGCGACGGCCCGCTGTGCCAGCGCTATGTCGACCTCGTCTACCAGCCCTACAAGGACCAGTACGGCACCACGATCGGCATCTTCGCGCAGGGCTACGACGTCACCGAGTCGGTCGAGGCGCAAGCGGCCAAGCGCGAGAGCGAAGAGCGCCTGCGCGACGGCATGGACGCGACGAAGATGGCGGTCTGGGACTGGAATTTCGCCACCGGCGAACTGGCCCATTCGGACAACATCGGCCTCGTGCTCGGCTTCTCGCCGAACGGCATGGAGGTCGTCGGCGAACACATCCACCCCGACGACCGCGACAAGATCGACAGCGCGCACCGCAAGGCCATCGCCGGCGCCGGCACTTACCAGGAAGTGGTGCGCTTCATCCGTCCCGACAACGGCCGCCAGGTCTGGCTCGACAGCCGCGGCAAGGTCCAGTTCGACGCCGACGGGCAGGCCGTGCGCATGCGCGGCGTGACGGTCGACGTGACCGAGCGTTACCAGGCCGAGTTCGAGCTGCGCGAATCGAACCGCAAGAAGGACGAATTCCTCGCCATGCTCGCGCACGAGTTGCGCAATCCTCTCGCGCCGATCAGCACCGCGGCCGAAATGCTGCGCCTGACGAACGCCACGGATCCGCGCACGAAAAAGGCGAGTGAAGTCATCAGCCGCCAGGTGAAACACATGACGGCGCTGGTGGACGACCTGCTGGACGTGTCGCGCGTGACGCGCGGGCTGGTCGAACTGGACAAGGAACTGGTCGACATCAAGGCCGCGGTCTCGAACGCCGTCGAGCAGGCCCGGCCCCTGATCGAAGCGCGCCACCACGCGCTCACCGTGCGCACCGACGCGTCGCAAGCGACCGTGCTGGGCGACCGCACGCGCCTGGTGCAGGTGATCGCCAACCTCCTGAACAACGCGGCCAAGTACACGCCGCAGGGCGGCGAGATCACGCTCGCCGTGCATGCCGGCGCGGGCTGGGTCGACATCAGCGTGATCGACAACGGCATCGGCATCGAGGCCAGGCTGCTGCCGCAGATTTTCGAGCTCTTCACCCAGGCCGAACGCACGCCGGACCGTGCGCAAGGGGGGCTCGGCATCGGCCTGGCCCTGGTCAAGAACATGGTGGCGCTGCATGGCGGCGCGGTCTCGGCGGACAGCCCCGGGCCGGGCGCCGGCAGCACCTTCACGATTCGCCTGCCGGCGGTCGAGCAGGGCGTGAAGGACCAGCTGGCGGGCGCGGCACACGCCTTGCCCGGCCAGGCGCCGCTGCGCATCCTGGTCGTCGACGACAATGTCGACGCCGCCGAATCGCTGGCCGTGCTGCTCGAAGCGCAGGGCCACAGCGTGCGGGTGGAAGCGCATCCGCTGCAGGCCCTCGACGCCGCCCGCGCGGATCCGCCGCAGGTCTTCATCCTCGACATCGGCCTGCCCGAGATGGACGGCTACGAACTGGCGCGCCGCCTGCGCGCCGATCCGGCAACCGGGTCGGCCATGTTCATCGCACTGACGGGCTATGGCCAGGCGCACGACCGCATCCTGTCGAAGTCGAGCGGCTTCGAGCATCATTTCGTGAAGCCGATGGATACGGACAAGCTGGGGCAGGTGCTGGCCTCGGTAAGCGGACGCGCGGCCGGTTGACACCGGCGGCCGCTGCCCGCGGCGGCACGGCCGGCATGGTTTCATGGGGGGACGCGGCATCCGCTGTTTCCGTCTAGCAACGTATTGACGCGCGAAAATTTGACCGGCAGTCTTCCCCGCGTCAGAATAGTCCTACATTTCCATTTCTCATCGGCAACCAACCTTGCCGACTGGCGCTGCTCATCCGGCGCAGGTGGATGTACGCCTGCACTGCATCGCACGTGAGTCACGGTCCTGTCCGTTCGCGTTCGCGCCCCAGCTGCGCCATCCCTTTATTTTCCAAATCACAGATCACCATGAATCATACTTATCGCCTCGTGTGGAATCGCGCACTCTCGATGTTCGTCGCCGTCTCGGAATGCGCCCGCGCCATGGGCAAGAGCGCCGGCGGCAAGGCACTCGCCGGCGCCGCCATGGTCGCCGCGCTGGGCGCCGCACCGGCAAGCTTTGCCCACACCACCTCGGTCGGCTACGAAATCAAACCGAGCAATTCGGTCGAGATCTGGTACGGCACCTACCACGTCACGGGATTCACCGAGGGCAGCCTGAGCTTCACCGGCGACAACGGCTATTCGCAGGTCGTCAGCTTCACCGACCTGGTGAGCGCCAAACCGGTCGGCCTGGTCGACGGCACCACGAATTACTTCACCGACGGCATTTCGCTGATCGGCACCGCGAACCAGACGATCAACACCTGGCAGGGCGTGACCTTCGAACACCTGACCGCCGGTACCTACACCTTCAACTACCTGCCGATCGCCCAGCCGACCGCCGACTGGGAGCCATGGGACAACGTCATCCGCACGGGCAGCTTCGTGATCACGGCCGAGGCCCTCGCCAGCGGCGGCGGCAACAACATCGACACCCAGGCCGAGAGCTATGACGCCAGCCTGCTGCCTGCGACCGGCACCCTCGCATTCCAGGGCGGTACGCTCAAGAGCGACACCGACAACGCCACCCTGGCCCAGGACTTCACGATCGACGCCACGGGCGGCACGCTCGACCAGGCCGGCAACAAGGCCACCTTCAGCGGCATCATCGGCGATGCGGCCGACGGCGTGCCGGGCGCACTGACCGTGTCCAACAGCGGCAGCGGCGGCCAGGTCGTCCTCGCCGGCACCAACACCTATACCGGCGCCACCACGGTCGCCCAAGGCGCGACGCTGGCGCTGGCCGGCAACGGCAGCATCGCCAGCTCGCGCGGCGTGACCAACGACGGTACGCTCGTCATCGGTTCGGACGCCCCGGCGTCGATCGCCACCATCGCCGGCAGCGGCACGGTGCAGCTGGCCAACCAGGACCTGGTGCTGAGCCATGGCGCCGATAACTTTGCCGGCGTGATCGCCGGCACCGGCGGCGTCACCGTCGCCGGCGGCACCGAGCAGCTGTCGGGCGCGAACACCTTCGAAGGCACCGTGCGCGCCACCTCGGGCGGCACCATTCGCGTCGGCGCCGACGCCAACCTGGGCGCGGCCGGCAACGCCGTCGCCCTCGACGGCGGCACCCTCAGCGCCGCCGCCTCGTTCACGATGACGCGCGCGCTGGCCGTGGCCGGCAACAGCGGCGTGCAGGTCGACGCGGGCGCGACGCTCGTCTCGAACGGCGCCGCCAGCGGCAGCGGCACCCTGGTCAAGGACGGCGCGGGTACGCTCGTGCTGGGCGGCGACAACAGCCTGCTGGCGGGCGGCGTCAGCATCGACGGCGGCACCCTGACGCTGGCCTCGAACAGCGGCGCCGGCACCGGCGCGGTGAAACTCAACGCCGGCGTCCTGCAAAGCGCCGTCAACGTGACGATGGCGCAAAGCCTGGGCATCGCCGCGGGCACGGCCATCGACACCGTCGCCGGCAGCACGCTGACCCTCGCGGGCGGCGTCGAGAACCTGGCCGGCGGCGATGCCTGCTTCACCAAGTCCGGCGCCGGCACCCTGAACATCGCCAGCGCGGGCAGCTTCGGCAGCGGCGTCTGCGTCGTCCAGGGCGAGCTGCGCGCAAACGGCCTGATCGGTTCGACCTTCGTCACCGTGTTCGAGGGCGCGACCCTGCGCGGCAGCGGTACGATCAGCGCCCCGGTCACCGTGCGCGGCACCCTGGCGCCGGGCAATTCGCCAGGCACCCTGAGCACCAGCACCACCGTGACGATGGCCGCCGGCAGTACCTTCCAGGCCGACATCAACGGCACCGGCACCGGCAGCGGCCCTGGCAACTACTCGCGCCTGCTGGTCACCGGCAGCGGCCAGTTCGTGGCCGGCGGCGCCACGCTCGCGCCGAACCTGGTGAACATCACCGGCGCCGACACCTACACCGCGTATGTGCCGAAGGTCGGCGAGAGCTTCCGCATCGTCACCGCCGACGGCGGCGTGGTCGGCCGCTTCGGCACGCTGCTCCAGCCGCAGGGCCTGGCCGCCGACACCCGCATGGGCGTGTTCTACGATGCCAACGGAACCGACAGCATCGACCTGCGCGTGCTGCCCTCGTCGTATGCGCGTTTCGCCGCCGCCAACGGTGGCAACCTGAACGCGCAGCAAAGCGGTGCACTGGCGGACGGCTTCCTGGCCGCCGACCAAAGCGCCTCCGCCAGCGCGGCGCAGTCGGGCATCGCCTATTCGCTCTCGAGCATGTCGGGCGAGCGCCTCGGCCGCGCCGTGCAGGACCTGGCTGGTGAAGTGCATGCCGCGCTGGCCGCCGTCGCGCCGTTGGCCGGCCAGTCGCTGCAGCGCAGCGTGCAGGGTCAGCTGGCCACGACCCCGGCCCCCGGCACCGCGCTGTGGGCCGACCTGTCGGGCAACCGTGCACGCTGGAGCGCGGACGCGACTTCGTCCGCCTTCGATGCCGACCGCGGCCAGCTGACGATCGGTGTCGACGCCTTCCGCGGCGCAGCCAGCCGCATCGGCGTCGGCTTCTCCCACGGCCGCGCCGATGTCGACGCGGCCGCCGGTTCCGGCAAGCTGCGCGAGAACCTGGTCTTCGCCTACGGCGAGCAGCAGGGCGAGCGCCTGACGCTGAGCGCCATGGCGGGTGTCGGCCGCAGCAACTGGAACACCGAGCGCGCCAATCCGCTGGCAGCCGGCCAGCTGCGTAGCGACGCCGACGGCCGCAGCGCACTGGCCAGCATCGGCGTGTCGCTGCCGTGGCAGGTCAAGGGCGTTCCGGTGGCGCCATTTGTCCGCGTCCTGTGGCAGCGCGTCGAACGCGACGCCGCCGGCGAGGAAGCGGGCGATCCGGCAGCGCTGTCGCTGGCGGCGTACTCGGCCCACGGCCTGCGCACCACCGCCGGTTTTGCCGGCAGCATCAAGAGCACCGGCGCGGGTTCGCCCTTCACGCTGCGCTACAGCGCCGCCGCCGGCCGCGACAGCGGCTCGCTGCTGCGCCCGGTGGTGGGCACCGAGCTGGCAGGCACGGGGTCCTTCGTCGCCGGCCCGCAAGTCGACCGCGGCTTCTTCGAAGGCAGCGTCTCGGGCACCGTGGTCCATAACGCGAAGACCTCGAGCTTCTATGGCGTGTCGACCGAACTGCGCAGCGGCCGTACCGACGTCAGCCTCACCGGCGGACTGCGTTACAGCTTCTAAGCAGGCGTCCCGGCCCCGGATCGACGGGGCATGAAAAAAGCGCGGCACCGTGAAGGTGCCGCGCTTTTTTTTTGAACGGCCGGCAGGCGCTGTGCGCGCTGCCTGCACCCGTCAGGGCACCTGCTTCTCGAGCGTCCAGTGCTTGCCGCCGTCGGTCGAACTGAAAAACCGGCCGTCGTCGCTGGCGTAGCCCAGGTGGCCGGGTTGGCCAAGGTCCACCAGCCGCCGCGGGAAAGCGGGCAGGCCGTTCACCTGGGTCCAGGTGCGGCCGGTATCGTCGGTACGCCACAGGCTGGGCGTAAAATCCACGTTGCCGACACGCTCGAAGTCCGGAGGTCCCGCCGTGCAGACGACATACCCGGTCTGGTCGGATACGAACACCAGGGGACCCCAGCGGAAGGGCAGCTTGGCGCGCTTTTCCCAGTGCGCGCCGCCGTCGGAGGACATGTTGAAGAAGCGGCCGCCCGTCAGGGGAATGCCCTCGAAGCGGACCAGGCTGCCGTCGGCCAGCACGGTCCAGTAATAGGGGACGCCGTCGGTATCGAGCGCGGCAGGCTTCCAGCTGCGCAGCTTGCTGTCCCAGGTCAGCGTTTCCTGCCTGGCGAGCAGGCTGCCGCTCGCGAACACCAGGCTGTCGCCGCTGCGCACGACAAGGCCCTGCGCATCCGCCCCGGACGCCCTGAACAGCTGGCGAGGACGCGAGAAGCGTTCGGTCCAGGTGCCGGTGCCGGGGGACGCGCGGCTGGTCGACAGGCCGAGGAAGCGGTCGCGCGTTTGCAGCACGACCAGCAGCTCGTCGGTCCCGGGCAGGGGCCCGATGTCGATCACGCTGCCGTCGTCGACGGGCAAGGCCAGCTGGTCCCAGCCGGCACCTGCCGCGCGCCGGATCATCAGGATCCCTTCGTCCGAGCCCGCCAGCAGGGTGCCGTCGCTGGCGGCGTGAATCGCGCGGATCGGCAGTGCGGCCGGCGTTTGCACGGTCTGCCAGGCGCCGGCGGGCGTGCGCACGGCGATCCGGCCGAATGCCTCGCCGAACAGCATCGTGCCGTCCGCCAGCCGCGCAGGCGCGTTCGCCTGCATGCTCAGCGAGCGCATGTCGTCCAGGGTTTTTCGCAGCGTCTGCAGGCGCGCGTCGGCATCCCATCCAAGGGCGGGCTGGGCGGCAAGCGTGGCGGCAAGGGCAGGTGCGAACTGGCGCAGTTCGGCCGCCTGGTCGTAGGGTGCGTCGACCTGGCCCCAGGCGTGGCGGCCGGTCCCGGGCGGATCGTGTGCGCGAATGAAGGCGATGCTGCCGAGGTCGGTCAGGCGGCCCGCCGCCACGGTGAAACCGGGGAAGCGCTCCTTGACGTCGGGACGGTACCAGCCCTCGACCTGCGCATTGTCGACTTCGCTCTTGATGGCGCGAATGGCATAGGTCCCCGGCGGCAGGCTGCCCGCAAAGTAGGAGTGGGTCGCCGACGAGTCCGATCGATCAACCAGCACGAACTCCTGTTGCCGGTCCGCGTTCCAGACCACCAGCGTGTGGAATTTCTTGAAGTAGCGGTTGACCTGTTGCCGGTTGATCGCCACCTTGACGGCGAGCATGCCATCGCCGGCCGCCAGCTGAACGGCCTTGGGGGACAGCTCGGCCCGTGTCTCGGAGGTGACCGGCGGCGACGTGCAGCCGCTCGCCAGGCAGGCCACGGCCGCCAATAGCGCGCCGATCGGGCGCTTGTAGTTTTTTCCAGCGGAGAATGCCATTGCTACCCCAAGAAGAATGTTTCGGCGACGAGCCGCAGCGGGAAGGGCCGCTGCGGCCTTGAAAAAACGTCAACCCAAAAATTCTACAGGGAAAGAAGTGCGGAAAACTCTCGAAATATAACGGTGGTGGGACTGGTTCTTAATACTCGCGCCGGTCCGGCTTGATTTCCTGCAGCACCGTGGTCGCGATCTCCTCGATCGACTTGGTGGTCGAGGACAGCCAGCGGATCCCCTCGCGCTTCATCATCATTTCCGCCTCGTTCACTTCATAGCGGCAGTTCTCGATGGACGCGTATTTGCTGCCGGCGCGGCGCTCCTCGCGGATCTGGGTCAGGCGTTCGGGCGCGATCGTCAGGCCGAACAGTTTGTGCTTGAAGGGCGGCAGCGAGGACGGCAGCTTGCCGCGCTCGAAGTCGTCGGGGATGAGCGGATAGTTGGCGGCCTTGATCCCGTATTGCATGGCGAGATACAGGCTGGTCGGCGTCTTGCCGGAGCGCGACACGCCGACCAGGATCACGTCGGCCTCGGCCAGGTTCTTGTGCGACTGGCCATCGTCGTGCGCCAGCGAAAAATTGATCGCCTCGATGCGGTTCTTGTATTCCTCGGAGTCGACCACGTTGTGGATGCGGCCGATCGTGTGCGTCGACTTCACGCCCAGCTCCATCTCGAGCGGGGCGACGAAGGTCTGGAACAGGTCCATGTGCATGCCGTTCGAGCCGCGGATCACGCCCGACAGGTCGTGCTTCACCAGGGTCGAGAACACGATCGGGCGCTGGTTGTCGGCGGCATAGTGTTCGTTGATGCGGCGCGCCGCGTCCCTGGCTTTCTCCAGCGTGTCGATGAAGGGGATGCGGATCTGGCGGAAACGCATCTCGAACTGGCTCAGCACCGCATGGCCGAAAGTCTCGGCGGTGATGCCGGTTCCGTCCGAGACGAAGAACACGGTGCGCGGTGGCGAGGGAAGCGGGGAGTTGGCGTCATGCGTCATGATATTTTTTCGTCAATGCTGTCGGGTTTGCAGCGAGTTTGCAATGTTGTGCGATGTGAATCCGGATTACACGGGGTAGAATGCTCGGCAACGGTTTTTGCATTGTGCTGCACCGCGCCAAGAATAACAAGAACACACGCCCGCAGCCTCGCCACAAGGTTCCCATCATCAAGTAAGGTGCTTTATCATGACTAACCTGTCTAATGCTGTACTGAAAGAACCCGAGCAGGGCGCCGGAGTCTACGTCGCTCCGTTCGAAAGCCTGCGCATGACCGATGTCGAATCGGTCGGCGGCAAGAACGCCTCGCTCGGCGAAATGATCAGCCAGCTCGCCGAAGCCGGCGTGCGCGTGCCGACCGGTTTCGCGACCACGGCCCAGGCCTTCCGCGACTTCCTCGAGCATTCGATCGATGGCGGCCCTTCGCTCGCGGCGCGCATCGCCACCCGCCTCGAAGGCCTCGACATCGACGACGTGCGTTCGCTCGCCGCCGCCGGCCTGGAAATCCGCCAGTGGATCGTCGAGACCCCGTTCCAGCCGCGCCTGGAAAACGAGATCCGCAGCTACTACGAGCGCCTGGTCGCCGATTCGACCGCTGAGATGTCCTTCGCCGTGCGCTCCTCGGCCACCGCCGAAGACTTGCCGGACGCATCGTTCGCGGGCCAGCAGGAGACCTTCCTGAACGTGGTCGGCATCGACAACGTGCTCGAAGCCATGAAGCACGTCTTCGCTTCGCTCTACAACGACCGCGCGATCTCGTACCGCGTCCATAAAGGTTTTACGCACGCAGAAGTCGCCCTGTCGGCCGGCGTGCAACGCATGGTGCGCTCGGACCTGGGCGCCGCCGGCGTCATGTTCACGATCGACACCGAATCGGGCTTCAAGGACGTCGTCTTCATCACCTCGAGCTACGGCCTGGGCGAGACGGTCGTGCAGGGCGCGGTCAATCCGGACGAGTTCTACGTCCACAAGCCGATGCTCCAGCAAGGTAAATCGCCGGTCATCCGCCGCAACATCGGCTCCAAGCTGATCAAGATGGAATTCACCAGCGAGGCGAAAGCCGGCCGTTCCGTGAAGACCGTCGACGTACCGATCGAGATGCGCAACCGCTACTCGCTGACCGACGCCGAAGTCGTCGAGCTGGCGAAATACGCCGTCATCATCGAGAACCACTACGGCCGTCCAATGGACATCGAGTGGGGCAAGGACGGCCGCGACGGCAAGCTGTTCATCCTGCAGGCGCGTCCGGAAACCGTCAAATCGCAGCAGAAAGCGACCGACGCCCAGCAGCGTTTCAGCCTGAAGGGCACGGGCACCGTGCTGACCCACGGCCGCGCGATCGGCCAGAAGATCGGCGCCGGTCCCGTGCGCGTGATCACCGACCCGGCCGATATGGAACGCGTGCAGCCGGGCGACGTGCTGGTGGCCGACATGACCGACCCGAACTGGGAACCGGTCATGAAGCGCGCCTCGGCGATCGTCACCAACCGCGGCGGCCGTACCTGCCACGCGGCGATCATCGCGCGTGAACTGGGCGTGCCGGCGGTCGTCGGTTGCGGCGACGCGACCGAGATCCTGAAGGACGGCACCTTTGTTACCGTCTCCTGCGCCGAAGGCGACGAGGGCAAGATCTACGACGGCCTGCTGGAAACGGAAATCACGGAAGTCTCGCGCGGCGAACTGCCGCCGATCGCGACCAAGATCATGCTCAACGTCGGCAACCCGCAGCTGGCCTTCGACTTCCAGTCGGTGCCGAACGGCGGCGTGGGCCTGGCGCGTCTCGAGTTCATCATCAACAACAACATCGGCGTGCACCCGAAGGCCATCCTCGAGTACCCGAACATCGATGCCGACCTGAAGAAGGCAGTCGAATCGGTCGCCCGCGGCCACGCTTCCCCGAAAGCCTTCTATGTCGACAAGCTGGCCGAAGGCGTGGCGACGATCGCCGCCGCCTTCTGGCCGAAGCCGGTCATCGTGCGCCTGTCGGACTTCAAGTCGAACGAGTACAAGAAGCTGATCGGCGGTTCGCGCTACGAGCCGGACGAAGAGAACCCGATGCTGGGCTTCCGCGGCGCGGCGCGCTACCTGGCCGAGGACTTCGCCGAGTCCTTCGAGATGGAATGCATGGCCATGAAACGCGTGCGCGAAGAGATGGGCCTGACCAACGTCGAGCTGATGATCCCGTTCGTGCGCACCCTGGGCCAGGCCGAGAAGGTGATCAACCTGCTCGCAAAATATGGCCTGAAGCGCGGCGAGAACGGCCTGCGCGTCATCATGATGTGCGAAGTGCCGTCGAACGCCATCCTGGCCGAGCGCTTCCTCGAGTTCTTCGACGGCTTCTCGATCGGTTCGAACGACCTGACCCAGCTGACCCTGGGCCTGGACCGCGATTCCGGCATGCCGCTGCTGGCCGCCGACTTCGACGAGCGCGATCCGGCCGTGAAGGCGATGCTGTCGCTGGCGATCAAGGCCTGCCGCGCGCAGGGCAAGTACATCGGCATCTGCGGCCAGGGTCCTTCGGACAATCCTGATTTCGCGCAGTGGCTGGTGGAAGAGGGCATCGAGTCGATGTCGCTCAATCCGGACTCGGTGATCGAGACCTGGCAGAAGCTGGCGGCGATGTAAGCATCGCTGTGCCGAATAAATCCCTCGCTCGCCTTCGTGGCGGCGGGGGATTTTTTTTCGTCCGGGGAGCAGGTAAGAAAACGCCAACCGGGTGGTTGGCGTGTGCGTCGCGTGGGCTTGCGCGGCTCGGGTAGTTAGTTCCAGCCGCCGGCGTTCGACCGGTAGTCCACGGCGAGATTGGCGTTCACCTGGCGTTGGCGCTGGATGTACTGCTCGGCGCGGTGGCGGGCGACGCGCATCAGCAGGCGCGCGACGGTTTTCATGACGTGTTTCATTTCCATCTCCTGGATTGCAGTGAGGCGTCCGGCAAAAACGGTTGCAGGCGGATCGCCGATACTCCCGTTATAGGCCTGATTCGCCCGGTACGCCAATTCCCATTGGCAATGTCAGGTATGGCGATGGTGAATGGATTGTTCGATATCCCGGCCCTTTTATGTGCCGTCATCACTGTTTAGCGGCCGTGGACGCTGAGGTTTCGTAGGGTGGGCATGCCCACGCGGAACTGCGCACCGTGTTAACCCCATTCCAGTCCGACAAGCGACATTATCGATCAGGTCGCGAATGATCATTCGGAC
>Ga0308169_10002170_pt1 | contig 20847 bp, 16 predicted proteins | sample PhyBR1_2_FD_202139 | JGI IMG/M metagenome (GOLD analysis project Ga0308169, IMG submission 202139) | Phyllosphere microbial communities from UC Gill Tract Community Farm, Albany, California, United States - DLSLSB.R1 | ecosystem: Host-associated > Plants > Phyllosphere > Unclassified | place...
CCAAGCTCCGGTACACCCTCCGCAGCCTCGCCTCGGCCGACTCGCCCTCGCCCGCGCCCTGCGTCGCCCTCGCCTCGCCGCTGCGCCCGTGCGCCGCACCCGCACCCGCGCCGACCCGCGGCGCCGCGCCGCGCGCGCGGCCTCGACCCCGGCCCGACGACGACGACGACGGCGCCCCCGAGGCCGAGGCGAGCGCGACCGGGCGCACGCTGCGCACGGCCGCCCCGAGCACGATGCGCTCCCTGCGCTGCCCGCCCGCTCCTCCCCCTCCTCCCGCTCCCGCTCTCCCTGCGCCACCCGCCTCACGCCCTCGCCCGCGCCCGCGCTCGCCGCGCGCCTCACCCTCGGCCGCACCCGCACCCTCGGCGGCGCGCCGCGCGCGGAACTCGGCGAGCGACTCTGCGGGCTTGAACGCGAGGCGGTCGGGCGGCGGCCGGGAGGAGGAGGAGGAGGAGGTGGGCGCGCGGGCGTGAGGCGGCGCGGGAGTGGGAGGGGGAGGGAAGAGCGCGGGGAGGCGGAAGGTCGAGCTCGAGTTCGAGGTGAGGGGCCCGCCGCGCTCGGGCTCGTGCTTGGGCTCGGGCGAGGGCGAGGGCGAGGGCTGCGCCGGCGCTCCTCCCCCTGCGCCGCCGCCGCCGCCCACTCGGCGCCGCGCACTCGCCGCCGCCGCCGCCGCGCTCGCGCCCGCACCCGCGCTCGTCGCCGCGAAGTTCCCCACGCACCTGAAGCGCTCGAGCCGCGCCGCCGTCCCCGTCGCCGGCGCTCTCCCCCTCTCCGTCTCGCTCGCCCGCCCGGCGCCGCCCGACCCCTCGCCGGCGCGCCCCCCTGCGCCTGCGCCTGCGGCTGCGGCGCGTGCACGCCTGGGCGGCGCGGGCTGCGCGAGCTCGTGCGCGAGCGACGGCGCAGGACCGCCGAGAGCGACGAGTGGCGCGGCCGGCGGTGCGGGCGGGGAGACGCGCTGCTTCTTGCGCGGCGGCGGCGTCGGTCCGTCGTCGTCGAGCGCCGCAGGGCGCTGGACCGCGGGCGAGGTGCGAGGTGCGGCCGCGGCGGCGCGCACGGCGGTCGGGCGGAGGAGGGGCGCTTGGAAGGCTGGTGGGGAGGGCGAGAGGGGCGAGTGGGGAGGGGGGCTGCCGGTGCGGATGGGGAGCGGCGACGAGGACGAGGCCGAGGGGCGAGGCGCGGCGGGCGCGGGCGTGGTCGACGGCGTGCTCGGTGCGGGTGCGGTAGCTGCTGCGCGCAACGCGGAGGTAGTCAGCGAGTGTGTGCGGCAGCACGAGAGATGAGGGGCGCGAGGACGCACCCGAGGACGAGAGGACGCGCGAGCTGCTCGTCGCGCTCGTCGAAGTCGCCTCGCCGTGCGCGCCCTGCGAGTTGACCTGCTGTGTCGACTGGCGAGGAGCGAGCGGCGACGAGGTCGAGGCGTGCTTGAGCGCAAGCTGCGGCGGTGCGAGAGCGAGAGCGAGAGCGGGCGGTCGGATGGGCCGTGAGCTCGCCGGCGGTGGCGCCGCCGTCTTGGCGGCCGATCGACTCGAGGGCGTCCTCTTACTCGGCGTCTGAGGCGGAACCGAGAAGCTCGAGGGGGGCTTGTGCGGAGCGGGCGGCTTGGCGGGCGTCGAGCGAGGGGTCTGTCGCGAGGAGGGGGGTCAGCGGGCGTCGCGCAGGTGCAGGGGCTCGTACTTGGGGGATCGAGCGCACCTTGTACTGGCTGGACGTGCTCTTGGGCGCCCCAGCGGTGCTGGCCTTGCTCGCGCCGGTGCGTTTGGCGAGCGTGAAGGGCGTCTCGACGAACGTGAGCCCCGGGGGCTCGCTCACGAGGCCGATGTCAACCGTGTCGCCGCCCCAGGCCCACTCGGAGCCCTCGGTGGAGGGACTCGAGGTGCGCTCGGCGCGGGCGGGCGAGGACGAGGGGGCGGAGGGGAGGGGGTCGTCGGATGGCGAGTCGCTGTCGTCGTCCGAGTCGCGCAGGGAGCGGGACCAGGTGCTCGGGGTTGCCGGTGCTCGAGCGGACGGCATGGCCGTGCGGCAAGCGTGAGCGCGGCGAGGTGGGAGGAGCGAGGGAGCGAGAGAGGCGAGCGAGACGAGCTTGAGCGTGAAAGGCGCGAGCGGACGTGAGTCGCCCGCACTGCAGGGGCTCTCGATGGGTACACTGCATGCTGTGCTCGCACACCGTGAGGGGCACGCCCGCTGACCCTGCCCGCATGAGCGAGAGGTCGGTCGCCAAGGTCGGTTGCGGCGGTCGACGTTGGACGGCGACGTGACCGGCTCGGCGCAGCCCTCACCTCGACCACCGCCTCGAGCAGAGCCCGCTACAGCCACAGCGAGGAGCACACCTCCCAACTCGCACCTGCGCCACCGACTCGGCCCAGCCAGCACCTCGACCCGCCCCGGCTCCCCCCACGCCGGCTCCTCATCGCACCTCGCTCCTCCCGACCTCGTCACTCTCCTCGACTACACCCCCAGGCGGCCAGCTCGCACTCGCTACAGCTCAATCAGCACCACCTTGCGCCCTTGTGCCACGCTCATCCGCCCGCCGTCGACCACCACCGCGACCTCCTCGACCTCGAGCGACGCCGGCAACCTCGTCCACATGGCGCCCGCCCAGTCCAAATTGGCCCGGTCCGCCGCGCTCCTCACGAGCATGCAGACCAAGGGCGGCGCCGCCTTCGTCGGCACCCTCTTCGCCCTCCTGTACCTCCGTCGCAAGCTCGCCCAGGCCGCCCAGGACGCCCAGGACAAGCGTGCGTCCCTCGCTCTCTCTTCCGGCTCGATCCTGGTGGGCCGAGCTGACGAGGATGTACCCCACAGGTAACCAGCAGATGCTCACGACGCCGCAGATCGAGATGGCGCAGCGCGACCTGTACAACCCGTGCGTCCCCCTCCCCCTCGCTGGTCCTCGCCTCACGAGCTGACCTGGCCGTACTGCTCTCGCCCGCAGACTACCAGGAGGAGCACGAGAGCTCCTCGTCCCGACCCGCGGCCGCGTGTCCAAGGTCATCATCCGCCCGACCAAGGCGAGCACGTTCGCTCGGCACCGGCCCCTCTTCCGCAAGCCGCCGCCCGCGCCCTCGTCGTCGAGCAAGGCCGCGCCCACGACGGAACCGCCGGGCGCCGCATCAGCCTCGGCGCAGCGCGTCGGCGTCAACCGCGAGTTCTTCCGGCAGCTCGGCGCCATCCTGCGCATCATCATCCCGCACGCGACGAGCAAAGAGGTGTGGCTCCTCGGCGCGCACACGGCCTTCCTCCTCCTGCGCACCTACCTGAGCCTCCTCGTCGCCCAACTCGACGGCAAGCTCGTCGGCGACCTCGTGTCGGCCAACGGGCGCGGGTTCCTCGAGGGCCTCGCGTACTGGTTCCTGCTCGCCATCCCCTCGGTCTACACCAACGCCATGATCCGCCTCCTCCAGTCCAAGCTCGCCATCTCGTTCCGCACGCGCCTCACGCGCTACGTCCACGACCTGTACCTCGACCACACCAACACGTTCTACAAGGTCGTCAACCTCGACGCCCGCATCGGCTCGTCGGGCGCCGACCAGTTTGTCACGACCGACGTCAGCCGGTTCTGCGACACGCTCAGCGCCCTGTACTCGAACGTGAGCAAGCCCTCGCTCGACCTGATCCTGTTCAACGTCCAGCTCGGGCGCTCGATCGGCCCGAGGGGCTCGGCCCTCCTCCTCGCGTCGTACGCCGCCACCGTGTGGATCCTCCGCAAGGTGACGCCCGCGTTCGGCAAGCTCGCTGCGATCGAGGCAAAGCTCGAGGGCGACTTTCGCGCCGCCCACTCGAGGCTCATCATCAACGCCGAGGAGATCGCGTGCGTCCCCTTTCTCTCACTCTCTCGCGCTCGTCCCTGCACGACAAACTCATGCCGTCGCTGTACTGCGCCCGAACAGGTTCTACGACGGCGCGCCGATCGAGAAGGACATCCTCACGAGGGCCTACCTGCGCCTCATCAAGCACATCAACTCGATCTTCAAGGTGCGCTCCCTCGCTCCTCTGCACGTCCTTCCGGCGCGCAGCTCACTGACGAGCCCGTGCGCCCGCAGATCCGCATCCTCTACGGCATGGTGCGTCCGCCGTTGCTCGCAGCCCCTCGCTCGAGCCCCTCGCTCGACCGCTGACTCTGCTCCCTCCTCTCGTGCGCAGACCGAGGACTTTGTCATCAAGTACTTGTGGAGCGCGAGCGGCTACTGCCTCATCTCGATCCCCGTCTTCTTCCCCAAGGCCAAGAAGCTCGCCCAGGCCGTCACGGCTGGCTCGGACGCGCCGGCGGCCAAGGTCGACACGGCGGCGTCGGCGGCGGTCGCGCTCGAGGCGGCGGCTGTCGGTGACGGGCTCTCGGTCTCACAGCGCACGCAGAGTGCGTCCATTCTCCCTGCTCGACGTGCAAAGAGGACTGAGGCTGACGAGCGAACCCTGTGCGCGCGCGCAGACTACATCTCGAACCGCCGGCTCCTCCTCTCACTCGCCGACGCCGGCGGCCGCCTCATGCTCTCGTGGAAGGACCTCTCGGCCCTCGCCGGCTCGACCTCGCGCGTCTACACGCTCCTCTCGACCCTGCACGACCTCTCGGGCGCGACCTACGCCGCCCTCGCGCGCCCGCTCGACCTCGCGCCCGAACAGCCCTTCTACGACCTCGGGTCGCTCAACGGGCGCCTCGTCGACGACGCGCCCGTCGGGGAGGGCGTCTCGTTCGACAAGGTGCCGATCGTCGCGCCCGCGCCGGGCGTCGCCAGCGGCGGGGAGGAGCTCGTCAAGCGCCTGTCGCTGCGCGTCAAGCCGGGCGAGCACCTGCTCATCACGGGCGGCAACGGGTCGGGCAAGACGGCCATTGCAAGGGTCCTCTCGGGTGCGTCTCTCTCGCTCGCTCTCTCTCTCTCTTGCGTCTTGCGCGGCGAGGGGCGGCCGAGCTGGGCTGACGAGCGAGTCGACGCTGCGCGCGCAGGGCTCTGGCCCGTCTTCGAGGGCGTCGTCGCGCGCCCGAGCGACGACGACATCATGTTCCTCCCGCAGCGGCCGTACCTCTCGAGCGGCAGCTTGCGCGACCAGTGCGTCGTCCTTCTCTCCCCGAGACGATCCTGATCGCGCGGAGGCTGACCCGCCGACCTCGGTCGCACGCGCGCAGGATCATCTACCCGCACTCGTACCCGGACTTTGCAAAGTCGGGCAAGACGGACGCCGACCTCATGGAGATCCTGCGCAAAGTCCACCTCTCGTACCTGCCTGCTCGCGAGGGAGGTGAGCCCGAACCTCTCCTCCTTGCTCTCTTCGCTGTCTTCCCTGCAGGGCTCGAGCTCACCCTTGCTCCGCCGACGCAGGCTACGACGTGCGCAAGGAGTGGAAGGACATCCTCTCGGGCGGCGAGAAGCAGCGCGTGCGTCGTCCCTCGCGCTTGCCTCTCCCCCTTCTCTCCGCGCTACGACGCTGACTCGAAGGCTCCTGTGCGCGCAGATGGGCATGGCTCGCCTCTTCTACCACCTGCCCAAGTACGGCGTCCTCGACGAGTGCACGTCGGCCGTCTCGACCGACGTCGAGGGCTCGATGTACCAGCACGCCAAGGACGTCGGCATCAGTGCGTCCCGACCTCCTCTTCGTCGCCCTTTCCTCGAGGTTCGTTGCTGACTCGCTCGCTCGTGCACGCTCGCCGTTCGCAGCCCTCATCACCATCTCGCACCGCCCGAGCCTGTTCCAGCACCACCTGTACCTCCTGCGCCTCACGGGCGACCACGGCCAGTGGGAGTTCACCAAGATCGGCGAGGCCGACCAGTGCGTCCTTCTCCTCGTTCTGCTCTTCATCGTCGTTGTGCCGCAGCTCTGACACGCCCCTCGGCGCGCGCGCAGAGACTTGTCGTTCCAGAAGGAGATCGAGTCGCTCAAGGGCAAGCTCGCAGAGTTCGAGACGTGGAAGGCCCGCCTCGCCGACATCGACCTCGAGCTGCACTTCAAGGCTTGAGCGCTCCCTCGAATCCCTGCTCGTCATCGGCTTCGCGCCTACTCGTCGTCGCAGAGCCGGCGTCGCTCCTCGTCCCTCCCTCCTCTTCCTCTCGTCGGCCTCCTTGTACAGCTCGCGTCCTGCATTGTCGTTGCTTGTCTCTTTCTTCTCTCAGCGATGTGGGGCAGGGCAAGAGGGTACGCAGTGCAGACGCCGAGCGAGAAGGAGAGCAGCAGAGAGGGCGACGGAAAGCCAAGCGGTGACGTCGTTGCAGAGCGGCTATCGAAGCTACCTTCGAGTCATGCGCCGGTCGAACTTCTCAGGGTGACGAGCACGGTACTCGTCGGCGAGGATCGAGCTGCGAGCAAGATGCAGGATCAGCGAGGTGGGGCTCGAGCGTCGGCTCGTGCATGTGACGCAGGCCTGCTCGCACCGAGAGGGGAGGCACGCACAGCATGATGTCGTCCTGCCAAGCGCCCTCCTGCCAGAACACCTGTCTGCGTCGGCCCTCGACGACGAAGCCGCTGCGCGAGAGAGAGGAAAGTCAGCGCTCGACTCGTAGGGAGGGACGGCGAGCGACGGCGAGAGAGACGCACGCTTTCTCGTACACTCGCAGAGCCGCCTCGTTCCAAGCGAAACACTGGCACTCGACTCGGTGCAGCCCGTAGCTGACGAAGGAAAGCTCAAGCAGCCAGCTGACCGCCTCGGTCGCAAAGCCTTTCCCCTGTCGAGCGCGCCGAACCGTCAGCTCGAGGTCGACGGATTTTTTCGTCGATCAAGAGGAACGAGCGACGCACGCTGTGCTTTGCGCTGAAGAAGAGGCCGAAGCCGGCGTTGCGGTGAACCCCGCCGAAATCGCCAACGTGAGCGAGGCACAGCCAGCCGACCGGCTCTCCTGCGCGTGTTGGCTCCTCTGGCGAGTGCGGCAGGCAGGCGAGGACCCTGCGACAAGCGTGTGCGAGCGCTCGTGAGCTCTGGGAGCGGGAACCGGGGAGGAGGGGAACGTGCGCACGCGAGTCCGGGAGAAGCCTCCTCGCTCGCCTTTTTGAAGCCGTCGAGATCCTTCTTGTTGAGCGGCTTGCACGTGCTCGGAACCGCACCGAGGAGGACCGTCGGGTCGCGCAGGAACTCGGCAAAGACGGGCTCGTCGTCGGGGAAGCTGGGCGCACGGTAGACGAGGCGCTCCGAGGTGAAGCCGGTCGGGCGCAGCATTCTCGAGCTTGCTGAGCGTGTGGAAAGGAAGACAAGGGCAGAGCGGAGTAAGAGAGAGCACAGAGCGAGCCCAGGGGGTCGAGTCTCGGTCAGGCGAGTCAGGTTGCCTCTCGGTCGAGTCGCGCGCAGCCTCAGGCGCGCACCGCGAGGCGACGAAGATAGCTAACTACCGGCCGTCTCGACAAGGGTCTGGGCGAGCTCTCACACTCATGCTCGTCGTTCTGGCCGCGTTACTGCTGCATTACTATGATAGGGCGGGCTCGTCTACAGAAAAAAAGCGTGCCCTCGAGCGCGTCGTCGACGAGCTCCACCGACCCTCTCCGCCGCCCTGCCTACTCCTTGTGCTCGGCCATAAAGTCCTCGTGGAACTTCTTGAGCCGACGCACAAAGTCCTCGGTCCCGGGCGCGAGGAAAGTCGTGCGGAAGTGCCAGGTGCCGGGCTTCTGGCCGAACCCAGACCCGGGGACGACGCAGATGCCGGTCGCCTCGAGGAGGCGCAGCGAGTAGAAGGCGTCGGGCGACTGGCCGGCGGCCTTGGCGGCGGCGATGGCCTTGGGCGGGAGCGAGATGGTCGGGAAGAGGTACATCGCGCCCTGCGCGAGAAAGAAGACGAGGGTCAGCGTCGGCGCGCACAGCAAAACTGGAGAGCGAGAAAGAGGGAGGGAACGCACCTCGGCCTCGTTACAGCTGACGCCCTCGAGCTCGCGGAACGCCTCGACGAGGACCTCGCTGCGGTGCTTGAGCGTGCGCGCGATGCCGTCCTTCTCTTCGCGCCACTGGGCGTACGACGGGTCGCCCTCCTGCGGCGGCGCGACGAGGACATCGACGCCGATCTGGCCGCCGAGCGACGGGCACAGCTGGATCGACGCGAGCTTGTAGACCTGCTCCTCGGCCTCGGACGAGAAGTTGCAGATCTCGAAGTAGCCGCCGCGGCGGCCGCACTCGCCCGTCTGGCCCTTCGAGATCGAGTGGAACGACACGAGCTCGACGTTGTCGGCGTACGGGGCGCCCATCCCCTTGAGGACCTTCTTGAACGACGTGAAGGGCCGGTTCGGGTGGTAGATGTTGTCCTGGTACACCTCGTCGGCCATGAGGACGAGGCCGTGCTCGTAGCAGACGCGCACGATGTCCTCCATGTTCTCGAGCGACAAGCAGTTGCCCGTGGGGTTGCCCGGGTTGATGACGACCATCGCCTTGACATTGGTGCCCTCGTGCCGCGCCTTGTCGATGTTCTTCTCGACGTCGTCAATGTCGAGGCCCCACTCGGCCGACTCCTTGAGGAAGTAGGGCACCGGTCGTGCCGCGTTGAGGGCGAGGGCGGCAGTGTAGAGCGGGTACTGGGGGATCGGGATGAGGACGCCGTCGGTCGGGCTGGAGATGAGGAGCTGGAGGAGGTTCGAGACGCCGGCCGATGCGCCGGCCGTCAGGTAGATCTTGCTCGGGTCGGCGGCGTGGCCGTCACGGTCTGCGGGAAGGAGTGGGCGGCAGGGTCAGCTCGGCTCGGCGGGCGGCGCAGGTCTTGCGAGAGCGGGACGCACCGGCGATGAACTTGGCGACGCGCTTGCGGATAGAGGGGACGCCCATCGAGTGCGAGTACGCGCCGGTGCTGCCGATCTCCTCGAGGAGGCTCCGTGCGCGCTCGAGGGCGTCGCTCGGGAAGATCTCCTTGGACAGCGGGTGGCTGATGAGGTCCGGGTACTCTGTCAACGCCGAGATCTGCGAGCGGGGCGAGCAGGGTGCACAGAGTCAGTTCATCGTCCTGCAGGCGCGCGCACGCTCGCTGGGCAAGGGGCGAGGGCGAGGTTGAGTCGAGCCAAGAGCTCGAGGGGGAAGAGGAGGAGCTCACCTGGCGCAGGAACGTGAGGGGCTTCTGGTCGAGCTGCTGCGGGTTGCCGATGTTGCACGACACGATCTCGTCGAACGGCAGGCCGGCGTCCTTGCCCTTGTGCTCGAGCTCCTCGCGCAGCTCCTCTGCGCGGAGCGGGATCGCGCCTCGGACGGCGTACTGCGCCTCGAGCACGCTCTTGTTGATCGAGGCGGCCGTCAGGACGCGGTAGTTGGGGTCTCGTGCCTCGCGCGACGTGTGGTAGCGCGCGCTCGTGAACAGGGCCGAAGTGTAGCTCATGCTGGGCCGGGGCGAGGTGGAGGTGCGGACGAGGCGGAGGGCGGACGCGAGGCTGGCGGGTGGCCGGGCTGGAGGTGCGAGCAGCATCGTGGGCGGCGCGATGTACAGATCGGCGGCGTGTGGCGAGGTGGAGAGCGAGGCGGGCGGCGGAGGAGGGCGAGGAGGAGGGAGGGACGAGGCGCGCAAGAGTCAGGACCGTGAGCCGGACGGCTCCCCGGACTCTCCCCTCGGCGGACGGACAGGGGGTGAGCCGTACGCACAGGAGACTCGCGGACGGGGTGCTTGAGCGAGAGGGGCGAGCGCAGAGCTGTGTGCTGGCGTTGCGTTGCTCGGAGGGTGGGAGAGGTGGAGCCGAACCGACATCACGACGGGCGGCCGCCTGCCGATACGCCGCGGCCCGACCTGCCCGCACCCATCGAATCGGGCGGGGGGCGGGGGCTCGCGCGTTTGCTTCCCTCTTCCTGCGCAGCTCGCCGACTGCTCTCTGAAGACGCCCGAGCGAGCCGAAGCGGGCGCTTGCTCGCGCACATCTCGAACCGCTCGCTCGGACCTCTCGCTCTCGCCAAAGCTGGACCTTCTTAAAACCGCTTGCGCACGACCTGCTACAGCCACGCCCGCTAAGACGCCTCCTTCGAGAGGTCGACGAGGATCTTGACCTGTGTCGGGTCCTGCCGCAGCACCTCGAGCCCTTTGTCGAACACCTCGCTCAGGGCGATCCGGCAGGTGATCAGGTCGTCGACCTTGATGCGCCCGCTCGACAGCGCCGCGAGTACTTGGCGCATGTCCTCGGCGCCAAAGCAGCACGACGACGTCAAGGTGCGCTCCTTGAGCATGAGGGCCTGCGGGCGGAGAGAGAGAGCGAGAGGAGGGAGGAAGGAGGAGGGGGAGGGGGACGTCGGTCAGCTCTCTCGTCCTGCGGCTGAAGAGCCCGGCAGGGAGTGGAAGGAGAGGGAGAGAGAGAAGCAGGGCGACGCACCCACATGTCCACCGTCGGTAGCTTGGCCTTGTCGAAGAGCGCGACCATGACGATCCTGCCCTTCCTCCTCGTCGACTCGATTGCCGCATCGACCGTGCGCTGCGTCCCTGCACAGTCGAAGGCGACGGCGACGCCTTGTCCTCCTGTCGCTTTTCGCACACGTGCAAGAGCGTCCTCGCTCGTAGGGTCGAAGACGGCTGTCACGCCGCACTGAGCTGCAATGGCTCGACGGCTCGATGACGGCTCGGACACGTAGACGGCCGAGGCGCCTTGTGCGAACAGGACCCTGCGTGCACGTCAAAGAGAGGGAGTCAGTTGTGCTCCTGCAGAACATCCAGCTCGCGAGCGCCGTAGCAGGCTCTCGCGGCGGTCGAGAGGGGGATCTTGAGAGGCTCGAGCGGAGCACGCACCGAGTAACTAGGGAACCGATGGGCCCGCAGCCAATGACGAACGCCGTCTCGCCCGCCTTGAAGCCCGAGACTCGAACGGCGTGCCACGCAACCGAGAGCGGCTCGGCGAGCGCGGCGATGTCGACTGCGAGCGGGAGACGGCGTCAGCCTTGCTTCTCATCCGAGTACCGCGTAGGCAGCAAGAGAGAGCAGATGCGAGAGAGGAAGGACACGCACGAGGGACGTTGTCGGGCACGACATGCACGTTGGTGCTCGCGACGTTGACGAAGGGCGCGAGCCCTCCTGGCCGGTTGTAGCCGTACAAGGCGATGGGCGAGTCGCACAGGGGCGTGTCGCCGGCTTTGCAGGCGTCGCAGCTTCGACAGGAGATGACGGGCTCGCTGCGCGCAGGAAAGAACCGTCAGCAGGCGCACGAGAAGCGGCCGAGGAAGGGCGAGAGGCGGCGGGGACGCACATGCAGACACGCGTGCCGACTTTGAGGACGCCGCACGCCTCGACGCCTTCACCGAGCTCCTCGACCAAGCCAGAGAACTCGTGACCTAGCGTCTCTGGCAAGGTACCGCCCGTGAGCGGGTGAGGCTGCTCGGGGCGACAGCACGTGAGCGGCCCCTCGAAGCATTCGTGAAGATCGCTGCGCGCAGGCGAGCAAGAGGGATCTTGGTCAGCTTGCAGCAGCAGCAGGACGAGCCGCCCTCGAACAGCGGGCGGCGGGAAGTGGGGGAGGTGCGTGAAGGAGAGGAGCGGGAACGCACGAGCCGCAGATGCCTGCGAGCGGTACAGCTCAGGGTCAGCTCAGTCTCTTGAGCAGCATAGGTAGAGCTGGCGCACCGCAGAAGGCGACCTTGACCCGCACCTCGCCAGGCCGGAGCGGAGGGAGCGCGACCTCCTCGAGGACGAGCTCGGGTCGGCCGTGGTAGCGCATAGCAAGCATGCTGCTTGGTGCCATGGTGCTGCTGGTAGAGATGAGGCGCACAGCGTGAAGGCGCGAGGCGAAGCAGAGAGCAGGGCGGCCGCGGAACGCCATCTTCCACCGCCGACGCCTCGCCCGGCTTGCGTGGGGGCGAGCCGAAGCTGGCTGTGGGGAGACAGCGCTCGCTGCTCAGCCGGCGGCGGACGTGCAGCTTCCAGCGGCTCTCGCTGCTCTGCGAGATCAAAGCAGGGCTCCGAGACGGCGAAAGCGCGTTGACTGTGAAGAACGAAGGAACTCGACGAGCGACGAGGGACGACGACGCCCGACATTGCAAGCCGGTCTGGCGTGCGCCTACTCGCACACCGTCCGCAGCACCTCCCTCCTGAGCCCCTCGTCCCCGACCTCCAGGCCCTTCTGCACCGCGACGCGCCAAAGCTCCCTCTCCCGCTCCCCCTCCTTGATCCCGGCCTCGCTGCGCACGAAGGCGACGAGCATGGTCGTCACGTAGAGACGGTGCTGCACGCCAGGCGACGTCGACGAGGCGGATGAGGTGGCGATGCTGGAAAGGAGGGAGGAGAGGCGGGCGAGGACGAGGCCGAGGAGGGCCGAGCGAGTCGTCGTCGCGGGGAGACGGCCGGCGACGAAGCGGATGAGGTCGAGGAGGGTCGTTGGGTCGATGACAGCAACTGCATGGAACGACGAGGATGCGTCAATCGAGGAAGACAGGCGCGAGATGGTGAGAGAGAGAGAGGGACGCACCCTCGCCTCCGACTGCATTCTCCAAAGCCTCGACCGCGTCGGTCACGCCCGTCATCTGCTCGAACGGCAGGACCTGGACCATGTTGGCGACAATTTGGACGAGCAGCCTGCGCTCCGATACGTCGAGCGGGGCCTGCGCGGCGAGCCAACCGAGGAAGCCGTTGCGCGACAGGAGCTCGCGCGCGGCGCTCGACAACGAGGTCGCGCGGATGAGGAACTGCAGGACGATCGGGTGCATGAGTACCTGCACAACGTCGTGAGTTGGAAAGGAAAAGGGGACGCACCTCAAGGATGAGCTTGCGCAAGGTCGGGTCCTGCCGGCTCGACTGGAACACGGACGCGAGGATCTCGAACACTTGGCGGCGGCGGTAGATCTTCCAGTCCTGCACGAAGGAAGAGGTGTGCGTCAGTCGCAGTCGCAGGAGCGTAAGAGAGACCTGGGAGGACGCACCTGAGTGCGCACGAGCCCCTCGGTCAAGAAGCGGACCATCCACACGCGCTCCTCCCTCGGCGCCGCCGCAAACTCGTCTGCGTTCGACGAGTAGAGCATCGTGTAGAACATGGGCACGTCGCGCGAGTCGACGGTCGAGCGCTGGAGGAGGAAGCGCATGAAGGCCGGGTAGAGCGGCGACCCCGGCGCGCCGACGAGCGAGACGCAGTGCGCGAGGAAGAGGGCGATCGAAGCCGGGATGGCCTCGCCGGCCGACGAGTAGATGCTCAGGCGGACCTGCGTCAAGACGAGGTGCAGCTCATCCTTTTCGCGGAACGTGAGAGACTGCGAGAGGGAAAGGCTAGGTCAGCTTGAGGCCCTTTCGGGGTCTCGAGGCGTGCGGTGACGCACCTGGATTGTCTTGAGCACCATCGCAAGGGTCGCCCGTGCGAGCCCGCGCAGGCCCTCGCTCGACGAGGCGAGCGCGGCGACGACCGTGCCGAGGACGCCGCTCTCGAGCAGCGTCGTCCACTCCTGCGGCTTGAGCTCATCCTCCTCGGCGAGCGCCGCGACGAAGCCGACGATGAAGAGCGGGTCGTACGTGCGCTCGTCCTCGGCCGACGAATAGACCGTGCGCGACGAGGCGAAGGCGCGAGCCCAGCTGCGGCGCACGAAAGTCTTCTGCGCGGCGCCGAGCGCGCCGACCCGGGTGCCGTCGAGGAGCGCGGTCGAGTCGGTCGACGGGTTCCACGCCTTGAGCGCGGGCGAGATCGACGAGCCGCTGACGAGCTCGACGCGCTGGAAGAGGTCGAGCAGTGCTCGGTCCATGGTCGACAGGGTGCCGTGGTAGAAGGGGACGAGGCGGTCGACGACCCGAGCGTTGGCGGCGGCCGTGACCGACGAGGTCGCGAGGGCGAGCACGAGGGCGAGTGCCGAGCGACGAGGCTCGACCGACTCGGCGTGCTCGGTGGCGAAGGCGGCGAAGCTGGACGACGCAAAGATCTCGTTGAGGTGGCGTGTGACCTCGTTGTCCTTGAAGCGGTGGTGGCGCGCCAGGGCCGTCGCAAAGTCGGTCGCGTACGGGTACTCGAGGCGGCGGGTCGCGATGTTGGTGACGAGCGGGTCGAGCGAGTGGCTCGAGAGCGACAAGTCGGGGTGCAGGTGCAAGGCGGCGGCTGCAGACGTGGCAGGAGTCAGCAGGGGCGCGGCGGGCGTGTGAGGCGAGAGCTGGGACGCACTGAGAGCGAGCGTGAGGTCCTTGATCTCCTGACTGTCCTCGTCTGGCTCGGCGAAGCGCCGAACGAGCCCGTCGAGCGTCCCCTCGAGGAGGGTGACCAAGGTCGGCTTGAGCGACTCGGCCGTAGTCGCCAACCGTGCGACGAGGTCGACGTCGCGCGACCGGTGCTCGTCGCGCCCGAGCTCGGCGACGTGCGCACTGAGCACACGCTGCGCCGATGCCGCCGCGGCCGCCGACTCGCAAACGAGGAGCTGTGCCGCACGGACCTCGGCGTCGCCGAGCGCCTTGCCCGAGCCAAGCAGCTCGCCGACGAACCGAGCGGCGAGGCCCTCAGGAACAGCTACCGCTGCGCCCTTGGCGTGGGCGGTCTCGACGAGCGCCTCGAGCGGCTTGGCCAACTCGACGAGCGTGCCGTCCTCGCGCGACTCGAGCGCGGCGACGAGGAGAGCACGTGCGGCGGCTGAGCGCGCGACCAATGCGGCGAGGGTCGCAGCCTGCGGGGCCGACAGCGGTCGCGCTGCGAGGAGAGCGTCGGTCCAGTCGACGACGTGCGCGCGCCAGGTCTCGCCGCCGCCTGCGCTGCCGTGCGCGAGGGCGGCCTCCGGGCGGAGCGCCATCGCGCCCTTCTCGAGGACCGCACCGGCCGGCCCGGCGAGTGCGGGTACAGCGGCGAGCGCGTTGAGGCGCTCGAACTGCGCCGTCCAGAAGCTAGTGAAGGCGACCGACGGCGGGAGGGCGAGGACCCGCTCGAGCGCGGCGGCGAGGAGGGCGGACGTGGCCGAGTCGAGCTCGGCTTGGGCGAGGTGCGCGAGGAGGGCGTCAAGGAGCGGGAGAGACGAGGTCGTGTCGAAGAAGGGGAGGAGCGGGCCGGCGGCAAGGATGCGCGGCGAGAGCGCCGAGGTCGGAGACGCGTCGCGGTGCTTGCGCTTCTTGGCCGGCGAGGCGACCGGGGCGAGGTCTTGCAGGACGAGGGTGCAGAACGGCTCGACGAGTTGCTTGTCGGCGGAGCGCGAGTCGTCGAGGACGGTGCCGAGGAGCTCGACCGTGGCTGTGGAAGGCACCGAATCAGCCTCGCGCAGCGCACAAGATGGAGGAGAGAGAAAGGACGCACCTCGGCAGGCCGACGCAGACAAGTTCTCCTTGGCGAACAGGCCGAGCAGTCCCTCGCTCCCGGCGATGCGCTCGCGCATCTCCTTCTTGGCCGTTTGGTCGACGCACGAGCGGTACACGGCGCCGATGAAGGCCGCGAGAGCTTGTGAGGTCGACCCGACGAAGCGATGCAGGAGCACTTGCGCCGCGGAGAGGTGCGCCGACATGGCGTCGACGAGGGCGAGCAGGGCCTGGGCGACGGCAGGGTCGGCGAGGTCGGCGGTGCGGGCATGGAGGAACGCCAGGGGAAGGGACATGACGGCAATCGCGCTGCGAGGGTTCAGTAGAGTCAGCTCACGGCGAGGACAGGTACAGGTCCGGACGAAAGGAGGAGACGTACCTCTTGAGCGACTCCTGCTGTCCCTCGAGCGCGACAAAGACGTTCTCGCTCCTCGGCGAAAGAGCTGCGACCACCTCCTCAACCGCATCCTCGCCCGACGCCGACGCCGTCTCGACCGTGTCGCGCAGACCTGCGACAGCGTGCGCGGGCGCCTCCTCGCCGGCCGCAACAGCGAGGCACTCGCGCCACGTGGCGAGCGCCTGCTTGACGGCCTTGTCCTTCGAGTGCGCCGCGAGCGCGTGCTCGAGCGCGTCGACGACGGCCCTCGGGCGCGCGAGGGAGCGCTCGCTCGCGAGCAGCTGCACGACGAGCGCGCCGAAGAAGCGCAGGATCGCCGTGCCGGGCGGCGACGAGGCGTCGCGGGCGGCGAGGTGCGCGAGCGCCGTGCACATGAGCGGAGAGAGCGCCGCGGCGCCGCTCGCGTCGGCGGTGCCCGGTGCGGTCGGCGCCTGGAGCGGCTTGGTGAGCGTCTCGCGCACGGCCTGCTCGAAGGCGTCGAGGACGGTCGCGGCGTGCTCGTCGCCCTCCTCCTTGGGCACGGGGAGCGCGCGCAGCCACGTGTCGACCTCGCCGCTCTCCTCGGCGCCCGGGCCGAAGAGCGCCGCGCTGCCGAGCTGACGCCGCAGGATGGCGCCGAGGAGCGCCCGGTTCGACGACGTCGCCGGCACGCGGTACAGCTCGAACAAGGGCGCGAGGGTCTGCTTGTAGTAGTCGGCGGGCCGGGCGAAGGCGGCGGCCGAGAGCGACGACGACGACGTGTGCGCGGCGGCGAGGCGCAAGGCGTACGCCGACGAGATGGCGCGCAGACCTTCTGCACGCTCAGACGGGTCGTCGCCCTGCTCGGGCTCAGCCGCGTCGGCAGCCGATGCCTCGGGCGCCGCGACGGTGACGACGGCTTGCCCGGCGCGGGCGTACGTCTGCGGGAGCTTGGCGAAGTCGAACTTGAGGGCCGCGACGAGTTGGGGCGCGACGCGGTGGTACAGGAAGAGGAGCCGGAGCGCGACGTTGGTGCGCAGGAGGGCGCCCTCGCCGGCGCCGACCGACGCCTTCTTGTTGACCTTGGCCGCCGAGTCGCCCTTCTTGTCCTCGTCGCCGGCCGCCGCCTGCCCGCCCTTGCTCTTGCCCTTGCCCTTGCCGCCGCGCTTGGCCGGCTCGGGCTCGGCCGCCGACGCCGCCGCGGCGGTCCTCGTCATGAGGCTCACGACGATGGCCGGGTCGGGCAGGCGCGCGCGGAGCTCGTCGCGGACCCTGCGCGCCGTGACGGCCCACCGCCCGCCGTCGTGCTCCTCGAGCGTGCGGCTCGCGTCGGCGAGCGCGGCGAGGACGGCCGACGCCTTTTGCAGGACGGCGAGGAGGAAGAGCGACGCGAGGAAGCTCACGAGGGGCGTCTCGTGCGCGAGCGCCTTGGTGTACCAGCTGCGGCTGAGGGCGGCGCCGGCGCCGCTCGACGGCGGGAGGATCGCGTCGAGGATGCTCGACGCCGAGGGGACGGCCTGGAGCGCCTGGGCGTCGGGCGTCGCGGTCGACGACAGGGCGAGCGACTCGGGGACCGGGAGCGCGACGACCTGGGTCGCGAACGTGATGGCGCTCACCCAGCGCGACGACAGGCGCGGGTCGAGCGACGAGGGGAACTTGGCCCACAAGGCGCCGGCGAGGACGGGCGCGGCGGCGAGGATGTCGAGGCCGAGGGCGCGCTGCGTCGGGTCCTCGGTCACCTTGAGGGAGCGGAGGAGGGTCGACAGGACACGCTGCGGGCCCGAGGACCGGCCGAGCGGCGACGAGGCGATCTGGTCGGCGAGCCACGTCTTGAGGAGGCGGAAGAAGCGGTCGATCGACAGGGTCGGGTGCGACGGCGAGAGAGGGGCGTCGTCCTCGGGCTGAGGGTAGTCGTAGAGCTTGACGAGCTGCAGGGAGTGAAGCACGTCAGCTCGTGAACTCCTCAGCGGCATAGGAGGACGAGCGGCGACGCACCTCGGTGATGCACGCCTCGTCAAACATGTTGCGCCTCGCCTCGAGTCCGACCCGACGCTCGACGACGAGCTCGCGCCCGACCGTCTCGAGCACGAGGTTGACGACGACCTCGGGATCCTCGTCGAGGCCCTTGAACGCGCCGGCGAGGAGGCCCTTGGTCTCGAGGACGAGGCCCTTGAGGCGGACGTCGCCCGCCGAGAGGAAGCCGAGGACGAGAAGGACGAGGAGGGTGCGGATGTCGGGCTTGGCGAGCGCGTTGGTGGTCGTGAGGGTGCGCAGGCGCGTCTTGTACAGGCGGCTCGTGACCTGCGCGCGAGGAAAGACAGGTCAGCTCGACTCGCACCAGGGGCAGTGAGACAGCAGGTCGCTCGCGAGGGACGCACCTTGGGCGACCAGCTGAAGCAGCCAAAGACGCGACGGGCGAACCTGCCGCCGCCAAAGCCGACGAGGACGTTGCACAGCTTGAGGGACGCCGTCGTGACGTCGTTGCGGCCCGGGTTGAGCGAGCGGTCAAAGTAGGGCGCGTACTTGGGCGACAGGAGCGTCTTGACAATCTCGGGCGAGGGGTTGAACGGGTCGGTCGATGCGAGGCGGACGAGCGACGCGAGGCACGAGAGGACGGCGGCGGCGAGCGGCGAGTTGTTGGTCTGCGGGGGAGGTGGGTCAGCTCTCGGCGCTCCAAGGGTGCTCGCAGGAGCGATGAACGCACCTTGTTGGACAGGTCCCACGAGGCAAAGACGCCCTGGCATCCCGGGTCGTGCTTGAGGTAGTCGAGGAGGAGGTCGGGCTGAGCTCGCGGCTGCGGCTTGGCGTTGAGGGCGGCCGCGCGGTTGTCGATCTGGGTCAGGGCTGTGGGTAGCACGTCGTCAGCTTGGGCGAGGCGTCCGCAGGCAGGCAAGCGAGCGAGAGACGCACCTGCTTGGAGCTGGGTCGGGTCGTTGGTCTCGAGAGCCTGCTGGACCGAGACGTGCGAGACGAAGGGGGCGGCCGTGACCTGCTGGGCCTTGGTCGTGCGACCTTGTGCGCCCGAGTCTGCCATGGCGGGCGGCTGTGCGGGCGAGAGTGGGGCCGGGTGGTGCGAGTTGGTCGACCTTGAGCTCGAGGTCGGCGGGCGGGAGGAGCGGGAGGTGAGGAGCGCGCGGCTGGCTCGCAGGGATGGCGCAGGTGCTCTGTGCGAGGTAGGAGGTGACTGCTGCTGGCCTCGAGCGTCCGAGCGAGCTGGTGGTGATGAGCCAGAGGAGCTCACTCGCCGCCCGTTCTTCATCTCCCCTCGCCCTCTCATCCTCTCGCCTTCCACCACCACACCTCGACCCGTCGGGCCTTTCAAGAGCAAGCCTGCACACCATGCTCGCACGCGCATTCACCGCGACCGCCCCCGCCCTCAAGCAGGCCGCGCCCACCCCGCTGCGCCGCACCCGGGATCCCCTCGTCGCCAGCTCGCGCGCCCACCACTTCCGCCTCGAGTCGGGCGCCCACTTTGTCGCCAGGCCCCCACCGAGCATCCTCCCGCCGACCGTGCCCATCCCGCACGCCTCGACCTCGGCCCTCCCCGCCGCCCTCGCCGACTCGCCCTTCGCCCACGCCGTCGCCCCCTCGCCCTTCCCCGCCGACTCGCCCGCCGCGCCCCCCTCGGCCGACGAGCACCGCCTCCCGCCCCTGCGCGCGCCCGCACCCGCGCGCGCGACGCCCCTCTCGCCCGTCGAGGTCGACGAGCTCCAGCAGCTGCGCCGGTCCGCGCCCGCCTACTGGACCCGGTCCCGCCTCGCGCGCAAGTTTGGCGTCACGCAGCAGGTCGTCGGCACGATCGGGTGGGGCGACGGCCCCGGCGCAAGGCGGGCAGAGCGCGAGCGCCGCGACCAGGTCGAGGCGCGGCAGCACAAGGTCGAGCAGCGGTGGGGCTGGAAGAAGGAGATTGCGCGCGAGGAGCGCAGGCGCAGGCGCACCATGTGGTAGGCGCTGTGCAACGAGCGCACGTCCGGACCGGGACTCTGGCGCTTTGTGGACTGGCGAGCTCGAGAGGATCTGGCGGAGCCCGACAGCATGCTCGCCTCTGTGCTCCACGTGAGCTCGCCCGGCTGTCCGTAAGCTGCTCTGGGTGTCTTAGCTACAAGTCCACTGTGCTGGACGACGAGCAGCGCTGTGAGCCGTCCATGCGTCCGAGCCCCGCCTCGTGCTCCTCGAGAGGCCGGCCGGTCGTCGTTCTTGCTCGCCCACTCACCAGCCCGACAAGCTGCCGCTCACGGTTCCAGCACTCCCCACTCGTGGTCCCCTCGCACTTCCGCGCTACCGCCGCGCCCTCCTCGCCGTCGTCCTCCTCGTCTTCATCGCACTCCTCTCCCTCGGCCCATTCCGAACCGCCTCGCCCACCGTCGAGATCCAGCGCGCCCGACAGCCTGCCGTCCAGTCCGACACGACCAGTAGCAGCCGAGTACACCCGCCCACCGCCCCTCAGCTCGCCCGCCCTCCTCCCCCTCCACCGCCTCCTCCGCCCCTCCCCTCCATGCCCGCCCCGATGATCGTCCGCCCGCGCGGCAAGCACACGGCGAGCATCATCTTTGCGCACGGCCTCGGCGACTCGGCCCAGGGCTGGTACCCGCTCGCGCGCGCCCTGAGCGAGAAGCCCCAGTTCGCGCACGTCAAGTGGGTCCTCCCGACGGCGCCCGTCGCGCCGGTCACGGCCAATGGAGGGTACCGCATGACGTCCTGGTGCGTCCCCCCGTTCCTTCTCTCCGTCGTCTATGCCCGTGTGCGCGCAGAGCTGACGCCCTGCGCCCGTGACAGGTTCGACATCCAGCAGATCGACCCTCGCGCCGGCATCCTCGCAGAGGACGACGCCGGCATGCTCTCGTCGGTGCGCACCCTGGCGGCGCTCATCAGCGACGAGGTCGACGCCGGCATCCCCTCGGACCGAGTCCTCGTCGGCGGCTTCTCGCAGGGCGCCGTCATCTCGTACCTGACGGCCCTCACGAGCGAGAGGCGGCTCGCGGGCGTCGCGGCGCTCAGCGGCTTCTTGGGCCTGGCGGGCAAGGTCAAGGCGGCGCGTCGTCGCTTCCGTCTCGCTGCGCAGGTCTGCAGGAAGTCGACGCTGACCTCGGGGAGGTGCGCTCGCAGATGATGACCGACCACGCGCACAAGCTGCCCATCTTTGTGCGCACCCTTCCCTTCTCGCTCCCTCGTCTTCTCCTGCGTAGCTGACGCATGTGCCACCCCCGCAGCACGGTCACGGCGACGCCGATGAGGTCGTCGCGCACCGCTTCGGCCAGCAGACGGTCGACAAGCTGCGCGATTACGGCTGCAAGGACGTCACCTTCAAGACCTACCCTGGTTCGTCTCGTTCTCTGTTCCTGCTCCACGTCGCGTTGGCCTGCTGAATGTCTGACCTCGCAAACGCAGGCATGGGTC
>Ga0308169_10002172_pt1 | contig 20839 bp, 11 predicted proteins | sample PhyBR1_2_FD_202139 | JGI IMG/M metagenome (GOLD analysis project Ga0308169, IMG submission 202139) | Phyllosphere microbial communities from UC Gill Tract Community Farm, Albany, California, United States - DLSLSB.R1 | ecosystem: Host-associated > Plants > Phyllosphere > Unclassified | place...
ACCGCTTCAATATGCTTCGACGGGTGAGTTTGCTCGCGTCGTTGATGTCCTGCGCTCCTTACTTGCCGTGGCTGTTGGGTAAACTGACGGTCACTTGGACAAATCTACCTTCTTGCGGACAGCATACTCCGCGTATGTTCCAGGAATGCCTGCCGCTGGTTGCCCCGATCCCACGGTCAGTCGATAGTCTCCGGGGATCAGCTGGCGATCGCCTTGGGCCGTGACGAAGCTCAGGTCGCGCGGCGACAAGGCGATGGTGATCCGCTTCGTCTCGTGCGGGTTCAGCGACACCCGTTCGAAGCCGCGTAGCGCGTGACGTGGAGCACCCTGGAAGCCCGGTGGCGTGATATAGGCTTGCGCCACCTCGTCGCCAGCGCGGTCACCGGTGTTCGTGACGTCGACCGTTGCGGTCAACCCGTTCTCGATGCCACCCGACACCGGATCGATGGACAGTTTGCCATAGCGGAAGCTCGTGTAACTCAGGCCGTGGCCGAACGGATAGACGGGTGTCCCCTTGAAGTAACGGTAGGTACGGCCGGCCATGCTGTAGTCGGTGAATGCGGGCAAGTCGGCGACGCTCTTGTAGAAGGTCAGCGGCAGGCGGCCGGCAGGATTGACCTTGCCGGTCAGGACGTTGGCGACAGCGAGACCGCCCGACTGCCCAGGATACCAGGCCTCGACGATCGCGGCGGCATTGTCCTTTGCCCAGGACAGGTCGATCGCGCTGCCGTTCATCGCCACCACGATCAGCGGCTTGCCGAGCGCTTTCGCCCGTTCCAGCAACGCGCGCTGGTCCGCAGGTATGTCCAGCGTCGTCTTGTCGCCGCCCGAGAAGCCCTCGATCTTGATCGGCATTTCCTCGCCCTCCAAATCGGAGGTGAGACCGACCACGGCGACCACGACGTCCGCGTTTGCCGTGCCGGCTTTCAAGTCGCGATCGAGATCGTCGGTGACCCTCTTCCAGAAGATTTGGGCGGGCGGCGCAATATCGCTCTCGCCCTGCAGGTTGATTGCTACCCGATCGCCCTTCTTCAGTCGTGCGTCGACCAGCTGCAGCGGCTCGGCCCAGCGGGAGTAGCGCATAGCCTCGACCAGCGGCTTGCCGGAAAGCGACAGAGTGCCCTTCACTCCGGTCAAGGCAAGACGATAGAGTCCGGTCTCCGGGACAACGAGCGAGCCGGTGAACAGGACCTTGTGCTTGTTCGCGACCTCACGGAACTCCGACGCGCGCGAGACGATGCTGGGCTCCACACTGGTCAAGACCGGCTTGGCGGCGAAGCGCCGCTCCGCCCCAGGCGCAGGCGCGCTTTCGTCGAGAGCATTGTAATATTCGGTGCGGATGCCCGGGCGACCGTCGGGAGTGACCAGCACCGAGCCAGGTACGGGATCGCCATCGGTGACGGAGGCGGTGAACGGCACCACCGTAACGTCCGCGCCGGGCATGGCCTGCCGCAAGCCGTCTGCGACCGAGATCGGGGGAGCGCTGCGCGTCGAGGAGTAGTTGCCGCGCAGCACGCGGGTGGCGTCAGACAACGGCCCGATCAGCGCTACCCTGGTGCGTGGACGGAACGGCAGCGCGCCGTCGTTCTTGAGCAGCACGAGGCTCTTCTCCGCCGCGGTCAGCGCCAGCGCGCGGCTCTCGGGCGTGTCGATCGCGCTGACCGACGTCGCGTTGGCCTTGCGCGACGACAGACCAGGGAGATCGCCGTTGCGGTAGCGAGCCGAGAAGAGGCGGACGAGCGCGGTGTCGATGTCCTCCGTGCGGATGTAGCCGCGTCGCAGGGACTCCGCATAGCGGTCACCGAGATCCGAGCGGCCGCTCAACGTGGCGTTGTTGCACTCGTTGTCGACGCCGTGCGTCAGCGCCACCGCGACGCCGGTCGCGGAATCAGGCGCGTATTTGTGATGCTCGTAGATGTCGACCACCGCGTCGCAGTCGGACACGACATAGCCCTTGAAGCCCCAGGCGCCGCGGAGATAATCGCGCAGCAATAGCTGGCTTCCGCACGCCGATTGACCATAGACGCGGTTGTACGCGCACATGATCGAACCCGCCTTTGCATCGACGATCGCCGCGCGGAACGCCGGGAGGTAGGTGTCCTCCAGGTCATGGGCCGTCGGGTAGATGTTGTCGACGTGGCGGCTCTGCTCCGGGCCGCTGTGAACCGCGAAATGCTTCGGTGTCGCCACGACGTTCGGCAGATCGGGATTGTCACCCTGGATGCCGTCGACGAACGCAACGCCGATCCGCGCGGTCAGGAACGGGTCCTCGCCATAGGTCTCCTGTCCGCGGCCCCAGCGCGGATCGCGGAAGATGTTGATGTTAGGCGACCATGTGTTGAGCCCGGTACCGATGCGCCCCAAGCGCCCCGTCCGTCGGCCTAGCGTATGCAGTCCCTGCACCTCCGTACTGATCACCTCCGCCACGCGGCGGACGAGGGGCGCGTCGAACGTGGCTGCGAGGCCGATCGGCTCGGGAAAGTTCGTCGTCGGCACGCCGCCCATCGCGCCATGCAGCGATTCCGTCCACCAATTGTAGGCGGGAATGTTCAGACGGGGGACGGCCGGGGCGGTGTTCAGCAACTGCGCCACCTTCTCGTCCGTCGTCAGCTTGCCGACGATCTCGCGCGCCCTCGCATCGGCTTCCGCGCGCGCGCCGGCTTGCGCGTTGGCCGGTGCCGCGACGATGGCAACAGCGAGAGCCAGCGACGAACCGGTGGCTGTGATTAGCGATTTCAGCATGGGTAACCTTTCCATTGCGCTTCCGCGCAGCACGTATCTGTCAGCGTTCCGGCTATGCTATTCTCGAGTGTCATTCACAGTTCAGGATCGCCACTCCACCGCCCGCGGGCACTAGGGTAGGCGAGAGCGACCGTCCTTTTCCGACGCGCGTGGAGAGGTTCCGCAGGCTGTTCATGGTGTCGCCATCCTGCCAGACCCTCGCCTGCCAGTTGCCGTTGTCTTTTCTCAGGAACGAGAGCGGGACGGTGATTTTGCCACCGGTCTCGTTCGTCATCGCGCCGACGTACCAGGTTCTGCCCTTGCGCCGGGCCACCACGACGTACTGGCCGATCTTCGGCCAGAAATCGCGTCTCGTCCCAGCTTGCTGGCACATCGCGCAGGAAGTCCGCGCCTTCCTTCCGCGTACCGTCGGCCGCGACATAGCTCTCCGGGTTATCCGACAGCATCACGAACGGACTGTCGTAGACGAGGTACATCGCCATCCCGTGGCCGCGCGTCGTCATCACATATGGACGCGGCGAACGGACCTGCGTCGCGAACTCGGCTGGCGGCAACGCGCGAAACCCGCCGGGTGTGTAATCCATCGGACCCAGCAACCCGCGCGTGAAAGGCAAGGTTACAGTGTGGCTGGCGGTGATCCGCGTCCCGAACTTGTTGTATTCGACGCCGAGCACACCCTCCTGCGTGACGAAGTTCGGCCAGGTGCGCGCCAGGCCGTCGGGAGGATAGGCGCCGTGGAGATCGACCATGAGGTGATGCTCGGCCGCCTTCTTGAGCAGGCGGTGATAGAAAGCGACCATCTCCTGATCGTTGCGGTCCAAGAAATCGACCTTGATCCCCTTGATGCCCCACGAGGCGTAAAGGGGGATGGCGGCGTCGAGCTGCCGTTCGAGCTGCTTCCACTGCAGCCACACCCACACGCCAACGCCGCGCTCTGCACCGTATTTTACGACACCGGGTATATCGACTTCGGGTTTGGGTACGGTGACGTCGGCCGGGGCCGGTCCTTCAAAGCTCCCCTTGTACCAGCCTTCGTCGATCAGGGTGTATTCCAGCCCCATCTTCTGCGCGAAGTCGATGTAGTTCTTGAACGTCGCGGTGTTGACGCCCGCATCGGGCACGTCGACCGCCCAGCCGTTCCACCAGTCCCACGCGGACTTGCCCGGCTTGATCCAGCTCGTGTCGGCGATGCGGGACGGCTCAGCCAGCAGATGGATCAGGTTGGACGGAATAAGATCGCCCGCCGTATCGCCAAGCATGACCACCCGCCACGCGGTGTTCAGCGGCCCTTCCAGCAACGAGGCGTGAACGGCGGTCTTGAACCCGGCACCGTCCTGCGCATTGTCCGGCCTTGTCGTCAGGCTGATGTTGACCCCGAGCCCGCCGTCGCTGCGGCCGCGCAGGTAGGCACCAGCATAGTCGCGCTTGTCCGACTCCGCGATCGCGAAGGTCGTGCCTTTGCCTGTCGCGCACAGCAAAGGAGCGTCGTACAGGTGGAAGTTGCGCATCTTCGACGCCTGCACGGAATCGAACTCGAACTCGTGACTGTTGACGTAGTTGCCGGGGTTGGCGCCCCAGCAGCCATAGTCTGCCGGAAAGTATAAACCTGTAGTTTCCCAATAGACGTCGAGCGACTTGAACCGGTCTTGCGCGGGCACGACGAAGCGGAACGCAACGCCCTCCGCATAGGCACGGACAATCAGGTCGAAGCGGACGCCGTCACGCTTGCGCAGCAGATGGAGCGTGAGCTGGTTGTAGTTGTCGCGCACCTGCGACGCCTTGCCCACCACGGGTCGGTATACGTCGTTGACCGCCGTTCGATCGGTGCCCGCTACCTCCACTCCATCGCCTCCGAGCGCACCCTGATCGGTGAACAGGCCGACTGGGGAAGGCGCGAGCACTGCCTTGCCGTCGCGTGTTACAGCGAAGCGCAGCTTCCCGCCGTCCATTGTCACATCGATTCGGTTGCGCCGGTCCGGGGAGACCGCATCGGTCGGCGTCTGGGCAATCGCGACATCAGGCAACGACGAAAGAGCGAAACCCACCAGCACCATGCCGGTCCTCAGCCGATTTCGTTCGGTCATCCGTATGCCATCCTCTTACACGTCTTTGCGCGAGACTAGCCAACCTCTTGAACCTAGGCCATCGCTTTTCCGTAGGTGAGTATCAGTTCTCATTAACAAAAACAAACGGGCTTTGCGCTGCGGTGCGATTCGCCATAGTGTGACGCGAGCGAAGGGTTGGGGTAGGTCGGTGGAACGCAAAGATGTCAAAGGCACCTATGCCGCTCCTGCGCTGGAGAAGGCGTTCGAGGTCATCGAGCATCTGGCCGAATACCCGCAGGGCATGCTGCTCAGCGAAATGGCGGCCCGGCTCGGGCGTACCGTCGGCGAGCTGTTCCGCATCGTCATCGTGATGGAGCGGCTCGGCTACCTGCGCAAATCGACGACGACTGATCGCTATACCGTCGCCTACAAGCTGCTCGATGTGGCGATGCGTGCCACGCCAGCCCAGCATCTGGTCCGCGCGGCAACGCCGGTGATGCAGGGGCTGGCGCTCGCCGCGGGGCAGTCGTGCCATTTGGTCGTCGCGAATGGCGGCCATGGCCTCGTCATTGCCTGTGAACAGCAGCCCGGAACACGCGGCTTCTCGCTACGCGTCGGGGCCCGGATCGACATGATCGTCAGCTGTTCTGGGCAGGTGATCCTTGCCTTTTCCGGTAAGCAGCGTGCGCAACAGATCGTCGCGGCGGTCGAGCAGGAGCGGGCGGCACCAGTAGACCGCCGCGCGCTTACCGACAGCCTGGCGGTCATTCGCGAGCAAGGGTATGACAGCCGCAGAAGTCCGATCACCTACGGTGTCACCGACATCAGCTTTCCGGTGCACGGCTTCGACGGCAACGTGGTCGCGGCGCTGACGATTCCATTCCTGGAACTGATAGACGGATCGCAGAAGATCGGGCTGGAGGCGGCACGCGACCTGTTGCGAGAGGCGGTGGCCGCGATCTCCGACACGCTCGGCTATCAAGCCGGGTGAGTCGCTTCCGGTGTGGTCCGCCGGGCATAGATCGCGATCGCGACGAAGCAGACGAGCGGTAGCAGCATCGCGATCGGCACCCCGCCCGCTCGCACCGCTACCAGGCCCATCAATGGAGGAAAGATCGCCCCGCCGATGATCGCCATGATGATGAAGGAGGAGCCGAGTGGTTTGGCGGGCCCGGTCCCTTCGACGCCAAGTGCAAAGATAGTCGGGAACATGATCGACATGAAGAAGCTTGAGACTATCAGCGCGCCGACCGCGATCCACCCGCCCGCGAATGCCGCGATCGCGCACAGCATGACGTTGGCGAGCGCATAGCCGCCGAGCAGCCGTACCGGCTGCACCCGTGCCATTATGGCGGTGCCGCTGAACCGGCCGATCATGAACAGCACCAAGCTGGCCGACAGGAGGAACGCCGCGTTCCGCTCCGTCACCGACGGCGTCACGTCCTTCACGAAATCGATGAAGTAGCTCCAGATGCCAACCTGGGCGCCGACGTAGGAGAACTGCGCGATCACCGCGCCGACGAGCGGTCGGTGACGGGCGAGGCGGCGGAACTGGTCGGGCAAGCTCGCGCCGTCGTGCGGCTGGGCGGCGGGCAGGCGGGTCACCGCCACTGCACCCGCGACGAGCAATGCCGCCAACGCGAGTAGGGTATAGGGAAGCTGGACCGTACTTGCCTCGCTCGCGCGATAGGCGGCGAGCGCGGCGGGGCTCATGGCCTCTACGGTCTCGGCGGAATGTTCGACGCCCGTGAAGATCAGCATCGCTCCGATTACCGGCGCCAGGCATGCGCCCAGACCGTTGAAAGCCTGCGCCAGGTTCAGCCGCTGCACCGCCGTTCCGGGATCGCCGAAGGAACTGGTATATGCGTTTGCCGTCGTCTCCAAACACGCCGCCCCCGCCGCGATCATAAACAACGCGAACAGGAACGCGCCGTAGCTGAGCATGAGGGAGGCGGGAAAGAACAGCAGCGCGCCGCCTGCATACAGCAGCAGGCCGGTGAGGATTCCCGCTTTGTACCCGAAGCGCCGCATGAGGAGCCCGGCCGGCAGCGCGACAACGAAATAGCCGATGTAGAAGACGGACTGAATGAAGCCAGCCTGCGCTCGATCGAGACCCAGCGACTTCTGGAATTGGCGGATCAAGATGTCGTTGAAGTTATTCGCCAGTGCCCAGAGGAAGAACAGGCTGATGATCAGCACGAAGCCGAACCGGTAGGTTGGCGTGATGAAGGAACCGGCCGCGTCGGCGGGTTCCCTCGGCCCGATATTTCCAATCATCGCCGTCCTGCTCCCTGTACGGTTATCGCTATGGCTTATGCTCAGGCGGATGGTGTCGGACAGTCTCCGCCTACCAGATTCTCAGCGCGCAGCGCCTCCCAGAACGTGTCCGGGATCAGTAGCTGGGCGAGATCGGCCGTTTGCCCGATCCGGTCGGGACTGCCGGTGCCGAGCACCACCGTCGCGACAGCAGGGTGGGCGGCGGCGAACTGAAGCGCTGCTGCCGGTAGCGGTACGCCGAACTGCTCGCAGCAACTCTCGATCGCGGCGACCCGCCCGATCACTTCCTCGGGCGCCGCGCCGTAGTCATAATGCGGGGTTCCCCCTCGCGTTCCGGTGGCGAGGATACCGGAGTTGAAGACCCCCGCGCCGATCACGCCGATCCCCTGCGCAGCGCACTGCGCGAGGAAAGGCTCCGCCTCCTGCTCGAGCAGGGTGTAGCGACCGGCGATCATCAGCAGGTCGAGATCGGCGTGCGCGAGGCTCGCCTCGCAGACCGCGATCTCGTTGACGCCCAGCCCGATTGCAGACACGACGCCCGCGTTGCGCAGCTCCGTCATCGCGCGGAAGCCGCCGCCCACCGCCTCGGCGAACGTGCGGTCGTGATCGGCGCCGTGGGTCAGGTGGCCGAGATCGTGCATCAGCAGCACGTCGATCCGCGCCAGACCCAGCCGGTGCAGGCTCGCCTCGACTGAGCGCATGACGCCATCGTAGCTGTAATCGTAGACCGGATCGAACGGCATGGGCGAGCGGAAGCCGAACCGCTCGTCGGCCGCGTCACCGGGTACCAGAAGCCTTCCGACCTTGGTCGACACTATGAACGCATCACGAGGCCGCTCGCGCAGGGCATCACCCAGACGTCGCTCGCTGAGGCCGAAGCCATAGAAGGGTGCGGTGTCGAAATAGCGAACACCTTGGTCCCAGGCGGCGTCCACCGTGGCGCGCGCTTGGTCGTCGTCGATCCGGCGATAGAGGTTACCAAGGGTCGACGCACCGAAGCCGAACGGACCGCTTGCCGCTAGGCGTTGGAGAAAGGCTGGGCGGGATGTTTTCATGGGTTCGCCGTCAGAAGCTGGCGATTGCCTTCACCACATGGTCCGCCTCGGCGATCAGTTCGGGCAGGCGCTGTGGCAGGTCATCGGCAAGGAGGCTGTGGGTGTGCAGCGCCGCCGTCGGGATCTCGCCGGCGAGGATCGCCTCGCGGACGCGTTCGAAATCCGACGCGTGTGCGTTGCGGCTGGCGAGCAGGGTGGTCTCCCGCTTGTGCAGTTCCGGATCCGCTAGGACCAGGTCACCCGGAGCTACCCCCACCAGCACCAGCTTGCCGCCATGCGAGACGTAGCCGAGGCTTTGCGCCATCGCAGTAAGCGAGCCGGTGGCGTCGAACACCGTGTCGAACATTTCGCCTCCGGTTCGCTTCGCGAGCGAACCGGCCAGGTCGGCCGTCGCATCGACCGTGTCGTCGAAGCCCAGCCGTTCGCGTGCATAGGCCAGCCGCGGCAGGCGGGTGTCGGCGAGGGTCACTTCAGCACCATTGGAACGCGCGAACAGCCCGCAGGCGATGCCGATCGGGCCAGCGCCCACCATCAGCACGCGCTCCCCCGCCGCGACCGCTGCTCGAGCGACCGCGTGCGCGCCGATCGCCAGGAATTCGATCATCGCCGCCTGATCGAGCGTTAACCCGGTTGCGTCGAGCAGTGCGCTCTCGGGGACGGCGAGCAGCTCGACCATACCGCCGTCGGTGTGGACGCCGAGCACCTTGATGTTGACGCAAGCATTTGGCTTGTCCTTCCGGCACGCGATGCAGGCCCCGCAGGTCAGGTACGGGTTGATCGCGACCCGCTGGCCGACATGGAAGACCGACATGTCGGAGACATGCTCCACTTCGCCGGCGAGTTCGTGCCCCATGACGCGCGGATAGGCCAGAAACGGATGCCGTCCGGCGTAAATATGATAATCCGTGCCGCACAGCCCGACGCGGCGGATGCGGACGATCACCTCCCCCGGCGCCGCTCGGGGCGCGGGCCGCTCCTCTATTGTCAGTTCATACGGCTCTCGACAGACGACCGCCTTCATTGCGCTTCTTTCCGTTCAGACTGACCCCCGTACTAGACTGCCATTCTCATATGTGCAACTTAGCTCTCATACTTGAGACACATTAGCGGCTTACGAATGCGGATCGACGCGCACCATCATCTCTGGCGATACGAACCCGATGCGTTCGGCTGGATCCAGCCCGGCTCCGTAATTGCACGGGATTTTGCCACGGAAGATTTGAGATCGGCATTAGACGATGCTGGGATTGATGCGGCGATCGCGGTGCAGGCGCGGCAATCGCCAGAGGAAACCCGCTTCCTGCTCGACGCCGCGCGGCGGGAGCCAGCCATCATCGGTGTCGTCGGCTGGATCGACCTGCGCTCGCGCAATATCGCAGCGCTACTGGACGAGAACGCCAATCCGCTGGTCGTCGGCTATCGCCACGTCGTGCAGGACGAGGACGAACCCGACTTCCTTCTCGCCGACGTGTTCATCGATGGTGTCCGCGCGGTAGTGGAGCGGGGGTTGTCGTACGATCTTCTCGTCAACCACGCTCAGCTCGAAACCGTGCCGCATTTCCTCGACAGGGTGGGCCAAGGCCGCTTCGTGCTCGATCACGCCGCCAAGCCCGACATAGCTGGGCAGGGCTGGCAGCCATGGGCAGACCGGATCTCCGCGGTCGCCGAGCGACAGGACGTGTGGTGCAAAGTGTCGGGGCTGGTGACCGAGGCCGATCACGTCACCTGGACGCCGGCCGACGTCGAGCGATACCTTGATCATGTGCTGGCGGTGTTCGGGCCGAAGCGGTTGATCTGGGGGTCGGATTGGCCGGTATGCCTGCTAGCCGCCTCCTACGGCCGCGTGATCGATCTGGTCGCCGACTTCGTGGCACGCCGCTGCCCGTACGCCGAGGCGGATATCTTCGGCGGGAATGCGTTGCGCGCCTATTCGATCGGGGTTGCGCGATGATCCTCCAGTTCGGCACCAGCCGCTTCCTCCAGGCGCATGTCGATCTATTCGCGTCCGAGGCTCGCGATGCTGGCCAGACAGTTGCCGACATCGTGATCGTGCAGGTGAGCGACGACGCGGTACGTGCGCAGCGGCTGGTCGCGTTCGACGATGCCGCGGGCTTTCCCGTCGTGATTCGGGGACTGGAGGGTGGTGTGCCGGTCGAGGGTACCGTGCAGGTGCGCAGCGTCGTGCGGGGCTTGGCGGCTGCGCATGACTGGTCGGAGCTCTGTACGCTGTTCGTTGAAGAGGTTACCCATGTCGTGTCGAATACCGGCGATCATGGCTATGTGATTCCTCCCGAGGATCGCATCACGATCGCCTACGATCAGTCACCGCGCAGTTTCCCCGCAATCCTGCTCGCGCTGCTGCACCGCCGCTGGCGGTTCGGCGGGGCGGGGGTGACGTTCCTGCCGTGCGAGCTGGTTGCCGGCAACGGCCAGACGCTGTGCGCGACAGTGCTGGATCTCGCGGAGCAGTTGCGGCTGGAGCCCGCGTTCGTCGACTGGCTTGGCGTTGCCTGCCTGTGGGTGGACACGCTGGTCGACCGGATCGTCAGCGAACCGATCCATCCCGCCGGTGCGGTTGCCGAACCCTACGCTCTGTGGGCGATCCGGGAGCAGCAAGGGTTGGTCTTGCCCTTCACCCATCAGGCCATCGTCGTCACCGACGATCTGCCGCGCTTCGAACGGTTGAAGCTTCATATCCTCAACCTTGGGCACAGCTGGCTGGCCGAACGCTGGCACCGCGCCGGCGCGGTGGCGGACGCAACGGTGCGGCAGGCGATGGCGGACGCGGATACGCTTGCTGACCTGCGCCGTCTCTATCACGACGAAGTCGTGCCTGGCTTCGCCATCGGAGGGCTTGGCGACGAGGCGGCGACCTATGTCGAGAAGACGATGGACCGGTTCGCCAACCCGTTCATCGAACACCGCTTATCCGACATCCACGCCAGCCACGCGGCCAAGGTTATCAAACGCGTCGGCGGTTTCGTCGAATGGGTCGACGCGAGCGGCAGCGCGGTTCCGATGCCGGAACTTCGTGCGCTCGCACAACGCTATGAGGTTAAAAAATGACAGTGCGCGCGCTACGCTTATCGGATCGCGACGACGTCGCGGTGCTCATCGATGCTGCCGCGCCAGGTGATTCCGTACTGGGCATCACCGCGCGCGATGACATGCCCGGCGGACACAAGATGGCGCTCCACCCGCTCGCTGCGGGGACGGTGGTCCGGAAATTCGGCTACCCGATCGGCATTACCACTCGCGACGTCATGGCGGGCCAGCATGTCCATGTGCATAATCTGGCGTTACCCGAACACAAGCTTGCCGAAGCTGTTGCCGGAGCAGCGCACGCGCCCGCCGCCGTTCGGCCAGGGGCAACGTTCGAGGGGTATCTGCGCGCCGACGGCGGCGTCGGTACGCGTAATGCGATCGGGATCATAGCCAGCGTCAACTGCTCCTCCACGGTGGTTCGTCGGATTGCGCGCGGATTCGAGGACCGTCTTCCGGCAGAGATCGACGCGGTCGCGCCGTTCACCCATTCAAGCGGGTGCGGCATGTCGCGCTCAGGCGAGGGGTTCGACACGTTGGAACGCACGCTAACCGGCTACGCCCGCCACCCAAACTTCGGCGGGGTGCTGCTGGTCGGTCTCGGCTGTGAAGTGGCGCAGATAGACGACATGCTCGCGCGACACGACCTGTCGCCGGGAGTGCGGCTACGCACGCTGACGATCCAGGAGGCGGGCGGTACGGCGGAGGCGATCGCTCAGGGCAGCGCAATCGTCGCTGAGTTGATCGAGGAGGCTTCGGCCGATCGCCGTACGACCCGCTCTGCCTCTGATCTCGTGCTCGGCCTGCAGTGCGGTGGGTCCGACGGCTGGTCTGGCGTGACCGCGAACCCGGCACTGGGCGCAGCGACGGACCTGCTCGTGGCGGCGGGCGGCACCGCCATCCTCTCCGAAACACCAGAAATCTACGGGGCAGAACATCTACTGCTCGCGCGCGCGGCGTCGCCGGAGGTCGCGGCGCAACTCTCAGCGCGAATCGCGTGGTGGGAGGATTACGCTACACGCCACGGTGCCAGCCTCGATAACAATCCGTCGCCAGGCAACAAGGCGGGTGGGCTCACGACCATCTACGAGAAGTCTCTCGGCGCAATTGCAAAGGCTGGGACGGCACCACTCGCCGATGTGCTTCTCTATGCCGAGCAACACAAGCGGCGCGGGCTCGTGTTCATGGACTCTCCAGGATATGACCCGTGCTCGGCCACTGGTCAGATTGCCACAGGCGCAAATTTACTTGCCTTCACGACCGGACGAGGTTCGGTATTTGGAGCGCAACCCACGCCCTGCCTCAAGCTCGCGTCCAATCCCGTGCTCGCACGGTCGATGGCAAACGACATTGACGTAGACTGCTCGCTGATACTGGATGGGGCAACGCCGAAAGAAATTGGTCAAGTTGTTTATCAAAAAATGCTCGAGACGGCATCAGGTAAGCAGACCAAGTCCGAAGGACTTGGTGTCGGCGAATTCGAATTTGTGCCATGGCAGCTAGGCGCTTGGATGTGAGTGATGGTACCATAAAGACAAGAACAGATTACCTTATAGTTCCCAAGTTGATGGTTTTACGTCACCATCGTGTTAATCGGATAGCGAAGTGTACCATGACTAGGGAGGTGTATGTCGCGTATGGCATGTCGTTTTCCTTTGCCTCATCAGCGAAAAACCTCGATTTGGTCAATATCAGCACTGTGCTTACTCAACATGTATACAGTGTCATATCGTTGACATCTTACGGGGCGCTATCGCGAGTGCTTCGCATAAGAACGATGATGCCCTCGATCCGCCAACCCCACAAGGCAACTCATTTTACTAGAAGAATTGCAGTTGCATAAATGAAAACAACAGGGCACGTCAGCGTCGCGTTGTACCAAGATATGGCAAGGAGAGGTTTCGCGAACGTGCGCAGCCCTTTCCGCAGCTGAGAAGAAGATAACGTTACCAGGAATAAGCTGGGCGGTTGGGAGAGGATCAGAATGGCAATCGAGTTTAGAACGTTGCGTACGCACCGGCTGCAAATCGGGGCGACGAGCTTCATGGCAATTGCTGCCTGCCTGCATGCTGTGCCAGCCTTGGCACAAGCGCAGGAAGTGCCCGCCGCGTCATCGCCCGTAGCACCCGAGGGCACTATCACCACGGCTGCTCCTCAACAGATAACGCCTGCTGCGTCGGATCCCGCTGCCGGTGAACCAGCGTCGACGGACATCGTCGTTACCGGATCGCGCATTACGACCGGTGGTTTCACCGCGCCGACGCCGACAACCGTGATCGACGCCAATGCCATTGCCGCCAATGCGCAACCAAACGTCTTTACGACGATTGCTCAATTGCCGTCGTTGCAGGGATCGACCGGCACGAGCACCGGCACGTTCAGCACATCGAGCGGCGCCCAGGGGCTTAGTTCCTTCTCGCTGCGCGGCGTTGGTGCGATCCGCACCCTGACGCTGATCGATGGTCAGCGCGTCGTCGGCGCCAACGTCACCGGCGTGCCCGACGTAAGCCTGTTCCCGCAGATACTCATCAAGCGGGTCGATGTCGTAAACGGAGGTGCCTCGGCCTCCTACGGGTCCGATGCCGTGGGCGGGGTTGTGAACTTCATTACCGATACCCGGTTCAAGGGTCTGAAGGGCAACGTTCAGGGCGGCATCACCACGTACGGTGACAACGAACAGGTCCTTCTCCAGCTTGCCGTCGGAACGAGTCAACTAAACGATCGCCTCCATATCGTCGGGAGCACCGAATACGCGCATGAAGATGGTATCAAGGGGGGAGGTTTGGGCACCGACCTTGCAAGCGGGCGGGACTGGTTCCGGCAGACTACTTTGATTAATCGAAACGTCTTCAATGACGAATCACCCCAATACCTCGTCCGGGACTACTCCCAGCAATACAGCTATACCAAATACGGGCTTATCACCGCTGGTCCGCTGCAAGGCACGGCCTTCGATCAGTCTGGCAACCCGTTTCAGTTTCAATATGGCTCAAATGGCGTACCATCGCGTAACGCGTCAGGTTCCGTAATTGGCTGTTTCCCCGGCAGTTGCCTTGGCGGAGACCTTTCGGGGAATGTCGATGTAGGTCGCTCGCTTCAGTCGCGATTGCAGCGGGTGGCCAATTACGGTCGGATCGGCTTCGACTGGGCGCCGGACAACGAGGTCTACGTCACTGCCAACATCGGCCAGGTGAAAACCAACAACGAGCCGATCGGAGGTATGAACCGTCCGAACCTGACGATTCAGTGCGCCAATCCATTCGTACTCGCGTCGGTTCAGGCCGCCTGCGCCACCGCAGGAATCACGAACTTTGTATATGGCACGAGCAACGCCGCATTGGGCAATACCCAAGTCTATACCGATCGCCGCCAGTATCGTTTCGTCGCGGGCGCCAAGGGCCGCCAATCCGTCGCCGGGTCTGATTGGACCTACGACATGTATTACGAGCACGGCACCAACTATTCCAATATCGACGTCAACAACGTCATGCTGTCGAACCGTTTCAACCAGGCAATCAACGCGACCACGGTGAACGGAGCGATAGTCTGTGCCAATCCGGTTGCGCGTGCGAACGGGTGCCAGCCTCTCAACATTTTCGGCGGCAATCCGTCGCAGGGGGCACTCGGCTACATCATGCCCGACAACGGCCCGTACCAGCGGACCCGCCAGACCCAGGACGTGATCAGCGTCAACTTCTCGGGTTCTCCGTTCAGTCTGTGGGCGGGGCCCGTCTCGTTCGCGTTCGGCAGCGAGTTCCGGCATGAATTCTATACCGTGCGCGCCGATCCATACGGCGCGGGTACCAGCGCGACGCCAAACACGCCCGATTACCCCGCCGATCCCACGCTGCTGCCTGGCGGCAACAACTGGTACGCTGGCAACTACAAGAACGGCAGCGGCGCCTACAGCGTTAAAGAGGCGTTCCTCGAAACCAACGTGCCAATCCTAAATTCGGAGGGGACCGGACGCGCGGCGATAAACGGCGCGATCCGGGTAACCGACTACAGTACTTCGGGCACCGTTTGGGCCTGGAAGATTGGCGGCACCTGGGACTTGCCGATCGACGGGTTGCGTTTGCGTGGTGTGACCTCTCGCGATGTTCGGGCACCGAACTTATCGGAGCTGTTCGCTGCACCGACGACTACGACGCTACCTGGATTTTTCGATCCGTTCCGCAACGTCAACGTACTCGCAATCCAGAATACGATCGGCAACTCCGCCCTCACGCCCGAGATCGCACGTAACACCACCGCTGGCATCGCCTTTTCAGGCTCCTCCTGGCTGCCTGGCCTCAGCCTCTCGGTTGATTATTATCACATCAAGATCAAGGACGTGATCTCGAGCCTCGGCACCGGGGACATCGTCAACCTCTGTTTCCAGAACATCCTTCCCGAGACCTGCAGCGCGTTCAACCTCAACAACCCCGCCGGGCCAAACTTTATCAACGTCCAGGCGTTCAACCTCGCCTCGATCGACACCAACGGGCTGGATATCGAGGCAAGCTATCGCTGGCGGCGTCCGCTCGGCCTGCCGGGCAGCTTCACGCTGCGCGCGCTTGCGACCAACATCCGCAAGTTCGCGACCGATACGGGCCTGCCCGGAACGATCCCGATCGATAGCGCTGGCGTCAACGCCGGAAACACGCCCGACTGGAAATGGCTGGCGACGCAGACTTATGCCAATGACGACTTCTCGCTGTTGCTGCAGGAGCGCTGGTTCAGTGACGGGGTATTCGGTAGCCAATATGTAGAATGCTCGGCCGGCAACTGCCCCGTATCGACGAACAACCACCCCACGATCGACAATAACTTCATGCCGGGCGCCTTCTACATGGACGTCGGTGGCACGTATAACGTCACCAGGCAGGTTACCGGATATTTTAAGGTCGACAACGTGTTCAACAAGGAGCCGCCAGCGTTTCCGAATTTCGTGAACCCGGCGCTGTATGACATCGCCGGTCGGACTTTCCGGGTCGGCCTCCGTTTCAGCATGTGATGCAGAATCGCGTCGATAGCTTGGAAACGATACGGCGTTGGAAGGAGTTGGCTATGAAAGGCAGGAACATGCAGCGGTTCGCGAAAGCACTCGCATTGGCCACGGTGGCGCTGCCGATGGTCACGCAGGCGCAGATGCCCGATACTATCCTTTACGGCGTCGCCTATTACGACGAGTACACCCCGGTCGACCGCATCGATGAGGACGCGCGAATGATGAAGGCGGCGGGGATCAGTGTCGTCCGCATCGCGGAGTCGACGTGGGGCACGCTGGAACCGCAGCCCGGAGTGTTCGATTTCAGCCATGTCGACCGCACGCTCGCCGCGATGCACAAGCAGGGCATCAAGGTGATCGTCGGAACCCCGACCTATGCGATACCGACATGGCTCGCACGGCAGCACCCCAATGTGCTCGTCGTCGGTCGGGACGGCGTACGCGCGCAATACGGCACCCGGCAGAACATGGACATCACCGATCCAGACTACCGGGCTGCGGCCGAGCGGGTGATCGTCGCGTTGGTGGACCACGTGAAGGATCATCCTGCGGTGATCGGCTACCAACTCGACAACGAGACCAAGCCCTATGGTACCAGCGGTCCGGCAGTGCAGGCGGGGTTTGTGCGATCGTTGAGAGCGAAATGGCCGAGCCTTGATGCACTGAACCAGGCGTGGGGGCTGAATTACTGGTCGAACCGCATCAACCGGTGGGAGGACTTTCCGCCGACCAACGGCTCGATCAACGCCAGCATGTCCAACGCCTTCGCCGCCTACCAGCGCAGCCTCGTCACCGACTTCCTCGCGTGGCAGGCCAAGCTCGTGCGTGCCCATGCCCGGTCCGGCCAGTTCATGACGCAGAACTTCGACCTGGGCTGGCGTGATGGCTCCTATGGCATCCAGCCGGAAGTCGACCACTGGAAGGCGGCCAGGTCGCTCGATATCGCTGGCATCGACATCTATCATCCAACTCAGGACAAGCTGACCGGGGCGGAGATCGCCTTTGGTGGCGACGAAGCCCGCTCGATCCGCAACGGGCAGAATTATCTGGTGCTGGAAACTGAGGCGCAGGGGTTCCCGCAATGGACGCCTTATCCGGGCCAGCTTCGTCTGCAGGCGTTCAGCCATCTCGCCTCGGGCGCGCAGATGGTCGAATACTGGCATTGGGCGACGACCGCCAACGCGGTCGAGACCTACTGGCGGGGGCTGCTGTCGCAGGACTACAAGCCCAATGCGGAGTATGCGGCAGCAAAGGTGATCGGTGCCGAGATCGCTCGCCTTGGCCCTAAGCTGGCAGGCATGACGAAGCATAATCAGGTCGCCGTCTATGTCAGCAACGCCGCCCAGACCGCGTTCAATTCGTTCAAGCCGACGGGCATCGAGTACAATCAGGTGATGCGCCCCTTCTACGATGCGCTCTACCGGATGAACGTCGAGGCCGACATCGTGTCGCCCGACAGCACGCAGAAGCTCGATGATTATAAGTTGATCGTGGTGCCGGCGCTTTACGCGGCGAGCGACGCCGAGATCGCGCGGCTGAACGACTATGCCAAGCGCGGCGGGCATCTGCTCTACACGTTCAAGAGCGGCTTTTCGGACGAGAACACGAAGGTCCGCTATGCTTCCCAGCCGGGTGCGATCGCCGAAGCTGCCGGCGTTACCTACCAGGAGTTCACGATCCCCGAGGAGGTCACGCTGGCGGGCAATCCGTTCGGAGTTTCGGATGCCGACAACGCGCCGCGCTGGTGGATGGAGATGTTGAAGCCCACCACCGCCGAGGTCGTGGCGCGCTATCAGCATCCGTCATGGCCGGCTGCCGCCGCGATGACCCGCAACCACTGGGGCAAGGGCGAGGTCACCTATGTCGGCTTCATGCCGAGCGACGCGCTAGCCGAGAAGATCGTCGCCGCCGAAGTCACGCGCGCAGGTGTCGTGCCATCGGTCGCGGGCGTGAGATTTCCGCTGATCGTGCGCGGCGGCACGTTGAAGAACGGTCACACCGTCCGTTACGTGCTCAACTATTCGGCTGTGCCACAGCATATGTCGGCTCCCGCCGCAGGCACTGAACTGCTGGATGGGCGCAAGGTGAAGCGTGGCGAACCGATCGACCTTGCCGCGTGGGATGTCGCCATCATCGAGGACGATGAACGATCCAACTGATGACCGCGCTGCGCAGAAACGAAGCGAACGGGAGGTTGCATGAACGAGAACAAAGCGCCGCGTAGCATGGCGATTACCCGGCGGGCGTTGCTCGGAAGCAGTGCGGGCGCGGCATTCGTGTCGAGTGGCCTGGTGCAAGCCGCGGCAAGGATTGCTTCTCCGAATTTCGTGATCCGCTCGGGCGACCTCTCGATTGCCGTCACGGCACTCAGCGACCGCGCGTTTCGCGTCCGCGTCGCGCCTTTTGGAGCGCGCCCCGCAACGCCAGGCGAAATGCTGGCGCCCATCGCGAAGCCGCCAGTCCCCAGGCGGATACGGGAGGGCAGCCGAACGCGCCTGACGCTCCCGCAGGCACAATGCGTATGGGATGAAGCGAACGGGTGCCTTTCATTCCATGACGGGGCCGGCAACCTTCTTCTCAGCGAGGCCCCCGGATTACGCCACGTCGCGCTATCGACGATCGGAAACGAGCCGACACTGGCCGTGACGCAAGGCTTCGCCAGCCCCGCCGACGAACGCCTCTACGGCACGGGCTGTTTCCAGGACGGCCATCTCGATATCCGGGGCCTGCCACGCCGTCTGACGCAGGTGAACACCCAGATCAGCCAGCCGTTCGTGCTGTCGAGCAAGGGGTACGGTCTGCTGTGGCACAACCCCGGCATGGCGGAACTGAACCGGCCGGACCGGCCGATCGCGTTGACCCGGCAGTCGGCAGCAGGCGACGCGCGCATGGCCGATGTCACCACGTCCACCGGTAATGCCCGCGTTCAGCGCCGCGATGCCGTGTTCACGGGAAAGTTCACGGTCCCGCAGGGGGGGCGCCATGCGTTCCTGCTCGATCTCGGCCGCAAGATGTCGTCGCGCCATTATGTGGAGATCGACGGCAGACCGCTGACGGATCACACCAATCTCTGGCTGCCGCCGACCGCCAGCTTCATCGGCGAGCTCGCTGCCGGAGAGCACAGAGTGCTGGTGCGGGCGGGTGACGAGGACATGCCGGTGCTCAACTTCGCACCGGTCGAAGATCGCACGACCTGGTGGTCACCCGTGTCCGAGGGAATCGATTACGTCGTGATCGCCGGACCGACGACGGCGGAGGTCATGGCCGGCTATCACGCCTTGCTGGGGCCACAGCCGATGATGCCGCTGTGGGCGCTCGGCTACATTCATTGCCGGGAGCGGTTTCACTCGTCGGACGAGATCATGGCGACGGCACGCGAATTCAGGGCGCGCGAGCTCCCCTGCGACATGATGGTGCAGGATTGGCAATATTGGGGAAAGTACGGCTGGAACGCCATGCGCTTCGACGAGGACCATTATCCCGACCCCGCAGGCCTGGTCCGCGATCTGCATGCGACGGACATGCGCCTGATGCTGTCGGTCTGGTCCAAGGTCGGCAAGGAAACCGAGCTGGGCAAGGAAGTGGCAGGGAAGGGCTTCTACATCCCGGGCACCGAATGGATCGACTTCTTCAATCCCGTCGCCGCGCGCTTCTATGGCCGGCAGCAGAACCAGAAGCTTGCATCGCTCGGCATCGACGCCTGGTGGCAGGACGCGACAGAGCCAGAGAATGACGACCTCGTCGGACGGCCGATCTATGCGGCACCGGGCAAAACCCAGCCAGGCGAGAAGCGTCGCAACCTCTATCCGCTGCAGGTCAGCCGGACGGTGTATGAGGAACAGCGGCGCGCCTATCCGGACAAGCGGGTGATGATCCTCACCCGATCGGCGGCACCGGGCCAGCAACGCTACGGCGCGGCGACGTGGTCGGGCGACATTGGCCACGATTGGGAGACGTTGAAACGCCAGATACCGGCCGGACTCAATATGGCTGCGGCGGGCCAAGCCTGGTGGACCGTCGATGCAGGAGGCTTCTTCCGGCCGGGCAAGGGACAGTATACCGACCCTGCCTATCAGGAACGGTTCCTCCGCTGGTTCCAGTTCGCGACATTCCTGCCGATGACGCGCGTTCACGGCTACATGACCGATACAGAGTTTTGGCGATATGGTGAGACGGTGGAGCGCATCGCCCGATCCTATCTGGAACTCCGCTATCGCTTGCTCCCGTACACCTATGCCCTGGCGGCCGAGGCTTCGGCGGCCGGAATGCCGCTGATCCGGCCACTGGTGTTCGACTTTCGACACGATCCAAAGGCCCTCGATCAGGTTCATTCGTACATGTTCGGCAGCGACATCCATGTTGCGCCGGTGCTGGCCGCAGGCGTGAAGACCTGGGACGTATACTTGCCGGTTTCGGAGGGCGGCTGGTACGATTTCTGGACAGGCGAGCGTCGAGAGGGCGGCCGGACGTATGCCGTCCCGGTGACACTGGACCGCATGCCGCTTCACGTGCGGGCTGGTAGCATCCTGCCACTGGGGCCGGTCGGCCAATCGACGGTCGGGCTGCTTGGCGGGGCCCTCGATCTCTTGGTTTATCCGGGCCGAGACGGCGTCGCCTCGTTGTACGAGGATGACGGGCTTACCTATCGTTACGAGCAAGGGGCCTCAGCGCAAACGACGCTGGAGTGG
>Ga0308169_10002175_pt1 | contig 20806 bp, 20 predicted proteins | sample PhyBR1_2_FD_202139 | JGI IMG/M metagenome (GOLD analysis project Ga0308169, IMG submission 202139) | Phyllosphere microbial communities from UC Gill Tract Community Farm, Albany, California, United States - DLSLSB.R1 | ecosystem: Host-associated > Plants > Phyllosphere > Unclassified | place...
AAATTTATTCTTATTTTTGCAGAGCCTTCTTTGCCTCGGTTACTTATCTGTCACTTGGCAAGCAATCTGACATTTACTCTAAATCAATGAGAAACACTCTTGGATCTTTGCCAAGTCTCATCTATGCGGCCTTAGCCCCTGCTTTCTTACTGACTCTTCAGGACATTTTAGTTAGAGTTTCTACAGGTGTCGATAAAGCAGACACTATTTTCCTGCTTCCTGTTCGCTTATTCCTTAATGTCCTATATTATTTGATTCAGTTAATCGTATACTTTTTGGAATTTTACAATGACTTAATTATACCTTACATTGGTGTTTATGGAGGAGGATACAGCAGCACAACAGCTCATAAGGCCAACTCTATCAAAATAGATTGGCCATGCAGGTTTCTGGCCCTTCCAAAAGTCAAGGATGTCATATTCTTCCCTATGGCATTAGCAGTTGGTGTTCTTCCCTTTTTACTAGATTATTTCAGCGATTCAAGTGTCTTTGGTTTCAGTAGCATCATAGAGATGTTTTTCTCTACTTCCTTCAGTTATGGTTTGAGCCAAGTTATCTTTGCCATAAATCTCAAGCTGATTTTTATTTTCTTCACTGTTTACTTGGCATACACATTCTTCATCTGCCTGCAGTCAGCTCTATATGCTAGGGCATTCCATGAGCAAGATACGAAGAATCTGAAGTCATATGCTAATGCTGATCTTGAGACTAAGAAAGTTGATTAAGATTAAATCTCTTGGCTTTATTCTATTATTTTTTTAATTTGTATTTGTTTAACACAATTCAAGCTGTCAGGTTTCAATACAAACTATTGATCTATTTTCTTGCCCTTAGATGAAAATCAATAATGTTGATGTTGAAAATAAATTAAAATTTTGAGACTTTGTGTTTTACTCAACAATTAATTAAGCTTCTTATCTGTTTAAAACTTGCAAAGTCAATTTCACAACACACCTACTTTGATAGAACAAAATTTAAATATAAAATTATGTTGTAAGGCTTTCTTGCTGTAATTTAAGACTTTAGCAGAGCACAAAATACGTTGAGTAGATTAGGCGTGTATCTTTTTTTTCGACTTTTTTCTTCTGCAAAGAGTTTGCTCAAGAATAATTTATTTAGATTTTTTCAGAAAAAGGCGCAGAATATTGATCTCCGACACCTTAAACTCTTGTCAATGTAAATTATGTTTTCTTGAAATATAGGTATGCTACTTGTATTCAAGAAGTCCTTAAATTCTTGGCACAATTATGAAAAAGAAAATTTTTATAGTATTATGCCTTGCTAGCCAGCATGCATCTAGATTGAGTCCTTGATGCTTAGACCTGATATATAAAATTGTCCTGTAGATTTTAAAAAAAACACTTTTTTCTGCTGAATATAAAAAATAAAACACTGAGACAATAAAAATATTTTTAGTAGATTAATAATTTTTTAAAAACTTTTAATCAAGCTAAGTACTTGCAATGCATGGATTCTGACGGATATCGTTGTTCAATGAGAATTTAGCTGCCGAAGTGCTTTTCATTAACTTTTGCAAAAGGGAAATGGTAAGGTTATCAGTAATCATCATCATAGTTAACGCCTCTGATAGAGCTGTCTTTCCACTCTGTAATCCATATAGTATGTCCAGTCGCTTTTTGACATGATCAACGCTTTCAACAGGATAGGCATCCCATCCCTGCTTTTTAGCAGTTTTGATATTGTCTGAACTATCATCGAAAAACATAATATTTTTGGCAGTCTCAGGCATACTGTAAATTCCAAGAAAGTCTTCTACGAATTCGAAGGCCTTCTCATTAGGTTTCAAATAATAATCTTCTTCCTCGTCATCTGCACAAAGAATGTACGTGAAGCAGTCTGTAAGTCCCAGAAGTCGAAGAATCTCCTCAGCCCTGCCCTTCATTCCGTTAGTAAAGCATATTTTAACACCTTTAATGCGATCGATCTTCTTTTTTAACTCATAGTCCGGTTTTAGATACTTTTTAAAATCCTTAAATTCCCAATAATCAGATACTTCTTTTAAGCTCATATTAAACCTCTTTTTTAAAAATATTTTGCTTGAGCCTGCCTTTTTAAATTCTTCTTTCCAATTAATTGGCTCGGTAAAGTTATGCTTAACTTCCAGATCATGCTTGACTCTGTCAAGATGTTCTTCCTCGGCCTTATTTAACTTATGGTCGGTGTACAAAGTTTGATCAATATCAAAGACAAAAGCAATTTCTGTTCCTGGTGTGTTGAGGATTTCAGTATTTTGCCTTTGAATTTGTTTAAAATCATCATGGAACCTCACGCGATTGCTCATTTTGATAAATTTGCACAGAATATCACTCGTTTTCATTCCTGGGTATGGGAAAAAATAAAAATTTTTTAAATAAGAGAGGGAAAATCACTTGCAAGAAAATCAGACGGAAAGATGGTTTAGTGAATCTAGGAAAACGTTAAAGACTTTTATTTTGTGACCTAAGTTACTTGCTATCATTCATACACCATGTCTGATTTAGAATATCCTAAAATTACATTTAAACTTTCTTAAAATTAAAATTTTATAAATCTAAATTTAACATGTCAATAACAAAGTCATACAAACTACAGAAAATAGATTTAATTAAGCTATTTAGAGCATGAAACTGTCTACTGTGAAAAACTATTCAAATTTATGTTGCAGTTTTATTCTTGCATTGTTAGAAAATATTAGCTTTGCATAAAACTATAACAAACTAAAATGTTAATAAAGATAAACTTGATTGTTTGTGATTTTTTTATTGTTTTTTGTTCTTGTTCAAAATATTAAATAGCTTAATCATTTTCCAAAATTCAACATCTTCATGTACGCATATTTTAATAGATCCTACTTAGCAAGAAATTGAAGAAAATGAGCATCCAATCTTTTTTGTGAATAGTTAGTCATTATTATTTATTCTTATTAAATTTTAACAAAAAACAGATTTTGACTTTCATTTGCCTAATAGAAAAAGTCAGCAATTGAGAATTGGATTACATTGAAAAAGTCAGCAATTGAGAATTGAACCAAATTAAAAAAAATAAACTTGATAAACAAGATCAAAAACTAATTAACTTTTAAAATTAATGGCAAATATTATTAATAGAATCAAAATTAGCAAAAATATGCAGATTTTGAATTTCAAACTGCAATACTTGAGACATTATTTGGACGTAAGTTTTAGTGTTAAGCTAGATAATTTAAGACAAGTTTTACCAGAAGCTTTTATCTAATGAAAAAAATCTCAGCACTTATTTTACATTGGATGCCAGTTTTACAATGTGAGAAAGACAAATTCAAGATACTAAATTCTTAGTTAAATATTAAATCGATATTTTTGAGTTTAATATTTTTTGCAAAATTTTTCGTAAATTAAAACAATAAAATCTAAACAAAGAAATGAATGAAACTGAGGAACTTAAAGAATGTTTTGGTTTATAAAGAATGTATATAGAAGAAGTTAAGTGTTCTTTTACACTGCTTTGGCTGTTATTTTGCTTTTTTGATAAAAACGTTTTTTTGTAAAATTGACGTTTGTTTTTTTACTTCATCTTTAAAAAAGAAGCAACTACAAACAAGATCAAAAAGGCATTCTGTCTCTTTCAATACTCCTTTTTTGGCGAATTTAGATAAAATTGGTGTTGGCATAGGAGTGTTAGTTATTGTAGAGTCATTTTTACAATGACTGTAAAAAATACAAATTTAAAAGAAAAGTGTGTTTGTGTGCATGAATGATAGTTGAAGATTGTTGACATTTAGTAATTTTTAGATCTCTCAAATGTCAAAGTAAATTGTCACACTTTGTAGAACTAAAATAGTTCTTGGTGAGGAAGCCAAATGCCTGATAGCTTTATAGTTGTCACATGAGCAAATAGGTCTAATTTGATGCAACAGAGATAAACATCTTTTTCAATGACCTAAGCTCAAACATTTGTTAAGCTAAGTCAATCATCTCAAATCAATGAGATAAATTATAATTTTAAAAAAAAGAAGAAGTGAAAGTAAACTTAGCATTTGAAGACTTATTATTGGGAGGTGAAACCTGATATTATTGAGATCAATTGGCAATAGTGCCTACTTAACCCAGGAAGTACTATAAAGCTGCAATTACACTTTTAGATTTATAAACATTTATTCTAGTGAGCCCATTATGGTAATGCAAAATGAGAAAATGACAGACTCAGAGATAATCGAGCTTTTGGGTGAATACGGATTTAGCAAGCCAGAGATATCTAGCATTATTAAGAAGCTTCCTTCCAAAGAGTTTGAGAGTGTGATCGATTACATAGAGAAGATTAAGAAAGAAAAAGAAGATTCTGTGGACAACGAGCGGAAGGCAGCACTCGAAGAGCTGGACAAGCGGCAAAATATCCAGAAGTTAGAGGAGGAAAGAAAAGAGAGGTATCGGGAGCTTTTAAAGAACAAGATTGCTGCCAATAGGCTGGAGCAGAAGCAAAAGGAAGACCAAGAGAACAAGCTTCTGTCAGTGGAAGAGAAACCCATAATAATTGATGCAGATGTTAGAATAAGAGTTTACCTTGAAAACGGGGATGAAATATACTTGGGCTTCCCTCGGGAATCCACAATAAAGCATTTGCATGAAAAGATAGCCTCTGAGATTGGATTCAGCAACTTCGAAATAAAACGCTTTGGACACGATGAGGTAATTCAGATTTCAAACAAGTTTATATTTGAGGAGCTCAAGGCCAAGTCAGCTATGCTTGAAGTTGTAAAAAATTAAAAACTTCTGTCTTTTTTTAATTTTAACAGATGTTTAATCCAGCAGTGGAACATTTAAGTTATTTTCATCTTTTTGTTTCTTTTCATCCTCAAATTTAAACTTTCGTTAGATTGTTCCCATGTTTTTTACTGGTTCGAAAGGGCATTGCGAAGGAAATGTCACAGTGGTAGGAGAGTTCATCAAAATAGATGGGAACCATGTCATATTGAGCTCAGGTGGAAGCCAAATAAGGATTCAGCACAACGGGCTAGACAACTACAAAACAAAGTACATGCTTGTGAGTGGGCATTATGAAGACGATGTTCTGGTAGAAGAAAATGTCAGGAAGCTGGAAGAAGATTTTGATTTAGCTACATACTTGCGCTTGTCCAAGGTTGCAGCCAAGTATCCTGAGATATTCTAACAGTAAACGCTTTGTTTGTAAGAAATAAAATATTTTACTTTTTAGGATGCTTAGGAATTTTGATTGATAAAATTTTTACAAATTTATCAACTAAGAGTATAGTTTATCATCGTATTGTAAATTGATTTTTTCTATTTTTACAGGAGTAAAAACATGATTTATCTATGGTCTTCAGTTTTGTTAAATTTTATTTTTAAGCAGCAATCTTTCATTAAAAAATTTCAAATGCACCTTTTTTGGATTAAAGATCTTTGTAATGCTGTATAATACATGCCAATCACAATAAAACCATTAGAAAAGACATAATTCATCTTCTCCTTTCCCCTTATTTTTATTTTTCTATAAATCTGAAAATAAAACATAAAACATGCCCCGAAAGTCCAATACATTGCTAAAATCAATCGTTTGCTTCCTATTTGCATATGTTATCCTAAGCATAAACTAATAAAAATATTACTCATTACTGTTGTGTTTAATAAAGTCGTTTTTATTTATTCATCATCTTCACTTGCTATTTCATCAGGACTAAAACAAAATGGGCTTCTAGATGGCTTTACAGATCTTTTAAGGTTGGCTGTAGGTGTTTTGACGTGATGAAGATTCAGCTCTTCGGACGAGGATTCGCCAGAAGATAGGTCTTGCAAATTTTTGTCGCCTCTTGTGGGTGCATCTTTGATTATAGGCTCAGGATTCAAGATTGAAGTGTCATCATCGTCAATAAAATCGCTAAATTTGGGCTTTTGAGATTTTTTAATCACTCGTCTTGGAGATGTCTCTGTGTTCTGCTGTGTGCCTCTACTTTTATTGTTCAATTCTAAAAAAGACACACCAGGCTCCTCTGCTTCTGACTTCTTTGCTAACTCGTCTATTTCCTTTACGATATCCTGGCTGTCTCTGTATCTCTCGTTAAAATCACTATTTTCAGGTAATTTGTAAGCATTTTTATTTCCACCCACATACATCCTTCTCAATTCATCTACATTCCAATCGTCCATCTGTGTAGACTTAACTTTGGACTTCAGAACCCCAAACTTCCTGTGCTGTGCTGCACAGTCATAGCATACAAAAAATGAGAATGTCACGGAGGCCCATGAAGGATAGGCCTTGCTGCAATCAGCACACTTTTTGTTGTAATATAGCCCCATCAGATGCTCAATAAAAGCCTTTTTCTTCGCTTCTAAAGATTTGCATTTATCCATAGAGGGGTTAGTTTATTATTTACAAGAAATGTATCTTCAAAGCGACTTTAAGCAAAAAAACATTCTGGAGCCGGTGTTATATCTGATTGTATAACATTATCGTTTGCCATAGATTCAATTGTCAAGTTCTAAGCTAAATTGTCAAGTTTTAAGTTGTTTGATCGCAAACAAAATTTAAATCTAATTTTACCAATATTTTAAATTTAATTAAAATTTGTACTATTAAGTCTTAATATTGTAATAGCACATGTCCTGATCACGCTTATAATCTTAATTTAACTTTAGCACCTTCCTGCTTGGGTTAAATTAGTGTCTATCATATCAATCACAGCCTATGTTTAATATTTTATTGATTTTTCCAGTCCTTTAATGAAACACCAGAAACCCAAAGCTTTGGCAGTCCATTCACACAAAAAAGCTAACACACTTATTTATTACAATCTAGGGTTTTATGCTTTGAGGGAAGCTCTACATTTTTATCTTCTGAATGACATAGGCCTAAAAAGCTCTCCCCACTTCCAGATTAGCGGCCTCAAAACTATAATTGGATCAGCATTTATGACAAACTTTTTTACGTTGTTTCTTTCAGCTGAGGGATTTATTAAAAAGGATATTTTCAAGGTTTATGCATCAGTTTTCAAAATGATTCGTACAGCTCTGCTGCAGTTCTCATTTGCAATTGTGCTGGATGTTCCAGAAGAGCACGATCCCGCTGTGGGCATGCTTTTGGTGTCAGGGTCATATGCCATTGAAGCAATGCTTATGCTATACTTTGTTTATAGGCACAGGCATGAGGCCTGGCAAAGCATTTACAAAAAGTTGGGTCCAAAAAAGAACATTAGCAAGGCTTTTCTTTGCAGGAACCTTCTCCATTCACTAGTCCGCGAGGAAGTGTTTAATGTCAGTTTATTTTGGATGAATTTTGGGTCAAAATTTAAAAACGAAGCATTTTTTTATTGTCTTTTAGTTTATTTGATAACAATCATTTCCTTTGCCCAGCTGTTGCTAATTTCAGTTTTTATAAGCCAAGAGAATTGGAGGCAGCGCAAATTTGCAATCGGCTTTTCAGCACTGCGATCTCTGCTTTCCATTGCTTTAACTTTCTTATTGCTAAGGCCCAATATGAACATGAGGTCAGCTTATATTTTGATACTTTACATGGCTGACATAACTTTATCTTCTTTTATCATTCTTTTTGTTCTTGTGATGGACACCCTCATGTTTGGATCAGGCTTGAAAGAAAGATTTAAATTGGATGTTTCTAACCTTAAAATATGAATAAAATTTATTTTGAAGAAAAGGTTTTCCTGAAGTTTACAAAAAACTTGGCAATTTGTGAAAACTTTTGTGTTTTAACAAGCAAAATGTGTCTGATATTTTATTGTCTGATATTCCAAATCAAGAAATACCTTCTATTTTTTCATGCAAAATAACCTCTTCAGGAAAAACTTAAACCTTTTTTTGCTTACTCCATAAATCGATTCATCTTCTAGGTTATTCATATAACAAAATCTATTTCTTACCAAAACTTCGTTTACATTCTCCATCTCTTCCTTTTCGTCCGAGTAGTCCAGTATGTGCTCTAAAATAATCAGACTTATTCTCTCGGCCTTGTTCAACGTGTTCAAATCTATTTGTGTAAGCTGCTCCCAGCTATCGTTGGTAAATGATACGTCTCTAAAATACTTACATGATATAATACAGCACACTATTACAATCAGATAGGTGTCACCTAAATAGTTCTGCAGATCTTTCTGTGATATACTGCTGATTGTCCTTATTCTCCTATTCACAGCATTCTCCTTTGGCTTCTTGTTGGAGTAGGAGGCCCTAAGGTCCAGGTGATCACCCTTGGATTCTGTGGGAATGTCGTTTAAGAGCATGCTTTTGATGAATATTTTCTTGTAGAGATTCATTGTCTTTATAAAAGACTGTAACGGAATCTCTGCAAGAATAAATACTTCAATTATTCTTACAGCTACTGTTCTATCTTTCAGCAGCTCTGACAGATATTCCGTCAACGGCATATACAGATCTTTGCTTCTATTGTACATGTCTCTGTGGCAACAGGATCTTTTTTTTGAAATCTCTTCGGTGTCTTTTTGTTTCATAGTTTGATCAATACAATTTAAACGCAGGATAAAAATACCTAAACTGAGCAGCCTGTAGTTTCACAAATCAATTAATTTGAAGAGACCTTTAAAACACGCTGTTTTAGAATTACTCAATTGGATTATAGCATATTTATTTGATGAAAATTTTATTACGTTTTGGAATAGCTAAAACCTATCCAAATTTAGAGTTTTTATCAATTTTCAATCATTTATAAAATCTAAAACAACTCGATTATTTTAGCTCAAAATAAAACCATCAACTAGCTGATTGTGCTTGCAAATGTTTGGATTTAAAACATAAACTTAATTTGCTGCAAAAAACGATATTTTGTAAAACTTTTCACAAATCGTAAAAGTATTTGCAACAAAAGAATATGCAATTAGCCACTTTAGTAAATAAAACTGCTTTTACCAAAGTTCTTGTTGAAAATTATACAAAAAAACTAGAAAGACTTTATTTCAACAAACTTGATAGTTAATACTGGTTTGAGATCATCTTTTTCTTTTATAATTCGTTCTTTTCTGTTTCAAAGGGGCAAACATATGCTTTGGGTCTGTCGGCTTTCTTTTGTTTTTCTGCCGCTTTCTAATGTCCTTTTTTCCTTCTTTGTCTTTACTTTCCAACTTTTTCTTCTCCTTTTCTTGAATAAGCTGGCATTTGGCTATTTCTTTTTCTGACCTTGCCAACTCAAGCTTACCGGCTGCAAAAGTGGGGATGTCCAAGGCTGGAAGTGCGTCTGCAATTTGCTGTCTAAAGTTCTCTTCAATTGCTTTTTGCATCTCCATAATGTTCTCTTTGTCGGTTTCCATTGGGAATAAAATTTTGAGATATTTTTTAAACTCATAATTGCTAAGCTTGAGGCACCCATTATGAGAAATGGAGAGGGGCCAAGGACGAGTGCTAACAAACTAAGGGCATGTCTCAATTGCTCGCTTATCCAAACAACGGAAGAATTCAAAAAATTCGGCTGCCCCAATTGCCCTTTCTTGTGTGTGGAACGAGACAGAAATGTAAATTTTACTACTTCAGCTTCTTTCAAAGGGACCATTGCTTTGATAGATCCCAAAAGTTCTTGGATTGGGAAATGGCAAAGGCTAAGCAACTACAAGTCTGGGATCTATGCCATGGTTGTCTATGGTGAACTAGGAGAAGATTTTATTGACCTGGTTGAGAGGGATGGGAGAGTATACATAAATCGCAATAGTCCCTTTGAACTAAACTAGAATAGACCTGCAAATTGTTCAAGCTGTATCATAATTTTTAGCTGGATCCTGTGTATTTTGTCCAAGCTAGTATTTGCTATCGTCCAGTTTATAATAAAAATTTTACTTAAGATTATTCATTCTTTTGTCTTTTTATTTCCGAAATATCTGAGCTTTTATCTTGTATTTTCTGAGAATATCAGGAGCCGTATTGCTGTTTGAAAGGTTATGTTTGACTTAATTCTACTTTCATATAATTTTGCAAGTCGTTAGTGCTGAGTCTATGCTTAATGGAATTTTGACAACATTCTAATAAATTTAAAAATCAACTTTCTTCTACCAACAATTATTACAGTCTTTTTTATAGATTTAAAAAATTTTGTAAACTCATTCATTATACCAGGCCAATTCTAATTCTTCTACAAGGTTGATCTGCATTTTGTTCACTTCAAAAAATCTATTCTAAATTTTTAGCAATAGCACAACAAAAACCTTTGGCACGGTAATTTGCAAAATAATAGCATGGCCTCAATCCAGTCTAAAAGATTAATTTGCAATGATAATTCATAATTTATCTTGTGAATCTTTTTGGCTTCGGTCGCCAAATTTTCTATAATATTCAATACAGGCTGCATTTGCTAATACATTGAGAGATTTACAATGATGTTGTGAATTTGATTGTTCCGGCAAACTATCTAAGACTTGCTCTTCCTCCGAAGCAAGCAGAAACCTTTGATCATCACAATGATTTCTAATCTTCTGTCTTTGGTTCTGAAACCATATTTGCACTGTCCTAGGCGTCATGTTCAGCGCCTTTCCCAAACTCAGTCTTTGCTCCGAGTCTGGGAATGCACATTCTTCGAAGAATTTGTTCAATATCTTGTGTTGTTTTGCCGTTAAAACTGTTCTCTTTCTTTTTCTATAATTATGATCCATAAGATCGGATAAATTTTTCATAAAATGAATTTTAAAAAATTATTTATAATTTTAACTGACGAATAATTAAAAAATTACGAGTTTCTTCTCAAAAATGTAAAAATGGAGCCATTTAATTGGTTAGTATTTAAGTATAATTTATTCTAAAACACAAACTAATTTCTTAAAGAAACATTTCTGCAATTTATTAAACACTTTCAAATTGATCTTGACAAATTACACCAATCATATTTTTTATGCACAATCAAATTTATTATAAATCTCAGAAGTAAAATTTTGAGAAAATAATACTTGGTGCAAAACATGTTTCTGAAATGACTTCTTGCAGGGCTGAAGCAAAGCAAACCAATTTCTGCTTAAAAGTTAAGAGAGGACAACACTTCATAAATTATTCTTTTTCTAAAAATTTTTCTAAAAAATATTGCTAATAATTATAGAAATTAGAACTAGAAATACTTAGATGTAAAGAGCATGCTTCGTGCCCAACAAAATTAGAGCTTGGAATATTGTTATGTATATTAATAAATAGGTTCCCAAAATTACTTGCTTTTATTCAAACACTTTGACACCTCATGAATCATTAATAAAAATCAGTTTGGGATTTATTTTACTGATTTCAACAAAATATTTGAATATTAATGAATTTAATTTTTCAACAACACATGAAATATTTTCTCAAATGTAAAGAAAATTGGCAATGCCAATCATTTCTTTTATTCAAAGAGACTATTCTTGTATTTTAATTGCTGTTCATAATTAGAATCAAAAGATTTTTTTGATGAAGCTATTGTGCAAAAGAACAGAGGCGCATAAACCAACAGTGTTTCCAACAAACTCAATCCCTTTGATTTGTTACCTTAAATCCATTTTTTCGGAACAAAAATGTAGAAACTGATTTCAAATTATTTTTATAAACAAATCCTTTTTAAAAAATTTATTCATATTTTCTTTTGCTTTTTCAGCAGAGCAACGTTTAATCTGCTGTATTCCGAACAAACGCTTTGTCTATCAACTATGTTTAGGTTTCCTAAAGTATAATTTTTATTTTTCTGACAAAGTCGAAACAGGGTGTCTGTAATTTGGTTGTTGAATATGTTTTCTAGACATTTCTGGTGTCTAGAAAAAATGCAAAACAGCTATTTGGCCATTATCCTAAAATTTAGCTTCTGTTTTAGGTTTTTTGGTACTACCTTTGCTGTTCAATGAGAAACTACAAATTTAAAAATTTTCAACAAGAATAGGAAATAAAAACAAAATGGCAATCTCTCATAGTTTTCTCAAATCAATCCCACTTTGAAGCTCAAAAAGTATCTGATCTAAAAAACTAAATACGATTTATTTTATTTAAATTTTTGAAATTTTTTCAAACAAATCAAGAAAAACAGGAACAGGCCTTCCAGTAGCACCTTTCCCAAATATTTCTGGTGTCAAGCTCTTGTGCATTGAGCCAGCAATATCAAAATGTGCCCAAATAACCTTGTCGGTATCGACAAATTCATTTAAAAACTCGGCAGCCTTGCAGGAGCTCCCATCTCTTCCTCCCATATTGTTTATGTCTGCAACTTGCGAGACTAAAGCTTCTCGGTAATAGCTAGAAAGGGGCATTCTCCACATCAGATCGTTGGTTTTGTTTCCTGACTCGCAAATCATATCAGAAAGCTTCTGATTGTGGGTGAAGAAACCAGAATAAACAGAACCAAGTGCAATGCACATTGCTCCTGTCAGGGTGGCTGCATTTAAAAGGTATTTTGGACTATCCTGTTGAGCATACGTCAGGCCATCTGCCAGAATCAGCCTGCCCTCTGCATCAGTGTTATCAACCTCCACAGTTTTGCCAGACATGCTTTTAAAAACATCTCCAGGCTTGGTTGCAGAACCTGACGGCAGATTCTCCACCAGTGGAAATATCCCCACTAGATTCAACTCAAGTTTTAAGACGGCAGCTAGTTTGATGGAGCACAGCAGTGTAGCTGCACCCATCATGTCGTATTTCATCGCAAACATCTCAGCCGATGGCTTTAGAGATATTCCACCAGAGTCAAAGCACACCCCTTTTCCAACAACAGAGACGTCAATGCCTTCAGCTGATTTTCCTTTGTAGACTATACGGAGCAACTTAGGATCCTGGACAGAGCCCTGAGAAACAGAAAGAATCAGGTTCATTCCCTTCTGCTCCATAAACTCTTTTCCTAATTCATGAATTTCGACCTTCTCATTTTCAAGAATCTTCTTAGCGTATTCTACGAACATCGAGGGCGTCATCAAATTCCCAGGCGTGTCGCCCAAGAATCTTGCAATATTCTGGGCATGTGCAATTTTGATTGACTTCTCGTATGCTGGGACATTCAGCAGAAATTTATATTCATTTTCAGGTTTTTTGAGAAAATTGTACGAGTAGCTTGCAAGAACCAAATAGTAGACAGCATCCTCTACAAATTCACAGTCTTCGAAAACAATTTCGTGATTGTTAAATTTTTTCAAGGTCTGAAAAAGAGACTTCATTGATTTGCCAACATTTGTTCTTCTGACATGTGCCTCCTTGCTTGCATCGCCGATGCAGCACAAAATATTCTTATCATGAACAAAGCATTCCCCGATTGTTCCCATGGGGCTAGAAGACAGAAGGAAGGATTTGAGCTCATCACTACTCGAATGAAGCACATACTCTTTCTGGTCTTTAGAAAACAAGAAGATCTTGACCTTTCCTGCAGGCACTTCTGTTTCAAACATTCTCTGTAGTCTTCCAAAGTCTAGGAGATTCATGGGCATTAAAATATTAAATCTTAAGCATAAACTTTAATTAAAGAAAATACATGAAGAGACAATTTTAATGCCTGCGATATCATTACACTTCAAGCAGTGTTCTACCTAAAATGTCATGGTTTTGAGTTGTATTGTATTCATTAACAATAGCATAGGCTTAATCCCGGATTTTAATAACAAAAAAGTTGTTGGCTTTATGCAAAATTTTAAAACAAATTTAGCCTGTCAAACAGTCTGACTTTAAAAAGTACAAAACAGTTTTCAGATTCTATTTTTGTAAAATTCTGTTATGCTGCACCATCTTTTGTGCTGTATGATGCTTGTATTTTTCTGTTTTGTACGGCTCTTAAATAATTTGCTGCTCTAAGGTTTTGACACATCACAAAATTATATTTTATTTCAAATTTCTTTGTAAAATTAATATTAAATGTCCTGATAATATTTCATAGGTAATATATTTATTAATTATTTATGACATCAAATATTAGAATAAAATATCTCAAAAAGTACAAACTTACGATCAAAGTTTTGCTAAGTTAAGTTTATTTTGTACATCCTTAAATTAAAAAATTTCATAAATTTGATATTTATTCTATCTCTTTGAGTGCGTCTGAGGACTCCTTCAAATGCCTAGCATGCTCTTTTGACACTTCTTTTAGAATACGAGAAAGCTGTGAATTATCTTCCAAAAAGTGAATCATAGACTTCAGAACCTTGGATGAATAATTGAAGAACTCCTTCTTTTCTACTTCCCTGATTTCGCCGTTGTACCCCTTGTCTTGCAGAAGAATCTCAAGGTCAAATCTCATGTTTTTAACCTTCTTCCTTTCTTTGTTAAGGTCCAAGCATTGCATCCTCTTCTCCTTTAGCTGCAGGCGAATATTCTCCAACCTGCTGTTCATCTGCTTCTTAGAGTCGGAAATCTTCTTGTAAGCACACGAAAACCTTTCAGCAGTTTTCTTATCCCCATCGTTTATGCTCATTATGCCCATGTTTTTGGACAAGGACGATAAGCTCTCAAAGACATCCTTGTTCTTGTACAAAGTCAATGAAGCCTTGTCATTCAGGTGCTGGAGACCGTTTTTTATTGCTCTGATGAACCTGTTGCCATGCTCGTAAGACATGAGATCTTTGATCAAAACATTTGCATCACTCAAATTATTTCTCAGAGACAGGTATTCCTTCTCAGTCCTCTCATATCCAGGTATCAGAGAGACATTCGAATACTCTATCTTTCTGATTTTTCTTAGGATTGTAGTCGTAAAATCCTTGATTCTCCTTGTGTTCTCTGATGTTATAGAGACAGACTCAGGCATTAGACATCCAGGAGATTCTGTTTTTATTGTAATTTTAAAGGGGTATTGCAATCTTTGACAAATCAAATTATAAAATATCAAAATTTGTTATAAAACAGACCAATCAAAAAGAGCTAATCACTGAAATCATGTGTACAGATTTTAAAAACAGGAGAAAACGAATGAAGAGCTAACCCTTGCTATAAACAATTTTTAGACAGATTACAGGCATACTAAAGGCAGTAATACCTTTTATAAGCGTAATTGCAAATTCATACAAGTTGATTACTCAATACTGCTTTTTGTCATAAGAAATCTAAGATATAAAAGAACAGAATTAATAACATGCTCTAAATTTTAAAATAAGCAGTTTATAATAGAAAGGCAATTTACTTATGTTTACAGAAATATCATTCAGGACAAAAAGTCTGAAAAATAACAAAAGAAGTCCCATCTACTTCAAAGTCCACAAGCGTATCTTCAATGTAGGAGCATGCCCCGACCATGTGCTTGCCGCCAAACACTATCCAGCCTTTGGGTATTTTAGCATCAAGATCCTGCTTCATTTTGTCAGCCAGCTCAGGCAGGCTGCAGGATGATGCATGCAGCTTATAAGACTCAATTATTGTGTTTTTGAGGGTAGAGTTTGCAGCCTCTTTTCTAAATTTAAATAGCGGCTCGATCTCCACTATCTTTTCAGAGGATGATCTGATTTCAGAAGATTCCACTTCAGAATTGTTGACTGCCATGGGCCCGAAAATAAAAGGAAAAATAGGAAACAAGCAGAACCTCAAAGATAGGTACATTAAAGGTAAATTTTGATATTAAAAAGATACGTTAAACATAAATTTTGATATTAAAAAGATACGTTAAACATAACTTTTGATATTAAAAAAGATTGAATCAAAACTTTAATCATGATTCGCCATAGAAAAATGAATACTTAAAACCGTTCTCCTCAAAAGCATTTTCATCCTGTTTGAAGCTCCATGTTTTTGGAACACTGTTTTCTAAAAGGAAATCATTGACACGTCTCGATATGTTCGTCAGTGGTGTATCCAGCTCTGGAAATATTCGGTCTCCCTTCAATTCTCCTTCTTTGACAATGGTACAGAATATCCTGTGTTTATGCTTCATTGCCTCTGCATAAATCTCCACTCCTCCAAACACTATTACAAACATATTCTGCATTCTCGCATATTCAACCGCCTCCACAAAGCTCTTAAAGCTTTTTATGCTTCTGTCCTCCATCCCCTTTCTGCTGACTACAACCACTTTGACATCCTTATATTTCGGAATGCTTTCGTAAGTTCTTCTTCCCACTATAAGAATCGTATTAGGCTCGATCCTTATAAATTTATTTACAAATCTCATGTCTCCCTTGAGGCTCATCTTCCATGGGAGCTCATTCTCATAGGAAATATATCTGTTTTTGTCTGTAAAAGCTACCAGAATATTCAGGTGTTCTTTGCTCGGGCAGATGCTTTCGAAGGGCATTGTCAATTAATTTTTCATTCTTTATAAGCTGAATAATCCAATCAGAAATTACAGTTGCAGCTGTAAATTGGACTATCTTTCTTATTGTTGCAGCAATAGACAATACTTGTTGAATATCTCATTAATAATACTCTTGGACTCACATTAAAGCATTTTATTACATTGTCTTAATATTACATTGCATTCAACTGCAGGGAAATCATATTCTTGGTGGATAGTAGTCATCAGGATCCGGATCTGGAAAATTGTTGCCACCTATAAACGGAGGGAACGTAGGATCTTTCTTGATTAATGGATTCTCATCCGAAGAATCGTCTTTATTTTTCTTCCGAATTGTTTCAAGGTCTGGAACCATTCCCTGGATTGTATGCTTGCTTCTGATCCTATTCTCCAAGTCTGGGTTTATATCATCTGACCCAAAGGGGCTTGAGGGGCCTGCCTTCTTATTAAAGTCAGGCATCTTGTCAAACGAACTGGATTTTCCACCTTTTGGACAATCATCATCTTTGAGCAATGTGAAGGGTCCGTCGGAAGTTTCAATAGTAATTGAGCCGTCAGGATTCTGCCGTGAATTGAAATGTGTTTCCAAATGCTTTATTAAATCTTTTTTGGATGGAAGCTTGGGATTCATGGCTTAGAAAAAGCAGAATCTTAAAAGGAAAAAAGCTAATTTAGGAACAGTGACAACCAGTCTTTGCTTGCGCAAAAGTTAATTGGAAACACAAAAGTAATCAAAAGAAATGTTAGAACACACAAAAAAGCTTTGATTTGAAAATATTTCTATTTTTAGATAAAATACAATGCCAAAACTCTGTAATATCTCAGGACCGTGCTTGTAACAAATTATTTTGTTCATTATGTTTGTTAAATTGCACATTACCTTTTATTTGTTGCTTGATCTTGTGTTTTGAAAAGTGTGTAAATTTAAATTTCAAATGACACCTGTCAAAAAATTAATTTTTGATGCAAGAATTAAAAACTATGGTTTTGTTTTGTAGTTTTAAAATGAATATTGTAAAAAAATAATTAAAAGTTTGAGCTTGGTAATTACAATAAACTCAACCTAAAATTAACAATCTTGCAAATACTATTTTATTTTACATATTAACGAAAAATTGACAATTGCGAGTTTAAATAAATTTTGTAAATTTAAAATCTGCAAAGCTAAGGCTTTAATCAAATTTTAAACTTGATAATTATGAAACATTCTAATTTGTAGTAAAGCTGTAAGACAAGAAGCTTGCATTTGGTATAGAAATAAATGCAAAGCAAAAATTTTACTTTTCCTGTCTTTAACAAGAATATTTGAGTATAAGGTCAAACTTTCTTTATTTTTATTTTTTTGTGTTGTTGAATACATTCTTTTTTGAATCTTCTGTCATTCATTTGAATATAAGAAATTGGAGTGCACAGGCTGGCATACAATGTAAAAAATGCTTTATATCCCCCATCAAGAATGTACATTTCGGGGAACAGAAGATCAGGATATTTGTTCTGATTTCGATCGGCATTTCTAAAATTTTTTGCAAGAAGCGGCGCTCTTTCTGATGAAAATTCACAGTAAAAAATAACAATTTCCGGCTTCTGTGGCGCCTTTTTGAGAGAATCCATCAATTCTATCTCAGATCTATGATTTAGTGCATTTTTAATATGTCCTCCCTGATACTCGTAAGAAAATCTTGCGTCTATGACTATAAAGTTTCTCTTCAGAACACCTGACAAAAGAACATTGAGCGTGTTGGGTGATATTCTCTTTATTGAGTCTGACCTTCCACATCCCAGCACTGGCAGTGTTGTGATTTCGCCGTTATTATTGGTTTCCCAGTGAGTGCCTTTCAAGCAGGTGGGCGCCGATCTTATAAGAGAGTTATCTCTTGATTTGACATAGGAGCTTTTTGCCCAGTTATAACTGGTCTGTGCCATTCTTGAAGCCTTTTTACTGGACTTGAATTCAATAGATTTGTGTTTTTGAAAAATGTAAGCACTTTCACAAAAGGGATTTTCAGAAACCAAAGACTCAATTTGCTCAGAGTCAGAACTATGTTCATGGAAATCGGAAACAAATGGTCTACTCTGATAAATTTCATCCATTTCAAAAATCTCATCTTCTATTGCACTGCTTGCGCTCCAAATAAGATCTGGCCGATTCATGGATGGGAAACAAAAAAACAAATTTATTTATAGGAAATAATGAATAAAAAGGAATGACAAGCTTGGAGACATGCCATTAAAAGGAGTGTTTTGGCTTTTTTCTTTACAATTTTGAGATCTTCTCGGTTGTTTTACGTCATATTTTTAATTTGATCAAAATTGTTAGAAGAGTAAGAGATAAAGCAAAAGGAAAACATGTGTAAATGTATGTTTATTGTTCAGTAAACATCTCTTTTGGTCTGTTTATTCTAAAAATAAAATTACAATTTACAAGAAAATTTAAATTTGCATTTTTTAAATAGCTTAAGAGAATTTAGCATTTGTTTAGGAGAACAAACCCAGAGTTTTGCATTAATGAAATATTTACTGACTTTAAAAAGTTTAAATTTTCAAGTTCTTCCTTAACCTGCAAAATAAGAATTTAAGACAAATTTTACAAAATTGAATAAGTTTTTCGACTTTAAGAATAGATCAGCATTTCTTTGTACACAACTTAGCACAAATAAGCATTTAGCTTGAGAGAGTTAATTACAAGCATTGATTATTAAAAATTAAAATAATTTAATAATTATTTAATTATTTGGAAATTGTGCAATTATGAAAAATAATATTAATTTATAAATTACCTTTAAGTTTGTTTCCTTATTTGCAAAGCACTTTTATTAAAATTAGCTTGTTATCAGAATCTTTAAGCTTTTAGTTTAGAGCCAAATTAATTTTATAAATTAAAGTCCTAAACTTGTTAATTATCTTGTTTCTGTCAAATTTCATTGTCTAGTTTCTAACATTTTAGACCTAGTTTTTGTTTGATAAAAAAAATGTTGCAATCCACAAGAATGGAACTTGAGCATTCTTCTACTGGTATAAACACTATTTCTAGACACTTGTATTCCTTTTAATATTGTCTGTAATTAAAAAAGTATAACTGCCATTAAATCTGAAAAACAACGTAAAACTAAACAGGCAGTTTCTAATGCCTGCAAGCTACAAAAGCATACTCTAATATTTGAAGGCCACTTATCTTTGCTAGTAGAACAAGCAATCCTTACTCTTTTAAAAGCTTAGTTCTACATCATAACCACGACAATTCTAATTTTGAAAATGTTTATGCTTTTTTTGCTGTGATTAAAGGAAAACCGTACCTGCTGATGTAGGCAAAATAAAAGATGCAATTTTATACTCAATTACAGATTAGCCTTTAAAAGTTATCTTGTGTATTTTAGTAAAATATTATTCTTAAAAGACTTCTCTTTGACAAATCTTGAGTGCTATCTTCTCTGATTGATATAATTTACAAATTGGCATTTATACTTGTTTCTTTCTTATCATAGCAACAGTTTATTATTCTGTGACATTTAAAATTTTTATTTTTTGAAAAATTTTACCCAAAAAGATGGAACTTATTACAAACGTTCTGCTTAAAGTACTCATCTTGTGTATATTGCCTATGCCAGCAACTATAAACGATATCGATTCTTGGCAAGATAAAGTAGAGGGCTTGTTGGCGTTAAAGGACTTTGTCCTCAACGAAACTCTTTCTGATCTTGTTGAAGATGATGAGCAAAATAGCATATCTAGAGATTTTAATCTCACAAATATATCAGAAGCCTATGTAGGAGACTTTGTTGACTTGGATGATGATAATTGTGATCAAACTATTGAGTGCACATTTAACACACCAGAGTTTAAAACAGAAAAGAGAAGGCATAGTCCAGAAATTGTTAATGAAAATACACAGAGTCAACCTCCGGTGAAGCGTAGAAAAAGAAAACATAACATCCAAACAACTTACTCAGAAACAGATGTGGTTAGGCATATAGCCGAATTCAACCATAGATCGTCAGTCCTATTTTTATCTAGTAAAAAAGACTTCAAATTAGAAAAATACAAGTCAACTTTTAAATCAAGTAAATCTGTCTTTATTGAAGAACTCTGTAGCAAAGACCAGTTTCAGAATATAAGTCAAGATGTTTTTCTTGAGTTAGACGAAATGATTGAGAAAAACTTTATAAAACTAGAAATTTATACCAAAAGAGTTGTTGCAGAATACGTCGAGATATTTAAACACGAAAGTGAAGATCGCAGTAAACTTAATAGTAATTCTTACAAAGGCTTAAATAAAGCACTCGATCCTGCAAGAACCAAAGGATTTTATTATCTTTTGATCTACAGCTTCTACGAGACTGGACTGATTGGCGTTCCTAGGTGCATGGCTGCTGTTGAGAAGATTTTGCTGAATATTATTACTTACACGCGTTTGATGGCATACATGCATAATGACAAGGTTAGATTAGAAATTCAACCAAAAAAGCTTTGTTCATCTCGAGTTGTCCCTTCGACAAAGTCTAGATCTGAGCAAATAAAATGTTCTCAAATTAATTTTAGCTATACTGACTTTACAAAAGCTTTGATGGGGAGATCTTTTACAAAGCATAATTTGTTTCATAAGAATGCAGATCTCATGAGGAAGGAGATAAATGACAACATACAGCTGATTATCAAT
>Ga0308169_10002176_pt1 | contig 20803 bp, 15 predicted proteins | sample PhyBR1_2_FD_202139 | JGI IMG/M metagenome (GOLD analysis project Ga0308169, IMG submission 202139) | Phyllosphere microbial communities from UC Gill Tract Community Farm, Albany, California, United States - DLSLSB.R1 | ecosystem: Host-associated > Plants > Phyllosphere > Unclassified | place...
ACAAGGTGCTGGACCGCGGCGACATCCGCTTCTTCGGCAACGTGGACTACGGCACGGACCTCACCATCGAGGACCTCCGCAAGCACTACGACGCCGTCATCTTCGCCACCGGCGCCATCAAGGACGCCGACCTGAACATCCCCGGCGTCGAGCTGGAGGGCTCCTTCGGCGGCGCCGACTTCGTCTCCTGGTACGACGGCCACCCGGACGTGCCGCGCGAATGGCCGCTGGACGCCAAGGAAATCGCCGTCATCGGCAATGGCAACGTGGCCCTGGACGTGGCCCGTGTCCTGTCCAAGCACGCGGACGACCTGCTGGTCACCGAAATCCCGGACAACGTCTACGCCGGCCTGAAGGCCTCGCCCGTCACCGACGTGCACGTCTTTGGCCGCCGCGGCCCCGCCCAGGTCAAGTTCACTCCGCTGGAGCTGCGCGAGCTCTCCCACTCCAAGGACGTGGACATCATCCTGTACCCGGAGGACTTCGAGTTCGACGAGGAATCGGACCGCCAGATCCAGACCAACAACCAGACCAAGACCATGGTTGGCACGCTCACCAACTGGATCGCCGAGCAGCCCGAGGACCTCTCCGAGCTCAAGGCATCCCGCCGCCTCCACCTACACTTCCTGCACAGCCCGGTGGAGATCTACGACGACGCCGAGGCCCCGGGCAAGGTGGCAGGCATCAAGTTCGAGCGCACCGAGCTGGACGGCACCGGCAACGCCCGCGGCACCGGCGAGTTCGTGGACTACCCGGTGCAGGCCGTCTACCGCGCCATCGGCTACTTCGGTTCCGCCCTCCCGGACGTTGAGTTCGACCACAAGAAGGGCGTCGTAACGAACGACGGCGGCCGCGTCCTGGCAGCCGACGGCACCCACGTGCCGGGCCTCTACGCCACCGGCTGGATTAAGCGCGGGCCGGTCGGCCTGATCGGCCACACCAAGGGCGACGCCCTGGAGACCGTGACCTACCTGCTCGAAGACCGCGAAAACCTCCCCGTCGCCGCTGCACCTGAGGAGGACGCCGTCGTCGAACTCCTGGACGCCCGCGGCGTGAAGTTCACCAGCTGGGAAGGCTGGCTGGCCCTGGACGCGCACGAGCTCGCCCTGGGCGCGGCAGCCACCGACGCGGGCGGCTCGCACGGCGTGGAGGTCAAGCGTGAACGCATCAAGGTGGTGCCGCGCGAGGACATGGTGTCCATCTCCCGCGACGGCGTGGCCGCGCAGGTCTAAGGACTAATAAAGGCAGGAACCGCGGAACCATCGGTCCCGCGGTTCCTGCCTTTAAGCGTGTTAACCGGGCTGGGCTACGTGGCCTGTCTACTTCCCGGCCCCGCCGATCGCCATGAGCTCCAGGCGGCGCAGCGTCTCCCGGTTCCGCGCGGAAATCAGGGGATCGCGCAGGAACTTTGGCATCAGCTTGCCGGGCCCGCGGATGGCGTCCTCGGCAATGGTCACCCGGCACTGGTTGCCGCGGTCCTCAAGCTTGATGTCCACCTTTGCTTCGCCCATCGGCCAGCCGCGGGCCACGAGTTCGAGTGCACGGCCGGGCTCAACGGCCGTGACGCGGGTGCTGTCGTCGATCACGAAGGGCCAGGCGCCCACGGAGTGGTGCAGTTGGGCGCCGGTGCGCGGCCATTCAGCGTCCACGTCCCGGATCCGGGACGCGCCCACCACCCAGCCTGAATAGAGCCAGCCGTCGGAAATGACCCGCCAGACGTCGGCGGCGGACGAGTTGCATAGCAGCGAGACGGTGGACATGGAGTTCCTTCCGGTTCCGGTGGTGCTTTCCTTGGGTGCCGCTGCGCGTTCGACGGCGGGAGGTGCGGGCTGCTGGGCTGCCCGGTAGGACGGCCTCCGCAGCCGGCGGGTCCAACCGTAGGCCCGGGCCCCGCACGGCTGGTTCTCCAGGGGATCGAACCGCAGCGGGATGTCCCCTGGGCTAGTGGCGGCGTGCAGGCGCAGTTCCCCGCACTCGCGCCAGGGACCGCCCGGTGTGGCCCAGTGCAGCCCCAGCACCCATTCCCCGGAGGCCAATGAACCCGCAGGGAGGCTTTGCGTCCGCAGGCCTACAAGCACGGGGCCGCGCCGGCCGCGGTAGGGCATGAGCGTCGTCATGGTGGCGCCTGCGACGTCCAGCCGCGGCATCAGCAGGAACCGGCCCGGCAGCCTCCAGCCGGTGGAGGCAAACAGGACATCGGCCGGGCCTTCGGCTGAGTCGCTTGCGGGGGACGTGCGAAGGGCCAGGCCCAGGATGTCCGGGAGCGCCTGCGGCAGGCCAATGGAACGCGAGAAGCGCGCCACCACCTGGTCCGTGCCGGGGGAGTCCAGCCAATCGATGCCGCTGGGTCCGGCCGGGTTGCCGGTCCTGGTGAGTTCTCCCGCCAGGCCCAGGCCCTGCGGATGGATGGGCCGGTCCGGCCGTGCCACTTTCAGGAGGCGGAAGAGGGCAGCAAAGGCCTGCCCCGCACCTTCGGTCACGGCGGAAACAACGCGCAGCTGCTGGGTCATACTTCCTTCCTACCCACAAACTGCGGGACTACATGCGCCCGAACCTGGCCCGGATCAGCGCGAAGATCCCGTAGGCGATGAATCCGGCACCGATCGCCACCAACAGCGTAGGCCCGAACGGATGGTCCTGCAGGGCCTTGAGGCTGCCGTCCAGCCCGGTGGATTCATCAGCCCGGTGCTTGGCGGCGGCAATGATGAACAGCAGACCGGTGAGGTCCAGCGCAATGCCTTTGGCCACGTGGCCGATGACGCCCAGGGAGTCGATGAGCCTGCCGCGCCGGGTCCCTTCGAAATGGAACAGCTCTTCCTTGAAGCCGCGCCGGAGGCCCTTCACCACGAAGTAGATGCCGATGCCCAGGATGGTCAGGCCCAGGGCCCCGAGGACCCAGGGCCCTAAGGGATTGTCCATCAGGCTGGCACTGAAGTCCCGGGTGTTGTCCCCCGAGTCGCTGCGCTGCCCCAGCGCGAATCCGGCGAAGGTCAGGCCCACGCTGCCGTATGCGATGGCCAGGAAACCTGAAGAAATCAGCTTGGACAGCCGTTCCTTCCGGGGGAGGCTGCGTGCCCGCAAGGTTGCTTCACTGGCCTGCCACAAGGAAAGGCCCAGGCAGGATGCCACGCACGCCCACATGACGACCGGACCCCAGGTGTTATCCGCCAGCTGGGCGATGGCACCGGTGGGTTCGGCCTCACCCGGGTGGCCAAAGGCGATAGCGATGGCGATGGCGCCAATGATGACGTGGAGCAGGGCCATGACGGCAAACCCGGAACGGGCCAGGACGTCCAGGGCCTTATGGTTGGACGCCTCCTCGACGGCATCCGCCGCCTGGCTGAGGGTGGACTCGGCGTCGGACATCTGTCAGCCGTTCATGGGCCCCTCGGCCCGCAGCTTCTCTGCGCCCGGTCCTTCAACATGCACTGTGCACCGCACCACCAGCTGGCCCGGAGCGTTGTCCAGTTCCACCAGGGACTCGTCAGCGCTGAGGACTGTGAACACCTGCGAACCCGCTACAACGTCCACACCCTTCGCCTTGGCCGTTTCCTGCGCATTCCGGAGCGCCTCCCGCTCCAGCCCGTCGACGTAGCCGCTGTCACTTTCGCGGGCCGGGTTCCCGAAGGCCCAGCCGAACAATGTCCCAGTGTTTCCCATGGCGACGATATTACGCGGTGTGCCCGGCGCGGGGGCGGGCTTTCGTAATATTAGTAAGTGTGCTTACCATAGGCGCACCATACCTCGATGGGACCAAGGCAAGTGAAGTCCGCAGCAGAGCGGCAACCCGGAACCAGTTCACAACGTTAGGAATGCACATCATGGCAGGAAATCTCATTGCCCGTTCAGTTCACGACCTGACGGCAGCAGCATGGTTTGGTGGATCCCTGATGGGCGCCATCGGGCTTAACGGAGCAGCGGCACAGGCCAAGGACCCGGCAGAGCGCACCCGGCTCTCCAGCGCCGGCTGGATGAAGTGGGCTCCGTTCCAGACCGCGGCCTTCGCCTCCCACCTGGTGGCAGACCTCGCCATCGCATGGGAGAACAAGGGCCGCATTGCCAAGCAGGAGGGCGTGGCCCGCGACACTGTCATCAAGACCGCCGTCACTGTGGTGGGCGCTGCTGTGACCCTGTACTCGGGCGTCCTGGGCAAGAAGGTGGACAAGCTTTCCGGTGAAGGTGCCGAGGGCGCGACCGAGCCGCACGCAGGTGCTTCGGATGAGCTCAAGGCAGCCCAGCAGCAGCTCAAGGCACTGCAGTGGGCCATCCCCGGCTTCGCGGCCCTGGTGATCATCCTCGGCGCCAAGCATGGCGAGATGCAGCGCCCCAAGAACGTCTTCTCGGGCCTGCGCGGCGACTAAGGCGGGCAGGAAAACCAAGCGTACGACGGCGGTCCGGCACCACAGTGCCGGGCCGCTGCTGTGTGCCCCGGCTTATTCCGCCAGCCACTCCGCGCAGGAGTTCAGGTTCCGGCTCACCGTGGCCACGGCAGCGTCCTGGTCCCGGCGTTCGATGGCGTCGAGCAGCGTTTCGTGTCCGTCCCGGGGGAGTCCGTTGAAGCCCGGCCTGCGCTGCTGCTTGAGCAGGTCCTGGTGGAACGCGGTGCCGAAGCTGGCATAAAGCTCGTGCAGCAGGGGGTTGCCGGACGCACGCGCGATTCCCTCGTGGAAGAGCCAATCGGCGTCCGCCCAGGCTTCGACATCCCCGTTCTTCCACGCCTGGTCCCGCGTGGCGAGGAGCGCGCGCAGGCTCCTGACGTCGTCGTCCGTTGCATTGCGGGCCGCCAGCCGCGCAGCCTGCGTGTCAAGCCCCAGGCGGACCTCCAAAATGTGCTGTTCGCTGTGGTCCTGGTACATGCGGCGGGCCGCGCCGGACATCTCGCTTGTGGCACGGACATACGTGCCGTCTCCGCGCCGCACCTCGAGCATCCCGCCGTGCGCGAGGGCTTTGACGGCTTCGCGGAGGGTGCCGCGGGACACGCCGAGTTTGGCCATGAGCTCCGGTTCGGGCGGGATTCGCTGGTTCAGCGGCCATTCGCCGGAGTGCACCATTTCCCGCAGTTTGGCAGTGACTTCGGCGGCCAGCGGCTGGCGGACGGAAGGGCTCAGGGACATGGCGCTACTTCCTTTCCTCGGAAACGGGGCTTCCGACAGCAGGTGCAGCCCCTGCGGCGGCCTTACCGGACATGGCCCTTCCGGTGAGCAGGTGGGACACCACGATCTGCACCAGGGCCAGGGCCAGCAGCAGCACCAGCGGCAGCGCCCAGTCGCCTGTGGCGCTGTGCAGCAGGCCCATGCCGAACGGGCCCACGGTGGCCAGCAGGTAACCCGAGGACTGGGCGAGGGTGGACAGGGCCGTAGTTTCGGCCGTGCTGGTCCCGCTGCGGCTGATCATCACCATTACCAGCGGGAAGATTCCCAGGCCGAACCCCAGCAGGACCGCGGGGACGGCAGCCAGCCCCACCGGGAGAACCAGCAGGGCCGCGATCCCGGCGACCATGGTGGTGCTCACCAGGTAGAAGGCGGGCCGCAGCATGCCTGGCCGGGCGCCAATGGCAATCAGCACCATGCCGGCCGGGACGGAGACAAGCTGCATCAGCCCGAACATCAGCCCGCTCTCCGATGCGCCCAGGCCCATGGTGGTGAGCATGTACGGGAACCAGCTCAGCAGGGCGTAGGCCAGCAGGGCCTGCAGGGTGAAGATCGCCGTCAGGAGCTGGCCCTTGCGGGTCCGCAGCAGCGGCCAGGGGGAGACCTGCCGGGTCGCCGCCCTGACGGTGTGCCGGTGCGCATGCAGGGCCACGGGCAGGAACCCGAGGAAGGCCGCCACGGCGGCGATGCCCACGGCACCCACGGCGGCGGACGGGGAACCCAGTGCCTGCGCCAGCGGAACCACCAGGACGGAGGTCAGCGTGCCGCCGGTGGTCATGGTCACGGTGTAGACGGCCGTCATTAGGGAAGTGCGGGAGGCAAAGTGCTCCCGAATGAAGGACGGCATGGCCACGTTGCAGATGGCCAGCCCGGACATGCCCACCACGCTGCCCGCCACCAGCATGCCGGTTGCGGGGATGCCGCGCAACAGCAGGCCGCCGGCCAGGAGCGCCAGTGACAGCAGGACGGCCTTCTCGACGCCCAGCCGGCCGGTGAGCCAGGACGTAGCGGCTCCAGCCACCGCGAAACACAGCGTGGGGATGGACGGGATGATGGCCGCCACCAGCGCCCCGTACCCCAATGCCGCCTGCAGGTCATGGAGCAGGGCGGAAGCTCCAGTGATGCCGGCGCGGAGGTTCAGCCCGATCAGCACCAGCCCAATGACGCCGAACACGACGGCGGATCGCGGCTTGGCGGTAACGGCCTCCGGTGCAGGGGCTGCGGGGGCCGTTCCGGGCGGCTGGGCGGAAACGGGTGCAGGGGCGGGCGAAGTGGCGGGCATACCTTCAAGCGTAAAGGTTAGACGTTTGATGTTTAGCCATTTGTGGGCAACCTCTCCCTGCAGCCGGTGCCTGCAATAGACTGCCAACGGACTGTCGGAGGGCCTGGCGCGGACCAGGCGGTGCGGAAGGACGGCTGTGGAGGCTTCCCGGGGACTCGAAATCGAGAAGAAGTACGACGTCGATGCCGGTGCCCAGGTGCCGGCCCTGGACCAGGCCGCCGGGGTGGCCCGGACGGGAAAGCCGCACACGGACCTCCTGGAGGCGGTGTACTTCGACACGCCCAAGCACGGCCTCGCCGCCCGCCGGATCACCCTCCGCCGGCGCACCGGGGGCACTGACGCCGGATGGCATTTGAAGTTGCCCCCGCAGGCTGCCGCAGCCGGGGAAGGCCCGCAGCAGCGGACGGAACTGCACGCACCCCTTGGCCGGCCCGACGTCGTCCCGGACAGCCTGCTCACCCACCTGCACGCCTACCTTCGGGGTACTGTCCCGGCGCCGGTGGTCCGCCTGGAAACACGGCGCACCACGTACCCGCTTTACGGGGCGGACGGCGTGCACCTGGCCGACCTTGCCGACGACCAGGTCACCGCTGTGCGGTTGGAGGACGGGGGCGATGCGCCGCGGCAGGAATGGCGGGAATGGGAGCTGGAACTGGTCCACGGGGAACCGGACCTCTTCGGCCCGGTGGAGGAACTGCTCAGTGCCGCCGGCGCCCGCCCGGCAGGGCACGCGTCCAAGCTGGCGCGCGCCCTGGGCACGGACAAAAAGGCCGCGAAGCGGGCCGCCGCCGCGGAGGCTGCCGACGATGCTGACGCCACAGGTACCGCCCTCCTGGCCGGAAAGCGCGCGCCGGCAGCCGCCGTCGTCACCGTCTATGTGGCCGCGCAGATCGACCAGATCCTGGCCAACGACGCCGCGGTCCGGGCAGAGGAACCGGAGGCGGTGCATGACATGCGTTCGGCCACCCGCCGCATCCGCTCCGTGCTGGCCGCCTACGGCAGGCTCTACCGGGCGTCCCCCGTGCGCAAGCTGCGGAGCGAACTGAAATGGCTGGGACAACTGCTCGGCCAGCCGCGGGACGGCGAGGTCCTGCGGGGCCGGCTCCGCGACCAACTGGCGGCACTGCCGCCGGGGGAGGGCCTTGCCGGCGCCACGGCAGTTGTGGAGCAGCGTACCGGCGGGGAGTACGACGCCGCCTACCGGCTCCTGCAGGAAGCCCTGGGGTCGGCCCGCTACTTCCGGCTCCTGGACAAGCTCGAGGATTTCCGTGACAACCCGCCCGTGCGTGCCGAAGCTGTGGTTCCCGGGCGGCGGGCGGCCTCGAAAGCGGTGGACAAGGCTGCCAAACGCCTGCGCCGGTCGCACAAGGCCATCAAGCGGGCCCGGCTCGGCCGGGAAGAAGAACTTGCCCTCCACCGCGTACGAAAGGATGCAAAACGGCTGCGCCACGTGGCAGAATCTGCGGCTCTGGTGCATGGAAAGCGTGCCGGTAAGGTGGCCAAGGCCGCGCACCGCCAGCAGAAGATCCTGGGCCGGTTCCAGGACGCCGTGGTGGCCCGAGACCTGCTCGCAGACATGGCCGCGGAGTACAGCGATCCGGCAACGGCAACCATCTACGCGGAGCTGCTCAACCAGCAGGAAGAACGGATGCTGGCGGCAAAGTCCGGCTACCGGAAGGCCTGGAAGAAGTCGCGCGACCTGCTGGGCCACGGCGTGATCTGAGCCGGCCGGCTACTTCCCCTGCCGGGCGGACAACCGGGCCACGGCCAGGGCCAGCCAGAGTTGCACCCGGTCCGCGGTGACGGCGGGGTCGTAGCCGGTGAGCTCGGTGATCTGGGCCAGCCGGTACCGGACGGTGTTGCGGTGCAGTGTGAGCTCCTCCGCTACGGCCGCCACCGACCCGTTGTTGTTCAGGTAGCTCTCCAACGTTGCCATCAGCTCCGAGCCATGCGCTGCGTCGAAGGCGCGCAGGGGGTTCAGCGACTCGTGCGCCATGTCCGCCAGCGGCACGTCCTCGCTGGCCAGCAGCAGCGACGTCAGGCTTAGCCGCTCCGGTTCGTTCACGGGCAGCCCATGGCTCGCGGCGTCGCGGGCCTCGAAGTAGCTCCAGCGCAGGCCGTTCGGTTTGGTGTACGCCCCGCCGATGCCGATCGTGGCGTGGATCCCGGCTTCGGCGAGGTGGTCGCTGAGCTTGCGTGCCAGCACAGGTGCCGTCCCGCCGTCGTCATTGACCACCAGCACCAGGTCCTTGCCCACGACGGCGGCCACGGCCTTCTCCAGTTCCTGCGGCACCGAGGTGCTCCCCAGGGCCTTGCCGTGGGCCGCCGACACGGCCAGCAGCACCACGTTCTTGCGGGTGCTGTTCACGCCCACGCCGGCCAGGCGGCGCTGCGCCTCGCTGGTCTCCAGCGCCCCGTGGATCACGTCCTCCAGCACCTGGCCGCAGAGGGCGCGCTGGGCCTGCCGCTGCTTGACCATGTTGTTCAATTCCACGCTGATCAGGTTCTGGGCGTAGCCGATGATGCCGGTGTCCTCGAAGGGCTGGCGCACCCAGAGGGTGCAGGCGTCCCGCCGCCCCGTGGGGACGGGGTAGCTGGACCAGGTGTCCGCCGACGGGTGGGCGCTGCTGCTGTTGTACAGCTGGGCGGTGAACTGGGTGAGTGCGATGTCCGTGCGCAGCATGCCGCCCAGGTTCTTCAGCAGCTCCGCCAGGCCGCCGCCGGTGAGCAGTGCCCGGGCCAGGACCTGGTGGCCCGCGATCAGTCGTTCCAGCTTGGCGTAATGGTCCGCTGACTGTGCATCCGCCACCAGCTTGGTGATGGCGATGAAGGGTGTTTCGTATGGCACCTCCACTACCGGCAGTCCCCAGCGGTTGGCCTCGGCCAGGAGGGCCGGCGGGACCGCTTCATGCGAAAGGCCCACCCCGAAGCCGATGCCCACGGCACCGGCCCGCTGTACCTGGCGGACAAAACGCCGCTGCTCAGGGGCCGAGCGGAGCCTCAGGCCGGTGGTGAGGACCAGTTCCCCGCCGTTTAGGAACCGCTGCGGATCCTCCAGCTCGGTCACCGCCACCCAGTTGATGTCCTGGTTCCAAGTGGTCTCGGCCACGCCTGCCTTGGACAGCTTCAAGGAGGTCACGCCCACCAGGGCAGCAAGGGAAATGGCCATGAAGCAAGGATAAACGTGAGCTGGGCAACCGCACTAAACCCCTTTGGCAAGGGTGTGCAGGTGGCTATTCACCCGGCTTGGGCGCTGGCATAGGCTCAAGGCAGTTCCATCCATCCGTCCCGGTCTCCGCCCGGCCCCGATGGCCCTTACGAAAGAGGTTGCACACCGTGGTCCAAACCTTGCAGAACTTCATCAACGGGGAGTTTGTCACCCCCTCCGGCACCGCCCTGCTGGACGTGGTCAACCCCACCAACGGCGAGGTCGTGGCACACGCCCCCGTCTCGGCGCAGGCCGACGTGGACGCGGCCATGGCCGCGGCGAAGGACGCCTTCAGGACCTGGAAGCACGTCACTCCCGGCCAGCGGCAGCTGATGCTGCTCAAGCTCGCGGACGCCATCGAGGCCAACAGCGACGAAATCGTCGAGGCCCAGCACCGGAACACCGGGCAGGTCCGGTCCCTCATCGCCTCCGAGGAAGTGGCCGCCGGCGCCGACCAGCTGCGCTTCTTCGCCGGTGCTGCCCGCATCATGGAAGGCAAGTCCGCCGGCGAATACTTCGAGGGCCACACCTCCTACGTCCGCCGCGAACCCATCGGCGTGGTGGCCCAGGTGGCCCCGTGGAACTACCCGTTCCTGATGGCCATCTGGAAGATCGGCCCCGCCCTGGCAGCCGGCAACACCGTGGTCCTCAAGCCCTCCGACACCACCCCCGAATCCACCCTGGTGCTGGCCCGCCTGGCCGGGGAGATCCTGCCGGCCGGCGTCCTGAACGTGGTGCTTGGCACCGGCGAAACCGGCGCGATGATGGTGGAGCACAAGGTTCCCGGCCTGGTATCCATCACCGGGTCGGTCCGTGCCGGCATCGCCGTGGCCTCCGGTGCAGCCAAGGGCCTCAAGCGCGCACACCTGGAGCTGGGCGGCAAAGCGCCGGCCATCGTGTTCGCCGACGCCGACATCAAGAAGAGCGCCGCGGCCATCGCCGAGTTCGCGTTCTTCAACGCCGGCCAGGACTGCACCGCCATCACGCGCGTGCTGGTGGAGGAATCCGTGCACGACGACGTCGTGGCCGCCATGGTGGAGCACACCCGGACCCTGCACACCGGCTCGCAGAACGACGAAGACAACTACTTCGGCCCGCTGAACAACGTCAACCACTTCAACGCCGTCACTTCCGTGGTGGAGAACCTGCCCGCCAACTGCCGGATCGAAACCGGCGGCCACCGGGCGGGGGAGAAGGGCTTCTTCTTCGAACCCACCATCATCACCGGTGCCAAGCAGACCGACGACGTCGTCCAGAAGGAGACGTTCGGCCCCGTCATCACCGTCCAGAAGTTCAGCACCGAGGAAGAAGCTGTGGCCCTGGCCAACGACGTGGACTACGCCCTGGCCTCCAGCGTCTGGACCACCAACCACGGGACCGCCATGCGGCTCAGCCGCGACCTGGACTTCGGCGCCGTCTGGATCAACACCCACATCCTCCTCACCGCCGAAATGCCGCACGGCGGCTTCAAGCAGTCCGGCTACGGCAAGGACCTCTCCATGTACGGCGTGGAGGACTACACGCGCATCAAGCACGTCATGTCCGCCCTCGACGCCTGACCGTTTCCCGCCGGTTGAGCCTGTCGAAACCCGGGGTTCCGGCAATCCCAGCCACCAGCAAAAGAAAGTAACCGCAATGACCACCACAGCATCAGACATCACGTACCGACTGGAGCAGAAGCGCAACGTCCAGGCCGACTTCCCGGGCCCCAAGTCCGTGGCACTGACCGAACGCCGCAAGTCCGTGGTGGCAGCCGGCGTCGCCTCCAGCGTCCCGGTCTACGTTGCGGACGCCGACGGCGGAATCATCCACGACGTCGACGGCAACTCCTTCATCGACCTCGGCTCAGGCATCGCCGTGACCAGCGTGGGTGCCTCCGACCCCGCCGTCGTGGGCGCCGTCAAGGAAGCCGTGGAGCACTTCACCCACACCTGCTTCATGGTCACGCCGTACGAAGGCTACGTGGCCGTCGCCGAGCAGCTGAACCGGCTCACCCCGGGCGACCACGAAAAGCGCACCGTCCTCTTCAACTCCGGCGCCGAGGCAGTGGAGAACGCCGTCAAGGTGGCCCGCCTGGCCACCGGCCGGGACGCCGTCGTCGCCTTCGACCACGCCTACCACGGCCGCACCAACCTCACCATGGCGCTGACCGCCAAGGCCATGCCGTACAAGACCAACTTCGGCCCGTTCGCCCCTGAGGTCTACCGGATGCCGATGAGCTACCCGTACCGCGAGGAAAACCCGGCCATCACCGGTGCCGAGGCAGCCAAGCGCGCCATCACCATGATCGAGAAGCAGATCGGCGGCGACCAGGTTGCCGCGATCATCATCGAACCCATCCAGGGCGAGGGCGGCTTCATCGTCCCGGCCGAGGGCTTCCTGCCCGCACTGGCCGCCTGGGCCAAGGAAAAGGGCATCGTCTTCATCGCCGACGAGGTCCAGTCCGGCTTCTGCCGCACCGGTGAATGGTTCGCCGTCAACCACGAAGGCGTCGTCCCGGACATCATGACCATGGCCAAGGGCATCGCCGGCGGCATGCCGCTGTCCGCCATCACCGGCCGCGCCGACCTGCTGGACGCTGTCCACCCGGGCGGGCTCGGCGGCACGTACGGCGGCAACCCGGTGGCCTGCGCCGCTGCGCTGGCCTCCATCGGCTCCATGGAGGAGTACGACCTCAACGGCCGCGCGCGCCACATCGAGGAACTGGCCCTGGGCCGCCTCAACGACCTGCAGGCCGAACTGGCCGGTGCCGGAACCGACGTGATCGGCGACGTCCGCGGCAGGGGTGCCATGCTCGCCGTCGAACTCGTCCAGTCCGGCTCCAAGGAACCGAACCCGGAACTGACCAAGGCCGTTGCCGCCGCCTGCCTGAAGGAAGGCGTCATCATCCTCACCTGCGGCACCTACGGCAACGTCATCCGCCTGCTGCCGCCGCTGGTCATCACCGACGAGCTCCTGGCCGACGGCCTGGAGGTCCTCGCCGCCGCCATCAAGGCCAACGCCTAGTATCCGTAGAACAGGGGCCGTAGAGCCGGGCCGCCAAGAAGGGCAGCACCCACCGGGTGCTGCCCTTCTTGCTGTTCTCCAGGCCCTCCTACCTGGCTACCTAGGCCCCCTCGCCCGACGTCTTCAACTACCTAATGCCTGGACCTTGCCGGCGGCAAAGCAGCGGTCCCCCAAAGCCCTTTGGGAAATCCACCCAAAATTCGTATTGAGTACCCACTACTCCTGTTCGGCACCGCCCCAAATCCGTAATTTTGAACCTATAAACGGGTTGGGCAGCGCGCGACGCCGGTTGCCAAGGCGCCGCCCCCGGCCCCAAAAAGCGGACCGCGTTCGCGTTCCCATCGTGTCAGCAGCAGGGTAATGACGCTGCCCTCCCATGACGCCAACGGCTGGTCCCGCAACCAACACCTGGTGTTCGGGCACCCCAGGTGCGGATACCCCGATGCCCGATGACGGACTTCTTGCTTAATACAGCGTGAGACAGGGGGAAGGGCAGTGACGCCTTCGGGAAGCTTCGCCGTGGTTGCAGCAGTGCCTGGACAGGCCACCTTCGGCCGGGACGGGGCCATGTTCGAGAGCCTGCTGGGTTTCGTGGCCCAATTAAGCCTGGTGCTTTGGAGCGTGGTGACCCTCACCGTAGTCATCCGCTTCATCGGCATCCGCTTCTACCGCCGCGCCGCGCGCCGGGCCCTGGCCCGGATCGGCGCCGCGGGCACTACCGCCACCGCTGCGCCGGAGGCGGCCGCCACCGGGGCTGCGGCGGCCGCGCCCGCCGTTGTCCTGCCGGCCATCGCCGTCGTCCCTGCCATCGCGGCGGGAATAGACCTGCTCCAGCCGGCCAATATCCCGTTGGTGGACGCCGTCACGAACGTGCTGGCAGCGAACCCTGTGGATGGATGAGCCATGGACGGTGCGCTTCTGGTCTTCTGGCTGTTCGCCGGCGTCAGCATCCTCTATGTGGTGCACTTCGGCCTCTACCTTGCCGGCGCCAATTTCTACGACATCTGGCAGCAACGGCGCAAGGGGATCAGGAGCGTCCGGCTCCCCAACACCTACCAGCCTGAGTGCGCGGCGACGGCCACCTGGACCAGACGCGCCTTCCCCGAGGTACCAGGCCTGGTGTCCATTGTCATCGCCGCGCACAACGAGGAAGCGGTGATCGTCCGAACGCTCGACTCCATCCAGCGCAGCACCTACCGATCCTTCGAGGTCCTGGTGGCAGACGACGCCTCCGGCGACCTCACCGGCCGCCTGGTCCGCGACTACCAGCTGCGCCATCCCGGGATGAATCTGCGCCTCGTCCGGATGCACCGGAACGTGGGCAAGGGCGCAGCGCTGAACTCGGTGCTGCGCCGATTCGCACGCGGCCAGTTCGTCATGACGCTCGACGCCGACTCGGTCATCCAGCCGGACGCCATCACCAATGCGCTGTCCTACTTTGACGACCCGTACGTGGCCGGCGTCGCGGCCAACGTCCAAATCATGGAGGAGACCAGCGCGCTTGGCATCCTGCAGCGCTTCGAGCACATGATCGGCTACCGCTCCAAAAAGCTGTACTCGCTGCTGAACTGCGAATACGTGGTGGGGGGAGTGGCCTCTACCTACCGGATGCGCGTGCTGCGCAAAGTGGACTTCTACGACACCGACACCGTCACCGAGGACATCGGCCTCAGCGCCAAGATCACCCACCTGGGCAACAAACGCTTCCGCATGGTTTACGGCGCAGACGTGGTGGCCGGGACAGAGGGCGTGCTCACGTTCCGGGCCCTGGCCAAACAGCGCTACCGCTGGAAGTACGGAAGCATCCAGAACCTCATCAAGTACCGCGACATGGCATTGAATCCCAGCCGGCGGTACACCCGCACCCTGGCCTACTACCGGATGCCCATGGGCCTGCTCAGCGAGTTCACGCTGCTCATCTCCCCGCTGGCGTGGACGTACGCCGTCTACTGGTCACTGGCCACGTACACACCCGGCCTGATCATCGGTTCGTACGCCACCATTACGGCGTACACGCTGCTGACCATCCTGATGGATGAGAACCTTACGGCGCGTGAACGCACCAGGCTCTGCGTTTACGCACCCACGGCCTACTTCCTGTTCTACCTCATGGACCTGGTCCAGCTGGCGGCGGCGGTCCGGTGCATTACCTGCGCCAGGGGCCTCGTCCGGCGTCCCGAGCTCAACACCTGGAAATCCCCCCAGCGGGCCGGCAGCGTGGGGGTGGTGACCAGTGCCACCTAAACGCCGGAGCGTGCGCCGTGTGCTGCTTAATCCACTGGTGGTCATCACCGTCCTGGTCCTCCTGATCAGCGCCGGCTGGCTGGCCTACACAGGGAGGATGGGCAGTTTCGCGCAGCCCCGGCCAGGAGCCAACCTGCTGCCGGCGCTCTTCCCTGCCATAGCGGAACCTGCCGCCACACCCGGCCCCTCGCCGTCGGCAGGTACCTCTGTGGCCCCTTCCGGGGGCTGGACCGCAGGCAACAGCGGGGAGGCCAAAGCTTCCCTCGGGCTGGTGCCCGGCCAAATGGGCGGCCAGGCACTGAAACTGGATATCACCCAGTACCTCGCGGGCGATGTGACGCTCACCAGTCCACGGGTGGACCTGGTACCCGGCAAAACCTACTTGTTCAAAGCATTTACCACCACAAATCCCGATTTCAGGCTGCTGGCCCGGAAGTACCACAAGGACGGCAGCGCCACCCTGGAGCAACTGCGGAACCCGCTGGAGCGGGCGGGCACTTCCCCCTTCACTGTGAGCGACGCGTTCAACAGCGGGGACACGACGACGGCGGTGCAGTACGTCTTCCGCTTCGCGTCCGCAGGCTCCTTCCAGATGGAGGGCGTCTACCTTGAGGCAGCGGACGACGTCCAGGTTCCACCGGCTGCGGCAGCGGGGCCCAACCTGATCCCCAACCCCGGATTTGCCGGCACCCAGCCGCAGCTACCCGCCTACTGGTCCCCGTATTCATCAGGGGCGCTGACGGCGGAGTCCGGGCGCGGCGAAGACGGGCGCGGCAGCTTCCTCTGGACCCGGATCGGGAACTACCAAAACGGTGAGGCGAAGTGGCAGTACCAGCCCATCCCCGTCACGGCGGACCGCTACTTCACCTTCGGTGCGGCCTACAAGTCGGACCGCCAACTGGACGTGGTGGCCGAGTTCGAGCTTGCGGGCGGCGGGCGCAGGTTCCGGAACCTGGAAACAATTCCACCGGCGGGGGACTGGACCACCATCAGCGAGGCGTTCCAGGTCCCGGACGGGGCAGCGACGGCGATGGTCACCTTGATTGCGCACGGCAACGGCACCACCGCGGTCCGCGACTATTCGCTCATCGACACCACCAAACAGGGGCCGCTGCGCTGGCAGGCGCCCATGGTCTCGATCACGTTCGACGACGGCTGGCAGTCGGTCTACGACCGCGCGCTGCCTTTGCTGGACAAGCATGGTTTCCGGTCCACCCAGTACGTCAATCCCAGCTCCATCGAGACGCCGAACTTCCTCACCGCCGCAGAGATCCAGCAGCTGCACCAGGCCGGGCATGAAATCGCGGCACAAAGCTACCAGCACGTCGACCTCACCACCCTGGGCACCGCCCGGCTCGACGACGAGCTGCGCAAAAGCGAGGATGCCCTGGCGGCCGCCGGGCTGCCCACCGATGACCTGGCGCCCCCGTACGGACGCTCCGATCCCCAGGTGGACTGGTACGCCGCCAAGTACTTCAAGATGGTGCGTGGGACGGGCGACGGCATCAACACCAGGCAGAACATCGACCCGCGGGACCTAAAGGTCCTCTACATCACCGACGTAACCGCCCCGGAGACCCTCAAGGAGGCACTCGCCGAGACCGCACGGTCTAACGGCTGGCTCATCCTGGTCTACCACCAGATCGCAGCCCCCGGTTCTCCGGGAACCCAGAAAAATAATATTGCGGCGGACAGGAGCACCATCACCAGCGACGTCCTCGCAACCCAGCTGCAGCTCATCGACGACAGCGGCATCCAGGTCAAACCGGTCGCCCAGGCGTTCGAGCAGTTGCAGGGCCCGTGACCACCGCCAGCCGGTGGAACGCGGCGCCTTCGCCACCCCACAGAAGGAGAAAGTCATGATCAGAACCAGATCCAGCCTGGCGCGGCACCGCGCCAGGCTCCTGACCCTCGGGGTGGCGGTGTGGGCCGTCGCGGCCGCTCTGCTGTCCCCCGCGGCCGCCAATGCCGCCGTGGACAACCCCGCCCCTACTCCGCTCGTTTCCTTCACCTTCGACGACGGCATGCAGAATGCCCTGACGCAGGCTGCCCCAACACTGAAGAAGTACGGGCTCACCGGCACCAGCTACGTCATCACCAATTGCGTGGGCATGACCGCGGTGCCGAACAACTGCCGCGCCAACACCGATGTCCCGTACATGACGTGGGACCAGATTGCCCAGCTCCAGAACACCTATGGCTGGGAAATCGGCTCCCACACCGTTGACCACCAGTGCCTTGTGAGCGTGGGCAACGACTGCCAGGCCACCAAGCTGACACCCGCCCAGGTGAATGCCGAGCTGGCCAACAGCAGGGCCGCGCTGGCGGCACACGGCTTCAACGCCACTGCCCTCGCCACGCCATACGGCGACTACGACATGACCGTGCTGGCCCAAATCGCCAAGTACTACAGCTCCATGCGCGGCTTCGCCGACGTGGGCAACAACATCTGGCCGCTCGGAGACCTCCTGCTCCACAACACCCCCGTGCAGGAAGTAACCACCCCGGTCTCCACCCTGAAGGCCAAGGTGGACGAGGCAATCGCGAACAAGACCTGGGCCATCTTCACGTTCCACGACATCAGGCCTTCGCCGAGCCAGACCCCGGACGACTACCAGTACGGCACGGCAGAGCTGGACCAGCTGGCCGCGTACGTGCAGACCAAGGTGGCGGCCGGCCAGATCAGGAACGTCAATATCAGCAAGGGCCTGGTCAACGGGAGCCCCAACATGCTTCCGAACCCCACCTTCAATAACGGCATCGCCGACGGATGGCGGACCGACGCACCGGCAGCGATCACCGCGGATGCCGGCAACAACGGAAGCTTCCCTGATTCCGCGAAGTCAGTGAAGCTGGTGTCCGGTTCCGCTGCAGGCCACCTGTTCTCGCCGAAGGTCCCCGTGACGGCGGCAACGACCTACCTGTATAAGGCCTTCCTCAACGTGGCAGCCATCTCCTCCGGAGAAGTGGGGTTCTACGTTGACGAGTACAACGCGGCCGGGCAGTGGATTTCCGGGCAGTTCCGCAAGCGGGAGAACAGCCGCTGGGTGGAGTCCATGAACTTCACCTACACCCCGTCCTCCACCAGTGTGGCGTCGGCCAGCCTGCAGGTCTACGTGACCGGCACCGGCATCACCGCCTACCTGGACAACATGCAGATGATGGCCCTTGGGGCGGCAGCGCCTCCCACCACGTCCCCGAACCTGGTGGCCAACGGCACGTTTGACGCCGGCATCGCCTCAGGCTGGAAGACGGACTCGGCCTCCACCATCCTGGCTGACGCCGGAAGCCACGGAAGCCCCGCCAACCCGGTGAACTCGGTGAAGATGGCCTCCACCACCGCCAACAAGCACCTGTTCTCGCCACAGGTGGCGGTGGCGGCCGGCAGCTACAAGATCGCCAGCTACCTCAACATCACGGCCCGCTCCAGCGGTGAGATGGGTTTCTACATTGACGAATACAACTCCGCCGGGCAGTGGATCTCCGGGCAGTGGAAGCTCGGCGTCTCCGCCGGCGGCGTGACCAATGTGGACCTGACGTACTCGCCGAGCAGCACCGCGGTGGCCAAGGCAAGCCTGCAGGTCATCGTCCAGGGCAATGCGGGCCTTCAGGCCTATTTCGACGACGTCCGCTGGACCAAGTCCTAACGGCACCTGGTCCTGGCAACGGGGAAGAAGACGAAGGATGGCCGGACGCCCGCACGCACTGACGGTGGTGCTGGTGTCCGCCCTCCTCGTCATCCTTGCTTCCTGTTCACCGCCCAAACCCGACGTGACGCTGGACCTGCTGCACGTTGACTGGCAGGACGTCCCCGGCGTCCGTGCCGGGGACAGCGGGCTGCAGGTCAGCCCCACGGCCAGGCGCATCGTGGAGCAAAACGGACAGGGAGGCCAGCCCAACCCTCCGCTCAACCTGGCCGGAACCCACCTGGTGGTCGGCCGGGATTTTTCGCTGAGTGCCACGTTCGCGGGCATCACCGCGGACGCAACGTGGGCCCTGTACGACCGGCCGCCCGTCATCGCGGACGAATTCCGTGTGGAGCCGGCGGGCCTGCGGCTTACCCTTCACGGCAACGATTTGGGGATCGCAGTCTTTGACGGTACCCAGAAGAAGGACGTGACCCAGCCGGTTCCCGTGCACGAGGAGCACGTGGCGGTGAAGGACACAGCGGCTCCGCTCTCGGTGCGCCGCTCCGGGGATACGTTGTCCATTGCCAGCGGCAGTGACACCCTCTCCTCGCTGCCCCTCGGGAAGGTTTTCTCGTCCGGGGAACTGTGGCTGGGATTCTCCAGCGACACCGGCGACTTCGACATCACATCGCTGAAGGCGGTAGCGCCCGGAGGCGCCGGCCTGCACACCTCGGGGGCAGCGGCGGCTGATGCCCAGCGTTCAGCCGACGGCCTCCAGGCACTGGCCGCCAAAACCCGTCCGGATTTCCTGGTTGGCGCCGCCGTGGCCCTCGGGCCCCTCACCGGTGACCAGGACTACGCGCGCGAATTCGTGGGAAATTTTGGCGCCCTCACCCCGGAGAACGCCATGAAGCCCCAATTCCTCTCCCCGCGGCAGGGCAGCTACACCTTCGAAGAGGCGGATGCCATCCTGGCCATCGCCCGGAGCAAAGGCATGGCGGTGCACGGTCACACCATTGCCTTCACGGAAGCCATGCCCCGCTGGATGCAGGAGCTGCCGGCCGGCTCGGACGCGGAGCGACGAGCCAGCGGCGCGGCGCTGCTCGACTATGTCACCACAGTGGTGACGCACTTCAAGGGGAAGCTGGCGTCGCTTGATGTGGTGAACGAGCCGTTCGACGTCAACCAGGGAACCGCCATGCAGCAGAACATCTGGTACCGCGTCTTCGGTCCGGGCTACCCGGCAGTGGTCTCGAAGGCTGTCTACGCAGCGGACCCGGAGGTCAAGCAATACATCAATGAGAACGGTGCCGACGTGCCGGGGCGGCGGCAGGACGCCCTGCTCAAACTCATCCTGGACACGAACGCGCAGGGCGGGCATATCTACGGTGCAGGCCTGCAGGCCCATGTCTATGACCTCAGTACCGATGCCATCTCCGCCGATGACCTCAGCAGTACGCTCAACCGTTTCGGGAGCGCCGGGCTGCATGTCCGCATCTCCGAAAATGACGTCACGGACCAGCAGGGGACAGACGCCCAGGCGAGGCAGTACGCCACAGTGCTGGCCACCTGCCTTCACTCTCGTCCCTGCGTCTCCTACACCACCTGGGGCGTCGACGACCGCTACGACTGGTGGATCGACGACGACGGGAGCCTCCGGCAGGGCCACGACCACCTGTTCAATGACGGGAAGCCAACGCCGGCCTATGACGCCGTAAAGCGTGCCCTCAGCGGCTGACCAGTCGGCTGACCGGTCAGGGCAGCGCAGCGGGGCAGAGCCGGTTCAGGCGGCCTGGCGGAGCGCCCGGCGTGCCACCGCGTTCCTGCGCGCCGCGCCCAGCATGTCCAGGGTCAGCAGGACCAGGGCCAGCCACACTACGCCGAATCCGATCCAGCGCTCAACGGTCATGGCTTCACGGAACACCAGCAGGGCCACCAGGAACTGCAGGACGGGCGCGAAGTACTGGAGCAGCCCGATGGTGGTCATCGGCAGCCTGCGCGCGGAAGCGCCGAAGAAGAGCAGCGGGACGGCGGTGATCACGCCGGACGCCAGCAGCAGCCAGAAGTGCCCGGCGCCCTGGGACGTGAGCGTCGAACTGCCGCCCGCGGCCAGGACTACCATGGCCACGGCGGCCAGCGGGGCGAGCACCATGGTTTCCACGCTGAGGCTGGTGATGGCATCCACTTTCGATCCCACCCGGTTCTTGACGAACCCGTACAGGCCAAAGCTGAACGCCAGCGTCAGGGCGATCCACGGCAGCTTTCCGTAGGAGTAGGTCAGGAC
>Ga0308169_10002180_pt1 | contig 20782 bp, 18 predicted proteins | sample PhyBR1_2_FD_202139 | JGI IMG/M metagenome (GOLD analysis project Ga0308169, IMG submission 202139) | Phyllosphere microbial communities from UC Gill Tract Community Farm, Albany, California, United States - DLSLSB.R1 | ecosystem: Host-associated > Plants > Phyllosphere > Unclassified | place...
GTGAAGGGTGGATTGCCGTATAACGACCTGTCATTCGCGTGTTTGGTAATAAAGGACCCAGAATAAAAGCTGATGAAGACTCCAAAACGCATTGAACCCCTGATCGAGGACGGTCTGGTCGACGAGGTGCTGCGCCCACTCATGAGTGGTAAAGAAGCAGCTGTTTATGTGGTGCGCTGTGGCAACGAGCTGCGTTGCGCCAAGGTCTACAAGGAGGCGAACAAGCGAAGTTTTCGCCAGGCGGCCGAATACCAGGAAGGCCGCAAGGTCCGTAACAGCCGCCAGGCCCGCGCGATGGCGAAAGGCTCGAAGTTCGGGCGCAAGGAAACCGAAGACGCCTGGCAGAACGCTGAAGTCGCTGCGCTGTTTCGGCTGGCTGGCGCTGGTGTTCGAGTGCCCAAGCCTTACGACTTCCTGGAAGGCGTGCTGCTGATGGAGCTGGTGGCCGACGAATACGGCGATGCCGCGCCGCGCCTGAACGATGTCGTGCTGGAGCCGGACCAGGCTCGTGAGTACCACGCCTATCTGATCTCCCAGATCGTTCTGATGCTGTGTACCGGTCTGGTGCATGGCGACCTGTCGGAGTTCAATGTCCTGCTCACGCCAACAGGCCCGGTCATCATCGATTTGCCGCAAGCGGTGGACGCTGCGGGCAACAACCACGCCTTCAGCATGCTGGAGCGGGACGTCGGCAACATGGCGTCCTACTTCGGTCGGTTTGCTCCGGAACTGAAGCGCACCCGGTACGCCGAGGAGATGTGGGCGTTGTATGAAGCCGGCACCTTGCACCCGGGCAGTGTGTTGACCGGTGAGTTCGACGAGCCGGAAGAGCTGGCGGATGTTGGCGGGATCATGCGCGAGATCGAGGCCGCGCGGCTGGACGAAGAACGACGCCAAGCTGTACGCGCCGCGGACGATGCGCCGCCAGGCAAGACCGAGGAACCGCCTCCGCCTTGGATGCAGTGATCGGTTTGACCCAGAAACCCGGCCTAGGCCGGGTTTTTCATGGCCGGATTCAGCCTGTGGGGAAGCTCAACCCTGTGGGAGCGAGCTTGCTCGCGATAGCGGTGGGCCAGCTTGTATCTGTGTCGAATGGGCCGCCATCTTCGCGAGCAGGCTCGCTCCCACAGGGCATTAGTGCTCGCAGCACCCCGACGCCAATTCCTTGAGAATCGGGCAGTCGGGACGATGGTCGCCCTGGCAATGTTCCACCAGGTCCTGGAGGGTATCGCGCAGTTCCGCCAGTTCGCGGATTTTCCGGTTCAGCTCGTCGATATGTTGCCGAGCGAGCGCCTTGACGTCGGCGCTGGCGCGTTCGCGGTCCTGCCAGAGCGTCAGCAATTTACTGACCTCTTCCAGTGAAAACCCCAGGTCGCGGGAGCGCTTGATGAAGGCCAGTGTGTGCAGATCGTCCGTGCCGTAGATCCGGTAGCCGCTGTCGGTGCGATGGGCCGCCCTGAGCAGGCCGATGGATTCGTAATACCGGATCATCTTCGCGCTAAGGCCGCTCTGGCGGGCGGCTTGGCCGATGTTCATCGCTTGTCCTCCAAGTGCTTGGGTGTCCAGAACTTCAACAATAATGCATTGCTCACCACGCTGACGCTGGACAGCGCCATCGCTGCGCCGGCCAGTACCGGATTGAGCCAGCCGAAGGCTGCCAGCGGGATACCGATCAGGTTGTAGACGAAGGCCCAGAACAGATTCTGGCGGATCTTGGCGTAGGTCTTGCGGCTGATGTCCAATGCCGCTGGAACCAGGCGCGGATCACCGCGCATCAGGGTGATGCCGGCGGCGTGCATCGCCACGTCCGTGCCACCGCCCATGGCAATGCCGATGTCGGCGGCGGCCAGCGCGGGGGCGTCGTTGATGCCGTCGCCGACCATGGCCACCACGGCGTTTTTTTTCAATGCTTGAATAATGGCGGATTTATCAGCCGGCAACACTTGCGCGTGGACATTGGCGATCCCCAGCGCTTGAGCGACCACCTGGGCACTGCCGCGGTTGTCTCCCGTGAGCAAGTGGCTGGCGATATCGCGTTGATTCAACGCTTGGACGGCGGCGCTGGCCCCAGGCTTAAGGGTATCGCCGAAGGCGAACAGGCCCAGGACCCGAGGGGTGGCGCCTTGTTCGATCAACCAGGACAGGGTTCGACCTTCGGTCTCCCAGGCTCGCGCCGATTCCCCCAGCGAGCCGGGTGTCAGGCCCAGTTCCTCCAGCAGGCGTTGATTGCCCAAGGCCAGGCGGCGTCCGTCGAGGCTGCCGGCAATGCCGCGCCCGGTCAGGGACTGGCTATCGCTGATGTCCGGTACGGTCAAGCCACGCTCGCTGCAGGCGTCCAGCACCGCTTTGGCCAAGGGATGCTCGCTGCCGCGTTGCAAGGCGCCGGCCAGGCTCAGCAGGGTGTCTTCGTTTCCATCAAGGGCGGCCAGGTGAGCGATGCGCGGCGTGCCAGACGTCAGGGTCCCGGTCTTGTCAAAGACCACCGTGCTGACTTCATGAGCGCGTTCCAGCGCCTCGGCATCCTTGATCAGAATTCCATGGCGGGCGGCCACGCCGGTACCGGCCATGATCGCCGTCGGTGTCGCCAGGCCCAGGGCGCATGGGCAGGCGATTACCAACACGGCGACGGCGTTGATCAGCGCGGTTTCCAGCGGCGCCCCGTACAGCCACCAGCCGACCAACGTGGCGAGGGCCAGGATCAACACGACGGGTACGAATACCTGGCTGACTTTATCCACCAGCTTCTGGATGGGCGCCTTGGCTGCCTGGGCGTCTTCCACCAGGCGGATGATGCGTGCCAACACCGTCTCGGTGCCCAGGGCCTGGGTGCGCACCAGCAAGCGGCCCTCACCGTTAATTGCGCCGCCGGTGACTTTATCACCGGGCCGCTTGGGCACGGGCAGGCTTTCGCCGCTGATCAGCGCCTCGTCGGCATGACTCTGGCCTTCGATCACCTCACCGTCCACCGGGAAACGTTCGCCGGGCTTGACCAACACCAGGTCATCCAGGCGCAGGGCGCTGATCGCCACGTCCTGTTCTTCGCCATCTATCACTTGAATTGCCCGCTCCGGTCGCAAGGCTTCGAGGGCACGGATGGCACTGGCGGTTTGTCGTTTGGCGCGGCTTTCCAGGTATTTGCCGAGCAATACCAGGGCGATCACTACGGCTGAGGCTTCGAAATACAAATGCGGCATGCTGCCGGGCTGGGCAATCGCCCACTCATAGAGGCTTAGCCCGTAACCGGCGCTGGTCCCCAGGGCGACCAGCAGGTCCATGTTCCCGGCTCCGGCGCGTACCGCTTTGAAAGCTGCGATGTAAAAACGCGCTCCGAAAATGAATTGCACCGGCGTCGCCAGCGCGAATTGCACCCAGGCCGGCAGCATCCAGTGGACGCCGAACGGCTGTAACAGCATCGGCAACACCAACGGGACGGACAGCAGGATCGCCACCAGCAAGGCCAGGCGTTCGCGGCGCAGGTGATCGGTTTGGTTTTTTTGAGGTGTCTCGGCCTGCCACACGCTGGCATCGTAACCGGCGCGCTTGACCGCATCGATGAGCGTTTGCGGATCAACCTGCCCGAGCAACTCGAGGTGCGCCCGCTCGTTGGCGAGGTTGATGCTGACCCGGTTCACTCCGACGACTTTACCCAACGCTCGTTCGATGCGCCCGACGCAGGATGCGCAGGTCATGCCTTCGATGTTCAATTCCAGGGTGTGGACAGGGACGCTGTAGCCGGCCTGTTCAACGGCTTGCATCAGCGCCGGCAAGCTGTCCGCCGGGGCCTGGACTCGCGCCTGTTCGGTCGCCAGGTTGACACTGACAGCACTGGCGCCGGTGACTTTGCTCAAGGCTTGCTCGACCCGTCCGGCGCAGCTGGCACAGGTCATGCCGGAGATCGGCAGATCAAAGGTGGTGGATTCGGACATGGGGCAGGCTCCCTGTAGTGGATGACCACAGGATCAACCTTGCCATGTTGGCAAGGTCAAGCGCCAATCTGAAAGCTTTGAAATTTCATTGTGGGAGCGAGCCTGCTCGCGAAAGCGCTGGCACAGCCCACAAAGCTCTTGAAGCTGCTGGCTTCTTCGCGAGCAGGCTCGCTCCCACAAGGCTTCGCAGGGTCAGTAACCGAGCCCGGCCTGCTTGAGGTACATACCCTGCTCATTCATGGCGATGCGGTATTTCAAAATATCGCCGGCCTTGAGCGTAATCTCCTGTGACCCGGGGGCGAGCATGCCTGGGTTGCAGCCCGGCGCCTGGCCTGGCAACAACTTGAGTCGCAACGAGAACCGACCCGGCGGCAGATTGAAAGACGTGCTGTCCTCCTGGAACAGCCGGGCGGTGAGTTGGTCCTGGATATAGATGCCGATTTCGCAGGACGTCGCCACTTCCAGGCGCTCACGGGAAATGATCAGCACGCCGTAATCTTCTCCGGCAGCCGATGCCTGGGGGGCCATTGCTGAAAGACCGAGCATGCAAAACAGGCTGAACGCTGACCAGCGCATGGCTGAACCTCCGGTGTGAAATCTTCAATAAGTGCAGCTTGGCCGAGCGCGGCGCCGATTGCCAGCCCGGCAGTTTTTGGCAAAACTTGACCTTGCCATGATGGCAAGCTTGAAACTGCGGGTAACCCAATCCCAAGGAGTCATTTCATGCCAATCTTTAACGTTCCGGGTATGTCTTGCGGACATTGCGTCAAAGCCATCACCCAAGCGCTTCACGCCAAAGATTCGAAAGCCGAGGTAGAAATCGATCTCGGCAGCAAGACCGTCAAGGTCGAAAGTGTGGTGCCGGCCGATACCCTGATCGAGGCAATCAAGGAGGAGGGGTACGAAGCCAGTCCTGCCTGATGTTTTTTAATCGTTAGCGACCTATCGGAATGTTCAAGCGCGCGCAGCCCGGCTAGACTGTCGGGCTGCCGACTGACGCTTGAACGGGACGCCCGATGAACCTCCGTACCATTCTGATTCTTGGCGCCTTGAGCGCTTTCGGTCCCTTGGCGATCGATTTCTATTTGCCCGCCTTCCCGGCAATGGCCACGGCCTTCGGCACCGACGAAAAACATATCCAGTTGACCTTGGCGGCCTATTTTCTAGGGCTGTCCCTCGGACAATTGGCCTACGGGCCGGTGGCGGATCGCTTCGGACGGCGCTTCCCGCTGCTGACGGGGGTCGGCTTGTTTACCGTGGCATCCCTGGCCTGCGCCTATGCGCCGAGCCTCGAATGGCTGATCGGCGCCCGCTTCGTCCAGGCCCTGGGCGGTTGTGCCGGAATGGTGATCTCCCGGGCGGTGGTCAGCGACAAATGCGACGCAGTGGGTTCGGCCAAGGTGTTCTCGCAATTGATGCTGGTAATGGGGCTGGCGCCAATCCTCGCACCGATGCTGGGCGGCTTGCTGGTGAACCTGTACGGATGGCAATCGATATTCGTGGGCCTGACGTTATTCAGCGCGCTGGCGGCGACCGCGGTTGCCTTGTGGTTACCTGAAAGCCTGCCGGCCCACGTGCCCCGCCAACCGTTATCCGGCGCGTTGCGCCAATACGGGCGTCTTCTGACAGACTCGGTCTTCCTCGGTCATGCGCTGACGGGAGGCATCGCGATCGCCGGGATGTTCGCCTATATCGCCGGCTCACCGTTTGTTTTCATCAAGCTCTACGGCGTCCCCGCCGAACATTTCGGCTGGCTGTTCGGCACGAACGCGGCGGGCTTCATATTGGTGGCGCAAGTTAATGCCCGGCTGTTGTCCAAGCGCGGCCCGGCATTTCTGCTGGCTCGTGCGGTATGGGTCTATTGGCTTGCCGGGCTCAGTCTGCTGGCCGTCTGCGCCCTGCAGCCGGAGCGCTTGTGGCCGTTGTTGATTCCGTTGTTCATCTGCATCGCCAGCCTGGGTTGCATCATTCCCAATGCCTCGGCCTGCGCCATGAACGGGCAGGGCGCTCGGGCGGGGAGTGCCTCGGCGATGTTGGGATGCTTGCAGTTTTCCGTCGCAGCAGGGGCCGCCGCGCTGGTGGCAGCATTGCATGACGGCACGGCGGTGCCGATGGCAATCGTCATCAGCCTGTGTGGGTTATTGGTGGTGAGCGCCGCGATGCTGACCCGCCGTCTGCAAAACGCCCGGGCGCTTGCTCAGGCGGGTCGGCAGGAATGATTCATCCAGCCGCGCGCTGCTGATATTCGGGGAAATGATGCGGTGCGTGAATACGCGCTTGCAGGGTGGTGGCGAAAGCCTGGGCTTCGGCCTCGGTGCGAAAAGTCACGACGTGCTGGTCAAGGCGCACTTGCCATTGCGATTTTGCCACTTCTTTTATCAGGATCTTCATTGCTGACCTCCTCACGTAAAAGACTGCGTTGCAAAGGCCTCGAGTGTAGACCGGAATGCAAGCGCAATTGTGACAACGGTCAATTGTCGGACTGACGGTGCAGCTTTTTTGTGACGAGGGAGCAAATCCCTCGCCACGGTCGACAAGCCAGGTTGATCAGAACCCTTCGAGCACGATCTTGCCCTTGGCCTTTCCACTTTCAAGCAAGGCGTGAGCCCGGCGCAGGTTGGCGGCATTGATGGTGCCGAAGTGCTCGCCAACCGTTGTCTTCAGCGTGCCTGCGTCTATCAGGCTGGCGACTCGATTGAGCAGTTTATGCTGCTCAAGCATGTCAGCCGTCTCGAACAGTGAACGGGTGTACATGAACTCCCAATGCAACGACAGGCTCTTGCGCTTGAGCTTGGTCACGTCCAGCGACTTCGGATCATCGATCAACGCCAGTTTGCCTTGCGGTGCCAGGGCCTCGACCAGTTGATCCAGATGCTGGTCAGTCTGTGTCAGGCTGGCCACATGGGTCACTTGAGGCTGTCCCGCTTTGTTGAGTACCTCGCTCAATGGCTGACTGTGGTCGACAACCAGGTCGGCACCGAGGCCGCGCACCCATTCCTGCGTCTGCGGCCGGGAGGCGGTGCCAATCACTTTCAACCCGGTGAGCTGGCTGGCCAGTTGCGTCAGGATCGAACCCACGCCACCGGCGGCGCCGACGATCAGAAGGCTCTGGTCCTGATTGCTCTGGCCTTCCTTGACTTGCAGGCGATCGAAGAGCAATTCCCAAGCGGTGATGGCGGTCAGGGGCAGCGCGGCCGCTTCGGCGAAACCGAGGGTCTTTGGCATGTGGCCAACGATGCGCTCGTCCACCACATGCAATTCGCTGTTGCCGCCTGCCCGGGCAATCGAGCCTGCGTAGAACACCTTGTCACCGGCCTTGAACAGAGTGACTTCGCTGCCCACGGCCTTGACCACGCCGGCCACGTCCCAGCCCAGCACCTTGGCGGCGCCACCGTCGGGCTGCACGTTCTGGCGGACCTTGGTGTCGACGGGGTTGACGGAAATGGCTTTGACCTCGACCAGCAAATCCCGGGGGCCGGCGATGGGGGCGGGCAGGTCGATGTCCTGCAACGATTTTGGATCGCTGATGGGCAATGACTGGTAGTACGCGATGGCTTTCATAGGGCGGCTCCGTTGTTGAGTTCGAGGGTGCCCATGTTTGGCTATTAATGGCCTGGATAAAAGCGTCTGGAACAACAGGCTCTTTCAATGATTTTTTGATAATGCAGGGGCGCGATTTTACTGATTCGACGGTACCGGTCATTAGTCGCAGCCAAATAGAGATTTTTCCCTCACGAACAATCGCCTCCAAAGGTTTCTGGAGGACAGGAAACCGCGAGCCGCGCGCTTATACTAGCGGCCGCCCGTACCGGCGCGGTTTCAACGGCCCTGGACGCTGCCGACTCCGCCGATACATCACTGCGGCACAAGCGGGCATGCGGGCGGCACATGAGGTCCGGGGTCACTATGCCCCAGAGCGGTAGACGAATGATTCAACAGGGAGTGAATACATGGAACATGCACCTTGCATCAGCCAGATCGCCACGCTGCTGGCTGACCCCAAGCGCAGCGCAATGATGTGGGCATTAATGGACGGTACGGCCCGACAGGCTGATGAGTTGGCACTGCTGGCGGGGTTGTCGCCATCCTCGGCCAATGCCCATCTGGGGCGGCTGTGCTCCGGTGGGCTGTTGACGGTCGAGACCCGCGGCCGCAAACGGTTTTTCCGCCTGGCGGCCCCCGAGATCGGTGCTGCCGTCGAGGCCTTGGCGAGCGCAACCCTGGCAAGTACACCGCGTCAGGCTCCAGAGGTTCTCAAACGCGGTCTCATGCCGACCAAAGCGCCGACGGCCCCCGCCTCGCTGATGCGGGCAAGGCTTTGCGATGACCATCTGGGTGGCATGTTGGCGGCGGACCTGTATCAGCGACTATTGGATTCCGGTTGGCTCGAGCAATGCGAGCAGCGCGTGATCGTTACCCACAAGGGCTCCAATGAGTTCGCCGGGCGCGGCTTGTTCATCCAGGCGCTGGCCCATCGCAACGCTCGCATCGCGTGCGCCTGCCCCGACTGGAGTGAGCGTCGCCCGCACTTGGGGGGAGCCTTGGGGGCCGGATTGCTGCAACTTTTCATGCAGTCGGGCTGGCTGAGCTTGCCTAATGATTCCAGGGCCTTGCAGGTGACGGCTCTAGGTCAGCAGGAAATTCATCGTTTCGCCAGGCAGGAAGACTTGGAAATGGCGCTCTAGAGCTAAGACAGGTCGCAATCAGCAATCGTCGCCAGCGTGGTTCGCGCACACTCGGTCCGGGGATCTATCGGATTGGGGGAAGGCAAATGGACACTCACGTCTACAGCGCGGCAGAGCGCCTGGAACGGCTGCCCATCAGCGGCTATCACCGCGTCATTTTCATCATCATTGCCCTGGCATTTTTCTTTGACTCCATGGACCTGGCCATGATGACGTTTCTGCTGGGCTCGATCAAAACCGAGTTCGGCCTGAGCACCGCCCAGGCAGGGTTGCTGGCCAGTTCCAGTTTCTTTGGAATGGTAGTGGGCGCATCGTTGTCAGGCATGCTGGCTGATCGTTTCGGCCGCAAGCCTGTGTTCCAGTGGAGCATCGTGTTGTGGGGGCTTGCCAGTTACCTGTGCTCCACCGCCCAGGACATCGAGGCATTGATACTGTTTCGCATACTGCTGGGCATCGGCATGGGCATGGAGTTCCCGATTGCCCAATCCATGCTTTCGGAGCTGATCCCGGCAAAGCGCCGCGGGCGCTACATTGCCTTGATGGACGGCTTCTGGCCCTTGGGTTTCGTGGCCGCGGGCGTGCTGTCGTACTTCCTGCTGCCGGTGGTCGGCTGGCGTGACATCTTCCTGGTGTTGGCGGTGCCGGCCGTATTCGTCCTGGTGATTCGCTTCTTCATTCCCGAGTCGCCGCGCTGGCTTGAACAGGCAGGGCGAGGCAATGAAGCCGATGCCGTGCTCCACCGGATCGAAGAGAAGGTCCGGGCCTCGCTGGGGCGTCGGGATCTGCCCGAGCCCATTCGCCTGCCGAGACTGACGACCCAGCCGGGTCATTTCTTTTCCGCCCTGGCGCAGATCTGGTCTCCTCTATATCGCCAACGTACGGTGATGATCTGGAGCGTCTGGTTCTTTGCGTTGCTTGGGTTCTACGGACTGACGTCCTGGCTCAGTGCGTTGCTGCAGCAGTCCGGGTTCGCGGTGACGCAGTCGGTGTACTACACCGTGCTGATTTCCCTGGGCGGGATTCCCGGTTTCCTGATGGCGGCCTGGCTGGTGGAGCGCTGGGGCCGCAAGCCGGTATGCGTCATCACGTTGCTCGGTGGTGGTGGCATGGCGTTTCTGTATGGCCAGAGTGCGGTGTTTGGCGGCAACGTTGGCCTGCTGGTCGGCACCGGGCTGTTGATGCAGTTTTTCCTGTTCGGCATGTGGGCAGTGCTCTACACCTATACGCCTGAGTTGTATCCCACCTCGGCGCGGGCCACGGGATCGGGCTTTGCCTCGGCGGTCGGTCGCATCGGTTCGCTGTTGGGGCCTCTGGTCACCGGGCTGGTTTTTCCCATCACCGGCCAGGGGGGCGTGTTCGCCCTGGGCGCCTTGTGCTTTGCCGTGGCGGCGGGCGTGGTCTGGTTGTTTGGAATGGAGACGCGGGGCAAGACGCTGGAGGAGTTGAGCGAAGGCGCAGTCGCTGATTGAACACAATCCCTTGTGAGAGTGAGCTTGCTCACGATAGCGGTCCGACATTCACCATTGATGTCGACTGATAGACCGCCATCGCGAGCAAGCTCGCTCCCACAGGGGCTGAACGCCAGGCTTAAGGTTTTACTAGTCGCGCATCCAGGCTGTTTTGCGCCAGCCGCTTGGCCTGGTCCTGGGTCATGCCCAGATGCGTGTGCAGCGCGTGGAAATTCTCGGTGACGTAGCCGCCGAAATAGGCAGGGTCATCGGAGTTCACCGTGACCTTCACGCCGCGTTCCAGCATGTCGAGGATGTTGTGCTGCGACATGTCGTCGAACACGCACAGCTTGGTGTTGGACAGCGGGCACACCGTCAGCGGGATCTGCTCGTCAATGATCCGTTGCATCAATCGCTCATCCTCGATGGCGCGCACGCCGTGGTCGATGCGTTGGATCTTCAGCAGGTCGAGGGCTTCCCAGATGTACTCGGGCGGGCCTTCCTCGCCCGCGTGGGCGACGGTCAGGAAGCCTTCGTTGCGAGCGCGGTCGAACACGCGCTGGAACTTGCTCGGTGGGTGGCCCATTTCGGAACTGTCCAGGCCGACGGCGACGAATGCGTCGCGGAACGGCAGCGCCTGGTCGAGGGTTTTCTCGGCTTGTTCTTCGCTCAAGTGACGCAGGAAACTCAGTATCAGGCCGCTGGTGATGCCCAGTTGCTGCTCACCGTCCTTGAGCGCGGCGGCGATGCCGTTGAGCACCACTTCGAATGGAATCCCGCGATCGGTGTGGGTCTGCGGATCGAAGAACGGCTCGGTGTGGATGACGTTCTGCGCCTTGCAGCGCAGCAGGTAAGCCCAGGTCAGGTCATAAAAGTCCTGGGAAGTGCGCAGCACATCGGCACCCTGGTAATACAGGTCGAGAAATTCCTGCAGATTGTTGAAGGCGTAGGCCTGGCGCAGGGTGTCCACGTCATTCCACGGCAGGGCGATCTTGTTGCGTTCAGCCAGGGCGAACAGCAGTTCGGGCTCCAGCGAACCTTCCAGGTGCAGATGCAGTTCGGCCTTGGGCAAGGCGTTCAGCCAGTCGTACATGTTCTTTTCTCATCAGCGAATCGATGGCGGCATTCTACAGGGGCGGGCGCCAATGTCTGAGTAAAACCTGACCGGCTGATCCACTACGGCCTCGTCCCGGCAATAATCCTCGGACAACGGCTACGTCACATTCGGACGAAACGTTCCCGGTCCGTCACAGTCTAGTAGCTCATGACCCGTCCATGGTTATAGGCTCGCGATGCTCTCGTTGATCAAGCAAGAAAAACTGTTGTTGCTGGCCCTGCTCGCGGCGTTTGCCGCCTATCCGCTGGAGCATTGGCTGCTGGGCAGCGGGCAGGTCGTTGCGTTGGTTGGCGGGTTGGTGCTGATTGGTTTTATCGTCTCAGCCTCCATGCGTGTGGCCCATCACGCGGAACTACTCGCGGAAAAAGTGGGCGATCCCTACGGCACCATGATCCTTACATTGTCGGCGGTGCTGGTGGAAGTCGTGATCCTGGCGATCATGATGAGCAACGAGGCGTCGCCGACCCTGGTACGTGACACAATTTATTCGGCGGTCATGCTCGATATCAACGGTATCCTCGGGCTCGCGGCGCTGATGGGCGGGCTCAAGCATGGCGAGCAGGTCTACAACGACGATTCGGCGCGGACCTACAGTGTGATGATCCTCACGGCCATGGGGGTGTCGATGGTGGTGCCGGAGTTCATTCCGCGGGAAAGCTGGAAAACCTATTCGGCGTTTACCATCGGCGCGATGATGGTGCTGTACGCTTTGTTCCTGCGCATGCAGGTGGGCCCACACAGCTATTTCTTCAGTTATAGCTATCCAGAAAAGCGTCGTAGGAAAGAGCCGGTGGAAACCGAGCCGAAGCCCATCAGCCTGGCCTTTTCCATAGGTGCGCTGGTATTTGGTGTGATTGTGATCGGTGCACTCGCCGAGATCATGTCCAAGGCCATCGACTTGGGGCTGGAGGGCACCGGTGCCCCGCCGGTCGTTACCGCGATCCTGGTGGCGGCCATCTCCGCCGCGCCGGAAATTCTCACTGCGCTGCGGGCAGCCCTGGCCAACCGCATGCAGTCGGTGGTCAACATCGCACTGGGTGCGTCGCTGTCCACGGTGATTCTGACCGTGCCGGTGATGGAAGCGATGGCGCTTTACACCGGCCAGCCATTCCAGATGGCAATGACGCCAGTCCAGACGGTGATGATCTTCATCACCTTGATCGTCAGCGCCATCAACCTCAACGATGGCGAAACCAACGCCATCGAGGGCATGACCCACTTCGTGCTGTTTTCAACGTTTGTGATGTTGTCGTTATTGGGTCTTTAATTTTTCATAGTCCTTGTGGGAGCGAGCTTGCTCGCGATAGCGCCGGGTCAGTCAACATCGATGTTGTTAGGCCGATATCGCGGGCAAGCTCGCTGCCACATTGTTTGTGGTTTGATCAGGAGGCTGCTATCAACTCCCGCGCCGCCTGGGTGTGATCGGCGATCAAACCTTTCAGGTCCAGGCCCTCGACCTGCCCGTCGATCACTCGCCACTCACCGGCGATCATCACCCGATCAGCCCGATCCGCGCCGCACAGCAGCAGGGCCGAGATCGGGTCATGGCTACCGGAAAAGCGCAACTCATCGAGCTTGAACAGTGCCAGGTCGGCCTGTTTGCCCACCGCCAGTTCGCCGATGTCGCTGCGCCCCAGCAGTTGCGCCGACCCTCGGGTTGCCCAACCCAGCACCCGTTCCGGGGTGATCGCTTGGGCGCCGTAGCGCAGGCGCTGGAGGTACAGCGCCTGGCGAGTTTCAAGGATCATGTTCGACGCGTCGTTGGACGCCGAGCCATCCACGCCCAGGCCAAGCGGTGCGCCGGCGGCCGTCAATTCAAGCGTCGGGCATATGCCCGAGGCCAGGCGCATGTTCGAGCTCGGGCAGTGGCAGATGCCGGTGCCAGCGGCGCCGAGGCGGCTGATTTCATCCGGGTTGAAGTGAATGCCGTGGGCCAGCCAGGTGCGAGGGCCGAGCCAACCGACACTGTCCAGGTAGTCCACGGTGCGCAGGCCGAATCGTTGCAGGCAGAAATCTTCTTCATCGAGGGTTTCTGCGAGGTGGGTGTGCAGGCGCACATCGAGCTCTTCGGCGAGTTCGGCGCTGGCGCTCATGATTTCTGTCGTGACCGAAAAGGGTGAACACGGCGCCAGGGCGATCTGGATTTGCGCGCCCGCACCGCGTTCATGGTATCGAGCGATCAGCCGCTGGCTGTCATCGAGAATCACCTGCCCCTGCTGCACGGTCTGCTGCGGCGGCAAGCCTCCGTCGGCCTCGCCCAGGCTCATCGAACCGCGGGTCAACATGGCGCGCATGCCCAGTTCGCGGACACTTTGCACTTGCACGTCGATGGCGTTTTCCAGCCCTTGCGGAAATAGATAGTGGTGGTCGGCCGCCGTGGTGCAGCCTGACAGCAGCAGTTCGGCGAGTGCCACTTTGCTGGCCAGGGCGAGCTTTTCCGGTGTGAGTCGCGCCCATACCGGGTAAAGCGTCTTCAGCCATGGGAATAGCGGCTGGTTGACCACAGGCGCCCAGGCGCGGGTCAGGGTCTGATAGAAATGATGATGGGTGTTGATCAGCCCGGGCAGGATGACGTGCTCGCGGGCATCGAAAATCTTGTCGCACGGCCGGGCAGGTTGTTGGCCGGCAGCCAGCAGTTCGACAATCACGCCATCCTGCAGCACGAGGCCACCACGGGCATCAAGATCGTTGGCGGTAAAAATGGCGAGGGGGTTTTTCAACCAGGTACGGGTCGCAGGCATGATGCCGGCTCCTCTGAAAATGGGTTCAGGTTAGCCAGCTCAGTGATGCCCTGTCTGCTGATCCAGGGGCGCCGTGGGAGGGCGCGGTTCGGAGTTTACTCAGGTTGCCGGACGCATTTCCAGTGCCCAGTTAAGTTCTACTGTGGGAGCGGGCTTGCTCGCCAAAGCAGCGTATCAGCCGACATCTTGTTACCTGACTGTCTACTTTCGCGGGCAAGCCAGCTCTCGCAATGAGTTCGTGGTGTTTACCAAGGAATCGTCTCGCCTCTGTAATTGACGAAGTGATGCCCGCCCTTGCCGGCGAAGGCATTGACCTGATCGATCAGTCCGCGGGTGCTGGTCTCCACATCGATTTGCGCATCTTCCCCGCCCATATCGGTTTTCACCCAGCCCGGATGCAGCGACAGTACGGTCAATGACTGCCCGTCCAATTGGCTGACAAAACTGTTGGTCATCGAATTGAGCGCGGCCTTGCTTGCCTTATACAGCGCCAGCTCCGGCGCGTCGGGCATGGTGACGCTGCCCAGCACGGAGCTCATGAAGGCCAGTACGCCGCTGCCTTCGCGGATTTGCCCGACGAAACGCTGAGCCAGGTTGATCGGAGCCACGGCATTGGTGAAAAACAATTGGCCGACCTCAGCCAGCGTCGCGCCGCCCGGGCTTTGGTTCGCGGGGCCCTTGACCCCTGCATTGACGAAAAGCAGATCAAAGGTTTCGCCTTTGAGCTGCTGGCTCAGGGCGATGACGGCTTGCTGGTCGTCCATGTCGAGCTTCTCGACGCGTACCGGACCCAGCGCCTTCAAGGACTCTGCACCCTGCGGGTTGCGCACGGTGGCGGTTACGTGCCAGCCATCACTCAGAAGCGTCTTCACCAAGCCAAGGCCCAGGCCTCGGGAGGCGCCGATGATCAATGCTTTTTTTGCCGAATTCATGAGTGCTTCCTTGAGAAGAAAAAGTCACGGATTTAATGGACAGCGTTTCCTGAGCCGTTGTTTCAAAGCGTGACGCTACGCGTCGGATTTAGTCATGTCTCCCAATAACGCCTGGTTAAAAAATGAACAAGCGGCTGCGAGCCATGCCGCTCTTGGGGATGCTGGAGCCATGAACGGGTTATCCACAGGTTGCTCCACAGTAATTGTGTGCAAGCGTTATCGTCAGGCATAAGCCCTGGGCGGCTTTCTTCTAAAGGTGATAAAGCGCCGCAACCACTTGTTTTTGGTGTGGATTCGGACAATCTCGGTTTCCCTGTACGAAAAATGAACAAACCTCTGGAAGCCGCATGACAGAAGGGTTACAGCATGATGCGCCCAGGTTATCCACAAGCGGGTGCACAGCGCATGTGGGCAAGTCTGGGACGTACATCATGGGATTTCGCGCTCCAGGCGTATCTGCCCGCGGCTCAAGTCGGCCAGCCGCGCCTGCAATGTTTCGATGTGTTCTTCGCCCACCGCTAATTGAAGTTCCACACCGTTGGCAGTGAAGCGCTCGGCATTCACCACGCCACCGCATTCGGCTGTGCGCAGTTTTACCAGGGCCAGCTCCGCGAACCCGCAAAGGCAGCGCAGCGACACGCGGCTGATCAGTTCAACCTTTTCAGCGTTCTGCAGGCATTTGTTTGCTCCGCCGCCGTAGGCCCGGGCCAACCCGCCGGTACCCAGTTGGATGCCGCCGTACCAGCGGATGACCAGCACCACGACCTGGTCGCAGTCCTGGGACTGGATGGCTGCGAGGATCGGACGCCCGGCGGTGCCGCCCGGTTCGCCATCGTCGCTGCTGCGATACTGGTCACCGAGTTTCCAGGCCCAGCAATTGTGGGTGGCATCGAGGTCGCTGTGCTGCTCGATAAAGGCCTGGGCGTCGGCAGGGCAGGTGATGGGCGCGGCGAGAGTAATAAAACGGCTTTTGCGAATCTCTTCACGGTATTCGCAAAAACCGACGAGGGTATAAGGCATGTAATCCTAGAGGTCAGGTGTCAGGCCGCAGCCTTTGAGAATGATACGGATGAGGTTGTCGCCGGCGTCGATCATGTCTTGCTTGGTCAGCTTGCTACGACCGGTCACGCGGCAGATCTGGGTGGCGAAATCAGCATAATGTTGGGTGCTGCCCCAGAGCAGGAAGATAAGGTGCACCGGATCGACCGGGTCCATTTTGCCCGCATCGATCCAGGCCTGGAAAACAGCCGCCCGGCCCTTGAACCAGGTGCGATAGTCCTGGTTGAAATACTCGCTCAGGCATTCGCCGCCGCTGATCACTTCCATGGCGAAGATCCGCGACGCCTGGGGTTGGCGGCGCGAGAATTCCATCTTGGCGCGAATATATCGGCTCAATGCCTCAGCCGGATCGTCTTCGGCTGTCAGGGAATTGAATGTGCTGTCCCATAACTCGATGATGTTGCTCAGCACCGCCACATAGAGCCCGAGCTTGTTGGTGAAGTAGTAATGCAAGTTCGCCTTGGGCAATCCAGCCTTCAAGGCAATGGCATTCATGCTGGTGCCCTTGAAACCGTGACGGGCGAACTCATCCTCGGCGGCCCTGAGGATGGTCTCTTCGTTCTGTTGACGAATGCGGCCGGTAGGCTTGCCACCGTGGGCGGGAACTTCAAAGGTCATGGACATTTCCGGGCTGGGTCTGTGGGGGCGGGCAAATGCGTTCATAGCGCACCGGCGCGGATCCGACAAGTGTTGCGGCGATAAAAGCCATGCGTGGCGGAGAATCAGCGCGTTGCCGCCAGGCTTTCGAGAAAACTTTCCAGCACCAGATGAGGACGACGTCCCTTTCGCGTGACCGACGCCAGGCTCAGGTCGTAGAAACGCGCCAAGGGCTTGAGGGCTCGCAGCCGTCCTTGCTGGACCCAGAGATTGGCATAGTGGTCCGGCAGATAACCGATATAACGCCCCGTCAGGATCAGGAACGCCATGCCTTCGCGATCCGATGCGCTGGCGGTGCAGTTCAGCGCCTGGTAATGGGCCTGGATGTCGGCCGGCAAACGGAACGTCGGCGCGATGGCGTCCTGGCTATTAAGGCGCGCGTCTTCCAGTTGCTGATCATCCACATAAAAAAGCGGGTGCCCCACGGCGCAATACAGCAATGAACGCTCGCTGTAGAGCGGTTGGTACTCAAGCCCGGATAGCGCACTGGCCTGGGGAACCACGCCGACATGCAGGCGACCATCCAGCACACCTTGCTCGACTTCGTTGGGGGCGATCATGCGAATCTGGATCTGCACGTCCGGCCCGCGTTCTTTCAGCTGGGCCAATGCATGGGTGATGCGCATGTGGGGCAGGGTGACGAGGTTGTCCGTCAAGCCTATGGTCAGTTCGCCGCGCAAATGTTGATGAAGACCGTTCACTTCGGTGCGGAAACTTTCCAGCGCACTTAAGAGCTGCAGGGTCGATTGATAGACCTCGCGGCCTTCTTCAGTCAGTGAAAATCCCGCGCGGCCACGCTGGCACAAGCGCAGCCCAAGGCGTTGTTCCAGATCGTTCATCTGTTGGCTGATGGCCGAGCGACCGATGCCAAGCACCGTTTCGGCGGCGGAAAATCCACCGCATTCCACCACGCTGCGAAAGATCCGCAGCAAGCGAATATCGAAGTCGCTGACCTGGGCCAGCGGATCGGGACGACGAATACTCATAGTTTACTGAACCGCTGACTGAAGGTTAGAAAAGCTGGATTTCACCGACTTTATCGCCGTGGCAACGTAGCCGCAAGAACGCTTCTGATTTCATACCGTTTATGTCTTGCGAGGTTTTGTCGATGAACATGCCCGAACACGCTGTCGGTTCCCTGGCCAGCCAGCTCAAGCTGGATGCCCACTGGATGCCTTACACAGCCAATCGCAATTTCCAACGCGACCCCCGGCTGATCGTCGCGGCCGAAGGCAGTTGGCTGACGGATGACAAGGGGCGCAAGGTCTACGATTCCCTGTCGGGATTATGGACATGCGGCGCCGGGCACACCCGCAAAGAGATCCAGGAGGCGGTCGCCAAGCAACTGGGCACCCTCGATTATTCGCCGGGATTCCAATATGGGCACCCACTGTCGTTCCAGTTGGCGGAAAAAATCACCGACCTGACCCCGGGCAACCTCAACCATGTGTTCTTCACCGATTCCGGGTCCGAATGCGCCGATACCGCTGTGAAAATGGTTCGCGCTTACTGGCGCCTCAAGGGGCAGGCCACCAAGACCAAGATGATCGGACGGGCCCGCGGTTATCACGGCGTGAACATCGCCGGCACCAGCCTGGGCGGCGTCAGCGGTAACCGCAAATTGTTCGGCCAGGCCATGATGGACGTCGATCATTTGCCCCACACCCTGCTTGCCGGCAATGCGTTCTCCCGTGGCATGCCGAAGGAGGGTGGTATCGCCTTGGCCGATGAACTGTTGAAGCTGATCGAGTTGCACGACGCTTCGAATATCGCCGCGGTGTTTGTCGAACCTATGGCGGGGTCCGCCGGTGTCCTGGTGCCGCCAGAGGGGTATCTCAAGCGCCTGCGGGAAATCTGCGATCAGCACAACATCCTGCTGGTGTTTGACGAAGTGATTACGGGTTTTGGTCGTACCGGCTCGATGTTTGGCGCCGACAGTTTTGGTGTAACGCCGGACCTGATGTGCGTCGCCAAGCAAGTCACTAATGGCGCAATTCCCATGGGAGCGGTGATCGCCAGTTCCGAAATCTATCAGACCTTCATGAGCCAGCCGACGCCCGAATATGCCGTGGAATTTCCCCATGGCTATACGTATTCGGCGCATCCGGTGGCGTGCGCAGCAGGCTTGGCGGCCCTGGACCTGTTGCAGAAGGAAAACCTGGTACAGAGCGTGGCCGAGGTCGCGCCACATTTTGAAAAAGCCTTGCATGGTTTGAAGGGCTCGAAAAACGTCATCGACATTCGCAACTTTGGCCTTGCGGGAGCGATCCAGATCGCACCGCGCGATGGCGATGCGATCGTTCGCCCATTCGAGGCGGGCATGGCACTGTGGAAGGCTGGCTTCTATGTGCGATTCGGTGGTGACACGCTGCAGTTCGGACCAACGTTCAACAGCAAGCCCCAGGACCTTGATCGACTGTTCGATGCGGTTGGCGAAGTGCTGAACAAAGTTGACTGATTCCTCTTTATATAAGGACGCTCCTCTGGGGCGTCCGCTGTCCGATTCGTCTGGAGTCCCCATGAGTCTCATTCCGCATTTGATCAATGGCGAGTTGTTGAGCGACAACGCGCGCACCGCCGACGTGTTCAACCCATCCACCGGGCAGGCGATCCATAAAGTACCGCTGGCGGATCGCGCAACCATTCAACACGCCATCGACGCTGCCAAGGCGGCTTTCCCGGCTTGGCGAAATACGCCGGCGGCGAAGCGCGCCCAGGTCATGTTTCGTTTCAAGCAGTTGCTGGAGCAGAACGAGTCGCGCATCGCGCAGTTGATCAGCGAAGAACATGGCAAGACTCTGGAAGATGCTGCCGGTGAGCTCAAGCGCGGTATTGAAAACGTCGAGTTTGCCTGTGCCGCGCCGGAAATCCTGAAGGGCGAATACAGTCGCAACGTAGGACCCAATATCGACGCTTGGTCAGACTTCCAGCCTTTGGGGGTTGTGGCGGGTATCACGCCGTTCAACTTCCCTGCGATGGTGCCGTTGTGGATGTACCCACTGGCTATCGTCTGTGGCAACTGCTTCATCCTCAAGCCTTCCGAGCGCGATCCGAGTTCGACACTGCTGATCGCCCAGCTGTTGCTGGAGGCCGGTTTGCCCAAGGGAGTTCTGAGCGTGGTCCACGGTGACAAGGCCGCGGTGGATGCATTGATCGAGGCACCGGAAGTGAAGGCGCTGAGTTTTGTCGGATCGACGCCGATTGCCGAATACATCTACGCCGAGGGTACTCGCCGCGGCAAGCGTGTGCAGGCATTGGGCGGGGCGAAGAACCATGCGGTGTTGATGCCTGATGCTGACCTGGACAATGCCGTCAGCGCGTTGATGGGGGCCGCGTACGGTTCGTGCGGCGAGCGTTGCATGGCGATTTCGGTGGCGGTGTGTGTCGGCGATCAGGTGGCGGATGCGCTGGTGGCCAAGTTGGTGCCGCAGATCAAGGCGCTGAAGATCGGCGCGGGGACTTCGTGTGGGCTGGACATGGGGCCGCTTGTTACTGGTCAGCATCGCGACAAGGTCAGTGGCTATATAGAAGAAGGCGTATCGGCGGGGGCCTCGCTGGTTGTCGACGGTCGCGGCTTGAGTGTGGCAGGGCATGAGGAGGGCTTCTTCCTCGGCGGTTGCCTATTCGATCGCGTGACGCCCGAGATGCGTATCTATAAGGAAGAGATCTTCGGACCGGTGCTGTGTCTCGTCAGGGTCAATAGCCTCGAAGAGGCGATGCAACTGATCAACGATCACGAGTATGGCAACGGCACCTGTATCTTCACCCGTGACGGCGAAGCTGCGCGGCTGTTCTGTGATGAGATTGAAGTCGGCATGGTAGGCGTCAACGTACCGTTGCCGGTGCCTGTTGCTTATCATAGCTTTGGTGGTTGGAAGCGTTCGCTGTTTGGCGACCTGCATGCCTACGGCCCGGATGGCGTGCGCTTCTATACCCGTCGCAAGGCGATTACCCAGCGCTGGCCGCAGCGTGCCAGCCACGAGGCTTCACAATTCGCATTTCCCAGCCTGTAATTGATAAGTGAAGAAGCCGGCACCTTTGGGTGTCGGCTTCTGCGTTTAAAGGCTTTTTGACTGATATGACAGAATTATGAAAATAACGGTTGACGGCAGATTCCAGGTGTCTATAATTCGCCCCACTTCCGGCGCAGTCGAAACGGAAAACTCCTTGAGTTTCAATGAGTTAAGTAGGTTTCGATAGGTCAGGCGCTTCAGTTC
>Ga0308169_10002181_pt1 | contig 20777 bp, 18 predicted proteins | sample PhyBR1_2_FD_202139 | JGI IMG/M metagenome (GOLD analysis project Ga0308169, IMG submission 202139) | Phyllosphere microbial communities from UC Gill Tract Community Farm, Albany, California, United States - DLSLSB.R1 | ecosystem: Host-associated > Plants > Phyllosphere > Unclassified | place...
AGCTCGCCTACGAGCATGACGTGCCGATCTTCTGCCCGGCGTTCGTTGACTCGTCGGCAGGCTTCGGTCTGGTCAAGCACCAGGTCGACGCGGTGAAGGCGGGCAGGCCGTACATGGTCCTCGACGCGATCGCCGACTTCCGCGAGCTCACCGAGATCAAGATCAAGGCGGGCACCACGGGCCTGCTGATGATCGGCGGCGGCGTGCCGAAGAACTTCATCCAGGACACCGTCGTCTGCGCCGAGATCCTCGGTCACGACGACGTCCAGGTCCACAAGTACGCGGTGCAGATCACGGTTGCCGACGTTCGCGACGGCGCGTGCTCGTCCTCGACGCTGCAGGAAGCGGCTTCGTGGGGCAAGGTGAACACGGGAATCGAGCAGATGGTGTTTGCCGAAGCCGGTTCGGTCATGCCGTTGCTGGCGTCGGACGCGTATCATCGTGGGCTTTGGAAGGATCGTCCGGTCCGCAAGTGGGGCGCGAGCTTCGACAAGGCCTGAACTCTGCGATCTTCCCCCTGGCGGGGGAGGATCAGTGATACCGTTGCTCCTGCGGGGCAATTGAGGCAGCCTCCTCCGGATAACCGGGGGAGGCTTTTTCATGCACAGCGACATCCTGCGACCGATGGTCGTCCTGATCGCATGGACGCTCGTGATGCTGGCGTGGACGCTCGCGACGCGATTGCCGGCAATGAAGGCGGCGGGCATCGACATGAGCACGCTCGTCGGGACCAAAGCCGCCGATGCCGACCGGTCGTTGCCGCCACGAGCGCAGTGGAAGGCGCATAACCACAACCATCTGATGGAGCAGCCGACGCTGTTCTACGCGGTCTGCACCGTGCTAGCGGTGAGCGGTACGGGCAACGGCATCAATTCCTGGATCGCCTGGGCGTATGTCGGTCTGCGGATCGTGCACAGCGTGGTCCAGGCGACCAGCAACCGAGTCCGCGATCGGTTCGTCTTCTTCATGCTGTCGAGCGTCATGCTGGTGGCACTCACGTTGCACGCGGCGCTCGCGGTCTTCTGATGGCTTTCGCCCGGAATAATTACCGATCGCGTCATGCTCCCCTCCCCGAGCGTGCAGGGATCGTCTAGAATTGCCAGATGACTTTTGATCGCCGTTCGCTCCTTAGCCTTCCTATCGCCGCCGGCCTGGCGCTCCCCGCATTCGCGCGGAGCGGTGCGCAGTTCACCGCTGGCCAGCCGCGTGCGACGGACCTACCGATCTGGCCCCCCGCCGAGCGGTTCGCACTGTGGCCGGGCATCCCGCCAGGCGCGCCAAACCCGTTGCCGGTCCCGCAACCGCACATGCCGCGCTATCCCGATGGTTATCGTGATTTTCAGATGCGCGGCGTGGTGCGTCCCGAGATCGGCGTGTTCCGTCCTGTGCGTCCCGATGGCCGCGCGGTGCTGATCGTGCCCGGTGGCGGCTATTCGATCACATCGCTGCGCAACGAAGGCATCGACGTCGCGCGCGTGCTGAATGCGTTCGGGATCACCGCGTTCGTGCTGAGCTACCGCCTGCCCGGCGAAGGCTGGGCCGACCGCGCCGACGTGCCGCTCGCCGACGCACAGCGGGCGATGCGGCTGATCCGTGCCAATGCGCGCACCTACGGGATCAGGGCAGAGAAGCTCGGCGTGCTCGGCTTCTCGGCAGGCGGACATCTCGCCGGCTCGCTGACGGTCCTGCACGAGTTCAAGGCCTTTCGCCCGGTCGACGCCGCCGATCGTCACTCGGCGCGCCCCGCCTGGGCGGGGCTCATGTACGCGGTTTCCAACATGGATCCCGGCCGAAGCCATGGCGGGTCGCGCGCCAACCTGCTCGGGCCCGATCCATTACCAGCGGTCCAGGCGCGCTATGCGGTCGACCGGCAGTTGAAGGCGGGCGACCCGCCGCTGTTCCTCGTCCATGCCGAGGACGACACCACCGTCCCCGTCGCCAACAGCGTCGACACGCTCGCCGCAGCACGTCGCGCCGGCATCCCGGCAGAGGCGCATTTCCTCCAGCATGGCGGCCACGGCTTCGGTACGCGCCTGTCACCACGCTCGCCCGGATCGCTGTGGCCGCAGTTGTTCGACCGCTGGATGGGCGAACTGGTCGCGTCCTGAGCGTTGAGTCAGCAGTTCGGACCCATCCCGTTGGTGCGGCGTTGATCCCGAATAACAGGAGAAGCGCGATGACCCGTCCGCACGCCCAACCCCGTGACGTTTTCCATGAGCATGGCGAGGTTATCATCGATGGGCCGGACGGAACGGTAATCTCGATGACCCCCGAAGCTGCCCTGCGCACCGCCGGTCGGCTCGACGAAGCCGCACTCGACGAACTGATCGCGCGGGCTCAAGCCGGCGACGGCGGCAAGCTCCACTGAACGCCTAGCCGAACATCCGTTTCATTGATCGCTCCAGCATCACGAACTGCCAGAGCGTTCGGCCATGCTCGGCGCGCCCCATTCTGTGTTCATCCGCGATCCGCGCGATCGTCGCCATGTCGAACCATCCCGTCTCGCCCAGCGTCCGCGATTTCGCCAGCGCCGACGCCTCGCCTGCCAGCCCTTCGCGGAACCACGCACTGATCGGCGTCACGAAGCCCATCTTCTGCCGATACAGGATCTCGCGCGGGAGATAGGGCTCCATCGCCTTCTTCATCAGCCATTTGCCCTCGCCGTGCCGCAGCCGCATGTTGGCGTGCAGCGTCGCGCAGAACTCGATCAGGCGGTGGTCGAGCAGCGGCTCGCGCGCTTCGAGTCCGACCGCCATGCTGGTACGATCGACCTTGGTAAGGATGTCGCCGGGCAGCCAGTGCTTGATATCCGCGTATTGCGCGCGGTCGATCGCGTCGCGGGCGGGCGCGTTCGTCATCGTCGCGACGTAGCGGTCTTCGGCGCGATGACCCTGGAGGGCGGCGCGCGCGCTCGGGTTGAAGAGGTCCGTGCGGAGTTCGGGCGTGGTCACGCCTACCGACCGCGCATACGCCTCGCCGCCGCCCCTCGCGAGCGCGAGCAAGGTCGATTTCGCGCGCATCGGTCGCGGTGCCCAATCGGCCTTCGGATACCAGCGGCCGAGCGTGCCGAACACGTCCTGCCGAAGATGCTCGGGGAGCAATCCGCGAATGCGCTCTTCCGCTGCCTGGAACTTGTAGCGACGATAGCCGGCGAGCGCTTCATCGGCGCCGTCTCCGGATAGCGCGACGGTCACGTTCTCCCGGGCTAGCGCGCAGACCTGATAGGTTGCGAGCGCAGAGGCATCCGCAAAGGGTTCGTCGAAACTTGCGACTAGCGTATCGATCAGCCCGAAATCGCCCGACTGCACCACGCGTTCGCGGTGATCGGTGGCGAAGCGGCGCGCGACGGTGTCGGCGTATTCCCGCTCGTCATGGCCCGCTTCATCGAAGCCGATCGTGCAGGTGCGAACCGCCTTGGGGCTCGCCTCCGCCATCAGTGCGACCACTGCCGAGCTGTCGACGCCGCCCGACAGGAACGCGCCAAGCGGCACGTCCGCCACCATCCGCGAGCGCACGGCCGCACGCATCCGGTCGACCAGTTCCTCGCCCAACGCCTTGGCCGAGCCGGTCGCGCGGTTGGAGAAATCCAAGTCCCACCATTTGCGAGGGCTTGGAACGAGCCGGCCGCGTTCGACGAGTAGGAAATGGCCGGCGGCGAGTTTCTTCACGCCTGCGACCAGACAGGCGTCATCGGGGACATACCCGAAGGCGAGGTAGTCCTCGACCGCGCTAAGATCGGGTACGCGGCGGAGCTGCGGGTGCGCGAGCAGGCCCTTCAGCTCGGACGCGAACGCAAGCGATCCGTCTGCGAGTTCGACGTAGTGGAGCGGCTTCACGCCCATCCGGTCGCGGGCGAGGAACAGCGTGTGCGCGGCCGAATCATGGATCGCGAACGCAAACATGCCGTTCAGCCGGTCGAGCATCGACGGCCCCCAGGCGCGCCAAGCGTGAAGGAGGACTTCGGTATCGCCTTCGGTCCGGAAAATCGCCCCGTTGGCGGTCAGCTCGGCCCGCAGCTCCGCGAAATTATAGACTTCGCCATTGTAGGTGATCGTCAGCGTGCCGTCCGACATCGGCTGCGGCGAGCCTTCGAGGTCGATGATCGACAGTCGGCGATGGCCGAGACCGACGCCGGGCGCGGTCCAGATGCCGTCGCCATCGGGGCCGCGATGCGCCTGCGCGGCGATCATCGCGAGGATGCGGTTGGGCTCGACCGGCTTGGGCGTGCCCGGATGGAAGATCCCGGCGATGCCGCACATTCAGCGCATCCCTGCGGCGCGATCGGCGACCCGGTCGAGCGGTCCAAGCGCACCGAGAAACCGGACGATCGGACGCGGATCCGAACCCTCGGTCGACAGGTGGATCGCCACCGCGCGTTGCGGACCGCCGAGCAGCCGCGCCTTCATCGTCTCGATCTTCACCAGCGTCTCGTCGTTCGTCGTTGCGTCGCCCACCCGGTACCACGTCGCGACGATCCGCTCCACGGGGCCCGGCGCGGTGATGCGCATGACGCTGCCGCCGGCGATCGAAGGAAGGTCCGCGACGCGTACCCAGCGATCCTCCTGCCGTAGCACCCCGGTGCCGAACGCGATCAGCTCCTTGCCTTCATGCTGGCTGCCAAAGACTGCGATGCTCGTGTCGACGGTCGCGCCCGAGGCATCGGCGTAGCGGCCGAACAGATAGTGGTCCGCGCCGGGATAATAGGGCGTCCACGGCGCGCGCGTGCTGACGGGGACGCGGTGCCAGCCGGGGATTTCGGGCAGGTCGATATGCGCGGGCAGCTGTTGCGCCCGGCTGGCGACGACCGCACTCCAGGCGGGGAACAGCGCGACCGTCGCCAGGGTCAACGCAGCGGCGATGGCGAGATCGATGCGGTGGCGGGGTGGCGTCTGGAAGGTTGCCGGATCGAACGCGGGATCGTCGGGCGCGCGGTCGAACCAGCGCCAGCCAAGCGCGAGCACCCCCGCCATCACCAAGCCGAAGAACACCCAGCCATAGACGATGTGATCGAACCCGGTCGCGGCCTCGACCGAGGTCAGGTCCGCCGCCCAGATCGTCCCGAACGCGCGAAACCCGTTGGCGATGACGGGCACGACCACCGAAACGACGAGAAAGACCACGCGGCGGCGCCACGACACGAAGCACACATTGGCGACGAGCACCCCGAACGCGACCATCGCGATGACGAACTTGGCCCCCGAACACGCCTCGGCGACCTCGAAATAATAGCGGCCGGCGTGGATCAGCACGCCGTCGACGACTGCGGGCACGCCGACGAGGTGGAGCAGCGGCATCACGATCGCGACCGTCACCGCCTGTAACGGCGGCTCGAGTCCTTCACCGAACGGCACCAGGAAGACGGCGTAGGCGAGCGGGAACAGCAGGCCGCGCGCGACATTGGGGCCGAGGATCGTCAGGATCGCGCCTTGCAGCAGCATCACGAGGCCCAATTGGCGTGCGAAGCCGACCGAGGCGGCATCGCCCATCAGCCAGCCAAGTCCTCCAACCGCGACCAAGGCCAGGCCGGGCCACCACCCTGTCGGCGTGAGTTGGCCGAGTTCGATGCGGCGTTGCCAGACTAGCCAGGCAATCACCGGGCCGATGAAGAGGCAGTGCCCAAAGGTGGTGCTCGTCCACCAGATATGCGCGAGACCGACGACATCGCTGTGGAACGTCAGCAGGATCAGCGCCGCCACCAGCGCGAGCGCGAGGCCGTGGCGGCGCCATGCGGTCACGGTGCGAGGCCCAGCAGAGCGTCGAGCGGGGCGAGCCGGGCGTCCCAGCCGTACCGACGGATGACCTGCGCGCGGGCGGCTTGGCCGAGCGCGGCGGCCGCTTCGGGGGCTTCGATCAGCGTGACTATACGGTCGGCGAAGTCCTGCGCGGTGTCCGCGACGCGGATCGTGTCGGCGTGGTCGATACCTTCCGCCGCTGCCGTGGATGCGACCACAGGGCGCGCCATCGCCATGGCTTCGAGCACCTTGTTCTGGATGCCGCGCGCGAGTTTCAACGGGGCGACGCAGACAGCGGCGGCCGCGAGCCAACCGCGGACGTCGTCGACCGCACCGGTGACGGTGACGTGGTCACCCGCCAGCGCCTTGACTGCGGCGGTCGGTGCGCGGCCGACAATTGCGAAATGCGCGGGGTGGCGTTTGCGGATCAGCGGGAGGATGTCGCGCGCGAACCACGTCACCGCGTCGATGTTGGGGCGGTAGTCCATCTGTCCGGTGAAGACGATGAGGGGGCGATCATTTTTCAGATCCCCTCCAACATCTTTCGGCTTCCCCCCGGCGAAGGCCGGGGCCCAATTGGAGGACATCAATGGCAAAGGACCATCCCCCGTTACTGCAACCTCTCCAATTGGGCCCCGGCCTTCGCCGGGGGGGTACTTCCTCTCGACGTTTGCAAACTCCGCAGCCGGATCGAACTTCACCGAGTCGATGCCGTTCTCGACAGCCAATATCCGCCCCGCCGCACCGCCTGCGCGGAACAGCGCAGCCTCGGCCTCGCTGACGAACAGGCTGGCGGAAGCGCGGGCCGCAACATCGCGCTCGAATGCACCGAGTAGACGGGCTTCGCGGCGCATCATCCAGCGCATCGGGCCGCGCGTGTCGTCGGCGAATCCGGCGAACTTCGCGGAATCGACGTCGACGAAATCCATGACGACCGGCGGCCCGCCGACCGGCAAATACTGCGCCATCTGGCCCGAGAAGCAGTAGGTGCCCGTTACCTCAGGCAGGATACGATCGACGGCAGCTTGCATCGCCGGGCTGGCGAAGGCGCTCAGCGATACTGGCTTGCCCGTAGCGAGCGCTTCGATCGCGGCGCGCTTCTGCGACTTCTTCCGTGGCAGGATCTTGCAACTCGCGAGAAGGTCAGTGAACGCGGCCGGCGGATCGAAGTCGGCTTCATCGTCGGCGAACGCCACCAGATGCACCGGCGTACGTCGCGCCAGATACTGGAGGATGTGGAAACTGCGGATCTTGTCGCCGCGGTCGGGCGGAAACGGCACGCGGTGCGCGAGGAAGAGCAGGCTCACCCCAGGCCTCGGGAAATCCACGGTCCTGCGGCGGTCGCGGCCCATAGCGGGAGGCGCTTCCACGTCTTTACCATCAGCGCATATTTGGGGTTGAGCGGGTTCACCTCGCGGGCCGGGCCGCTGCTGCGCTTGGCATAGAGCCGTGGCTCGGGCGTGAAGCCCCAGTTCTTTTTGAACGCCGCGGCGCCCGCGCCGGTCTTCGAGCGCCCGAAATCGAACCGCGTACATCCCCGCGCGCGGGCGTGCGCCATCAGCGCGAAATACATCCGGTCGTTGGCACGAAGCCCGCGCGCGGCGTCGGTCCCGCCACCCCAGTACGGATAGACGGTGCCGTCGAAATACAGACTGAGAACGCTGGCGACCGCCCTGCCCTCATGCCGGACGGTCAGAACATCCGCATCCATCATGCTGACAACGCTGCGGAAAAGCTTGGCGGGAAACACCGGGGTGCCAAGATTTCGGACCGATTCAGCATAAACCCGGTAGTGCTCGGCGAGCAATTTCCGGTCTCTGCCGGTGATGATCTCGAGGTCGAACCCAAGCGAACGACGCACTTCTGCACGCTGCTTACGCGGGATCGCAAGCAGTTCGGCGTCGTCGTCCGCCGCCAGATCCCGCGCGAAACCGAGATAGCTGGTGTCGTCGCTCGTCCAACCCTCCGGTGCGGGACCGCCGCGCAGTTCGACCGAGGGGCAGCCAGTCCTCAGCGCAAGGTTCCAAGCCCCCGCTGCGAGTGGTTCGATCGACGTCCCCAAAATGCCGCCATCGACGCCGAACCCGGTCGACACCAGTGCGCGGCCGAACAGCGGTGAGCGCATTTCGGACAGCGGGAGGACCCCGGCAATCGCCCCGCTGGAATGCTCGGCGAGCAAGTAACGCGCGCGTTGCCCACATCCGTCCTGGACCGCCTGGCTCCACGCCGGCAGGTGGAATGGCGTGGCGCCCTTAGTCACCGCTACGAAAGCGGCGATCCTGGCACACTCGACCGGATCGCGAAGGTCCGCTTCGCGCACGCCCACGGGCATCGGCGCGGTCACGCCAGTCGGGCCGCTTCGCGCGCGACGACCGCGTCGACGCGGCCCCAGTCGTGACGGCCGAGCAACCCGCGCAATTTCCCAGCCATCGCGCCCAGCCGCGAATAATGACGGATCTTCGAGCGCATCGGTGCCGCATCGACTCGCGGTTGCGCCGGATCGATCTCCCAGGGGTGAAAATAGAACATCGCCGGGCGATCTTCGCGGTTGACCTGACGCACTGCGAAGTCGGTGATCGCCGCGGGGAGCAGGCGGAAGAACCCGCCGCCGGTGGCGAGCTTGCGCTCTCCGAACCTGGCGACCGTCACCGGCACCTCGATCAGCGCATTGTCCGCGAGCGGCTTGAACCCATAGCGCGGGGCGTCGAGCCAGCCATAATGGTCGTGCTTCACCGGCGCGACGCTAGAAGAATAGGTGTAGCCCGCCTCCGCCAGTTCGATATGCGCCCAAGGCGTACGCTGATCGATCGAGAAGCTCGGCGCGCGGTAACCGGTCACCTTCGTCCCTGCCGCGTCCTCGATCGCCTTACGCGCGCGAACGAGGTCAGCACGAAATACCTCCGGCGTCATCGTAAAAACACGCTGGTGATCCCAGCCATGGCTTGCGATCTCGTGCCCCGCATCGACGATCCGGCGGATCAGCGCGGGGTAGCGATGCGCGACCCAGCCGAGCGTGAAGAACGTCGCCTTCGTGTCGCGCTCGGCGAACAGCGCAAGGACGGCGTCGGTGTTCGCCTCGACACGCGGCTGGAGCGAGTCCCAGTCGGCCTTGTCGATCACCTTCTCGAAGGCGCCGACCTGGAACCAGTCCTCAACATCGACCGACATGCCATTGAGAACAGGCATCTTATGCAGCGTCATGCCAGGCGGCGACACCACGGATCGGCGCGTACTCGGGCTTGTCGGTATCGCTCTCGACCCAATCGACCAGCAAGGTGAGGACGCGCCGCAGCGCCTTATCCTGCAACTCCACCCGTGCCTCCAGCGCAGCGATGCGGTCTTCGGTTGCCGGATCACTACGCGGTGCTTCGACGGCCGGCGCAGGCTGTGCGGTGGACTCGGCGGGGGCGACCGCGGCAACAGCGCCCTTTCCCGTATCGGTGGCCAGTGTCGGGAGATCGCCCTCGAGATCGCGTTGCACCGACCGCACCACCGCGGCATCGATGACCGTAAAATTCTCTAGTGCGGCATACAGCATCACGCGGCCCGCCAGCAGGTTGAGGCGGCGGGGCACACCCGCCGACCCTGCAAAAAACGCCGCGAACGCATCGTCGGTAAAGTCTGGATTGCCGGTCCAGCCGACGACGGACAGGCGGTGCGCGAGATAGTCCGAGACTTCGCTCTCCTCCATCGGATCGAGATGGTGGATCGCGATCACGCGCTGGCGGAGCTGTTCGAGCCGCTCCGACCCATGCAGCCGATCGCGGAACTCGGGCTGGCCGAGCAGGACGATCTGCAACAGCGCATGCCCGCCCGCCTGGAAGTTCGACAGCATCCGCAGTTCTTCGAGCGCTGACACGGGCAACGCCTGCGCCTCGTCGACGATCAGCAGCGTACGCTTGCCGGTGCGTGCGACCGCATGGAGCCCACGCTCGATCGTGGTCAGCAGTTCGGCCTTGGTCAGCCCCGCCGGATCGACGTGCAATTCGGTCGCGACGATCCGCAGCAAGTCGTCCGCCTCAATCGCGGTCGATACCAGCTTGATCGCGTTCAGCCGCTGGTGGTCGATCGTGTCCATCAGGTGACCGACCAGCGTCGTCTTGCCCGCGCCGATATCGCCGGTGATGACGATGAAGCCCTCGCCCTGCGCCAAGCCATAGCCGAGATACGCCATCGCTTTCCGGTGCGTGGCGGTCTCGAACCAGAATTTGGGATCAGGGGTAAGCTGGAAGGGCCGACCCGTCAGTCCGTAATGTTCGTCGTACATCTGCTCTCGCCTTCAGAACTGATATCGCGCACCGATCAGCGCCTGCGCCGACCAGTCGCTGTCGAGGTCACCGACCTTGAAGCTGTAAAGTCCGAGCGACGCGGTGGTGCCGAGTCGTCCGAAATTGTGATAATAGGTGCCGGTGCCGCCATAGGACCAAACGTTGCTGTCGCCGGTGCTATCCTCGACGCCACTGTCATAGTAATTCGCGAACAGATCGGCGTTGATGCCCGATACCGGGGTCAACGACCGCGCGTAGAAGAGCTGCCCGTAATAGCTCTGGTCGTCGAGGCCGCTGACGACGATGCCCGGCGAGAGCCTTGGCGCATAGAGCTTGCGGCTGGCATAGCCCAAGCCTGCGCCCCAGGTCGACCGGCCACGCGTCGCGATCAGCACACCGTCGATCCCGCGGGCGCGGTAGCTCGACGTCGAGATCGACTGGAACACGTCGTCGAGGCACGCCCCCGGCTGCGCGCCGCTGGAGCCGAAGACACACCCGTTGAACTGCTGGCCAAAGCCCTGTTGCTGGCCCGAGACGAAGCTGGTCGGGAGATTGCTCAAGCCCGTGCGGAGCTGGCGACCAAAGGTCTGGACGCCGTCATAGACGTTGACCGCAAGACCGACCGACTGCGATGCCTGATAGGTGGCGGTACCGGTATAGCTGAGCGAGCCATAGCGCTTGCCGACATGCCCCTCGACCGACGTACGGCGGTTCGGCCGCCAGACCACGCCCGCATCATAATAGATCCCGTCGGTCCGGTAGGCGATCCGACGCGGGGACGCGGCATTGGTCACGAACCGACCATCCTTGTCGAGCACAGGCGCGCCGGTCGCGTCGACCAACGCATCCTTCTGGCTCGTCTCGATCTTCTCGTAACCGACCCCCGCGGTCAGCGCGACGTAGGGAGAGATCGGCTGGAGCACGTCGCCACGACCGTAATAGCCTTCATAGCGCTGCTTCAGCTGGCTGGCGGTTTCACGGTCATAGGCGCCGCTCAGCGTCACGCCGAACGGCGCGATCATACCGGGCGCCACGGAGGCATTGGCGGTCGCCGTATGACCGATCGAATCGTCGTAATAGTCGAGCCGCTGGCCGCCGATGCTCGTATCGGCGAAGGTCGGCGTCTCGACTTTGGTATAGCCAAGCCGGTAATTGGCGTTGAACGTGACGGGGCCGGCGGTGCCCGTAAAACTGGGGCCCGCATAGACCGCGTACAGCTGCGCGACGTTGTCGACATTGCCGACGAGCAAGCCAGGCGCCGCGCCGCGAATATCCGACCGCGTGCGCGTGGCGATGCCACCCGCTTCGATCGTCAGGTTGCGGTTCAGCTTCGCGTCGACGCGCGCGAGACCCGAATGGATGTCGTTATCGCCGACATCGCCGTTCCATGCGAACCGGCGCTCATAGCGATAGCTGACCTGCCCAGCCACACGCGGCGTGGCGATCGCCGCGTCGATGCCCGCGGCGAGACTGGTATAGGTCAGCGTGTCGCCACCGCTCAGATCGGCGTCGAGGATCTGGCTTGCCTCGATATACGGCGTGATGGTGACCCGGCGCGTGTCCTGTGCGGCGGCTGGCATGGCAGCTACAGCGAGCGTCACCGCACCGCCAGCCCATGCGAGGCTACGAGTTGCGTGACGCATCATTGGACATTGTCCTGACCGTAATAACTGCCGAACCGCGCGCCGCCTTGAACGAACGATACAGCATTGAGAACGAGCTGAATATGCTCGCATCCGTCGAGGATATTGACCGCAGCACGGAGCTCGCTCTCGGGCGTGCGATCGGCGCGGACGACCAGCATTACCTGCCCGACGCGCATCGCCAGCACCGAGGCTGCCGAGGCGGCGAGTGCGGGCGGCGAATCGATGATGATGATCCGGCGTGGATTGGCGGCGAGCAGCCGCGTGATCACCGCCCGGGTACGCGCGCTGGCAAGCAACTCGGTATCCATCGCCGTTTTCGTGCCGGCCGGCAGGATCGCCAGATGCGGCACGTCGGTATGGATCACGAGATCCTCGACATCGATCCGCGCATCGCCGAGCGCATCGAGCAAACCGGGACTATCCGCCAACCCGAGTTGATTGACGATGTCCGGCTTGGCGACATCGGCATCGACCAGCAGCACTTCGGTATCGCGCTCGGCCGCAATCGAGAGCGCAAGGTTGATCGCGCAGAACGTCTTGCCGTCCTCGGGCCGGGCCGAACAGACAAGAATCATCCGCGCCTTGTCGGGGCTGTCGCTCTCGGCGATGCGCGCGCTGGCGATCAGCAACTGGCGCTTGATCAGGCGGAACTCCTCGGCCAGCGGACCAACCGGGGCGCCGGGCACGATCATGCCATTCGCTGCCAACATCCCGCGGTCGATCCGCGCAGTGTCGTCCGGCTCCTCCGGGTAATAGACGTCGTCGGCAAATTCATCGCCGACCGGCGCGCGGAGCGCCTCGGGGATCGCCAGGAATGTGGACTCGGTGACATCGAGCGGACGCGCCGCAACATCTGGTTTAACAACAGGCGCTGCAGGTTCAACGACGGGCGCTACAGCCGCCGGCACTTCAGCTGGCTCGGGCGTAATCGGCGCGTCCGCCCCAATGTTGCGAGCACGCGCGTGTGCGTTGAAGTCATACACTTTGGCTGCGCGCTCGAGCAGCGAGGGTTCGCGATCAGGTTTCGTCACGGTCATACCCTTCAGGCCGCCAAACCGCGCTGGAGGATCTCGACCCCCAGCAGCAGCACATAGGCGGCACCCAATGCAGCGGTGCCGCCCAGGAACATCTTGTACCTACGGCGGCGATGATTCGATTGCACGCGCGTAACGACTTCGCTGATCGAGCCGATGACCGGCATCCCCGCCACATTCTCAAGTCGGTTGCTGGTCGCGAACGTCGCGCGCAACTGGCCCATCGCAAACGCCGCACCGATCCCGGCGGCCAGCCCCGCCACCAGAACGCCCGTCAGCAGCAGCATACGGTTGGGTGCGCTCGGCGTGCTCGGCATCGTCGGCGGGTCGATCACGCTGAACTTCACATGATCGCTCTGCGACTGTGCCTGGCCGATGATCGCGGTCTGCTCGCGCTGTTTCAGCAGCGCGTCATACTGATCCTTGAGCACCTGGTAATCGCGATCGATCGCGCCTTGCTCGGCGGCAACTTCGGGATCACCGGTCAGCTTCGAGTTCAACAGGTCGAGATCGCCCTGCAACTGGCTGCGGCGCATCCGCAACGACGCCACCGTCGCCGTACGATCCGCGACCATCGACTGGAGCGAGGCGTAAAGCGGGTTCTGCGCACTACCCGCGCCGCTGCCGCCCGAAAGAGGTTCGCTGCGCGCAGCCGCCGTTGCCGCCGCAAGCTGGCTCTTGAGCGCAATGACGTCGGGATGATTTTCGGTATAGCCGCGCGCACGGGCGTCGGCGAGCTGGCCCTGGATCGCCTGAAGACGGGCACGCGCAGGACCCGCGGCACCTGCGATACCGCCTGCACCCGGTACGGTCGCCGGCGTTCCCGCCATCTGCCCCTGTACGGCCGACAGGCTCGATTGCGCCGCGGCCAGATCGCCGTCGACCTGCGACATCTGCGAGCGCGCGGCACTGATCCGGTCGCTGACCGACCCGGTCCCCGGCAGGCTGCCAAGATAGCGATTCTGAAAATCCGCGCGCTTGGCCTCGGCATCCGCGAGCTGCTTCTGACGCGCCGCGAGTTGCTGGTCCAGAAACGTCAGGCTCTGCGACGTCTTGGAGCGATCGCCGGCGAGATTCTGTTCGACGAACAGGTCGATCAGCTTCTGCGTGATCTGACGTGCGAGCTTGGGACTGGAGGCGCTGGTCGTAATCTGAAAGACGTTATCCTGCTGCGACAGGATCTTGATGTTCGGCGCCAGGCTCGCAACCCGGTCCGCGACGTCGCGGTCGCTCGACACGGTGTTCGCCAGATCGGTGCCTCGGACGACCTTTTCGAGATTGACCGCGGAGATCAGCGTGGTGCGGATCGTGTCGACGGTCATCGGCACGGTTTGTGGCACGCCATCCATCCCCGCGGGCAGGATCGTCTGCATCTGGACGAACACGCGCGCGGTCGATTCGTAACGGCTCGGGATCTGCGACACGATCAGCCAGCCGAGCACGCACACGCCCCAGGCTACCGCGAGCGCCAGCCAACGCCGCGTCCAGATCGTGTGGAGTGCGATGCGCACCTCGTCATAGATCCCGTTCATCTGGGCGTGCCTCAGAACATCGATTCGGGAATGATGATCACGTCGCCTGGCTCGAGCTGAACGTTCGCCGACGAATCGCCCTTCTTGAGCAGATTGCCGATCTGCAACGCGAACTCGGTCTGCTTGCCTGTGGTGCGATCGTACCGCACCAGCCGCGCCTTGTTCCCTGCGGCATATTGGCTAAGGCCACCCACCGCGATCATCGCGTCGAGCAACGTCATGTTGGCGCGATAGGGGATCGAGGCAGGCTTTTCGGTCGCGCCGACGATGCGGACCTGTTGGCTATAGGTCCCGCTGAAATTCTCGACGATCACCGATACGATCGGGTCCTTGATATAGGACCCGAGTGCCTTCTTGATGTCGTCGCTGAGCATCGCAGGCGTCTTGCCAACGGCGGGCATATCGTTGATCAACGGGGTCGTGATCCGACCGTCGGGACGGACCTGGACCTTCGACGACAGTTCGGGATTGCGCCAGACGAAGATGTTGAGCTGATCGAGCGGCCCGATGACATATTCCTCGCCCGGCAACTCCTGGTTCGCAACGAACGGCGCGGGCGGCAATGCGGGACGCGTCGACGTCGTCGCGCACGCACTCAGCGTGGTTGCGGCGAGGCCGATGGTCATCACTGTCTTAGAAACGGATCCGGAACGCATGGGCACTTTTCTCCTGGCGCCACACCGGCCACCGGACATCCGGCGAACGGCTAAACTCAGCCTCGGCTATGCAAGGAACAGGTGAAGATAGCGTTAGGAGCGCCCCGTAACCATGCACGCCCGCGCCGTCGGCAGTCGGGGTTATGGACCAGTAACGATCTCGATGGCCGGTGGATGCCCGAGGAACGCGACAGGACTGGCGCTGGCGCCATAGGCACCGGCCATGAAGATCGCGATCAGATCGCCGACCTCGGCGCGGGGAAGAGCGATCTTGTCGCCGAGGCGGTCGAGCGGGGTGCAGAGCGGGCCGACGACGGAGACGGTTTCGGTCGGGGTCTCGCCCATCCGCGCGGCCGCCGCGATCGGGTAATTGCGGCGGACGACGGTGCCGAAATTGCCGCTGGCGGCGAGCTGGTGGTTGAGCCCGCCATCGACGATGACAAAGGTCTCGCCCTGGCTCTGCTTCACGTCAACGACCCGGGTGAGGTAGACGCCCGCCTCGGCGACGAGCCAGCGGCCGAGTTCGATCGCGAACCGGGTTTCAGCGAGGATCGCCGGGCGCAATGCGAGCGCTTCGGCCAGCGCCTCGCCGACGCGCTCGACATCGAGTGCCACGTCGCCCGCGAAATACGGCACGCCGAAGCCACCGCCAAGGTTGATGAGCGGTGGGGCGACGCCGACCTCGTCAGACAAGCGCGCGGCGAGCGCGATCGTCGCGGCCTGCGTCTCGACGATCGCAGCCGGATCGAGCGCCTGGCTGCCGGCGTAGATGTGGAAGCCACGCCAGTCCGCGCCGGCATCGACGATCGCCTTCACCAAAGTCGCGGCCCGCACCGCATCGACCCCGAAAGGCGACGCTCGTCCTCCCATCCGCATCCCGGACCCGCGCAGTTCGATATCGGGGTTCACGCGCACCGCCATCCGCGGCGTCCGCCCGAGCCGATCGCCGATCGCGAATGCCCGTGCTGCCTCGCCCTCCGATTCGACGTTGAGCGTGGCGCCGGTGGTGATCGCAGCCGAGAGCTCGTCATCGCGCTTGCCGGGGCCGGCAAAGCTGATCGACGCGGCAGGTTTGACGACCAGCGCCTTGGCGAGTTCGCCCGACGAGGCGACGTCGAGCCCATCGACCAGCGGCGCAATCGCGGTTAGCAAATCGGCATGCGGGTTCGCCTTGATCGCATAATGCAGATCGATCGCCGGCATCGCCGCGCGGAACCGGGCGATTCGGGCGGCGATGATCGCCATGTCGTAGACGAACAGCGGTGTGTCGCCGGCCTGCGCGACCCAATCGTCAGCCGACCGGCCGCCGATCTTCAGAAGACCATCTTGCTGCGCGAACTCCCGAGGAAGGGCACCCATAGGTTTCACGACGTACGCTCCTCCGTGTTTCCCCGCGAAGGCGGGGACCCAGTCTGGGCACCCGCCTTCGCGGGTGAACAATTCCGGACCTCCGACGCGATGGCAGACCTGTCCAGCTTCCCATTGGCATTGCGCGGTAGTTCATCCCGCCAGAGATACAGACCGGGCTGCATGAAACTCGGCAGCGTGGTCCGCAGTCGCGTGCGCAAACCCGCTTCCCCAGCCGCATCGCCCGCCAGCATCACCGCGATCGCCTGCCCCAACCGCTCGTCCGCCACGCCGACCGCAACCGCCTCGCGCGCCTCGCCGCCCACCAGAACCGCCTCCTCGACCTCGAGCGGACTGATCCGGTTCCCCGCACTCTTGATCATCTCGTCATCACGCCCGACGAACCGCAACAGCCCGTCCTCGCCCTCGACCACAGTATCCCCCGACCACACCGCCATGCCCTCGCCGTCCGGCGCAGGGCGAAACCGCTGCGCCGTCCGCTCAGGGTCCTGCCAATAGCCGTGCGCGACCAACGGCCCCGAATGCACCAGTTCCCCCGCCTCCCCCGGCGCCGCACGCGTTCCGTCGGGTTTCACCACAGAGACCTCGGCAAACGGAATCGCCCGCCCCATCGCATCCGGCGTCGAATCGATCAGCGCAGGATCGAGATAGGTCGACCGGAACGCCTCGGTCAGCCCGTACATCGCGTACACGTCGGCAGCCGGAAACCGCTCGCGAAGCCCGCGCACCAGCCGCGGCGTCAGCGGACCGCCCGAGTTGGTCAGCCGCTTCAACCGCGCTGCGGTCTCCGCCGGCCACTCCGCCTCCAGAAGTTGCACCCACAAGGGGGGCACCCCGGCGAGCGTCGTCGCCTCGACCCGCTCGACCGCCTTCACGACGTCGCGTGCGACCAGATAATCGAGCGGCGCTACCGATGCGCCTGCGATCCAGGTCGAGAAGAGCTGGTTCTGGCCATAGTCGAACGACAGAGGGAGTACGCCGAGCACGCGGTCGTACGGCTCCAACTTCAGAAAATGCGCGACCGAGACCGCGCCGAGCCACAGGTTGGCATGGCTGAGCATCACGCCCTTCGGCCGGCCGGTGGACCCCGACGTGTAGAGAATCGCGGCGAGGCTGTCGGGATCGGCATCGGACGGCCCCATCCTTTCACCGTTCCCCCGCGAAAGCGGGGGCCCAGGAATCACGGGCGTTGCGCTTTGTAACCCTGGTCCCCCGCCTTCGCGGGGGAACGGAAGAAGGTCGCTCTCTTCTACAACAACACACCCGTCCGGAACATCGTCACTCTCCAGCGTCCCGGCGCGCGACCCCTGAGTCACCAGCAACCGAGCGCCACTATCGCCCAGAATATGCGCGACCTGCGCCCGCCGGAGCAACGGATTGACCGGCACATGCACCAGCCCCGCGCGCGCCGCCGCCAGCGGCATCAGGCAGGCAGTGCGCGTCTTCGGCAACCACGTCGCCACCCGATCGCCCGCCGCAAGCCCCCTGCCCGCAAGCCACCCCGCCAACTCGGCCACGCGTGTCTCGAGCTCGGCAAAGGTCATCGTCCCGGCCTTGTCGATCAGCGCCACGTCCTCCGCGGCACCGCGCAAGGCGACATGGTCGATAGGGTACGGAATGGGGTCGAGCGCGATCATCCACCCCTAATAGCGCCAAGCCCCCGAAGCGCGAACCCGTTGCCGAATTCACCCCCACACGCTAGCGCAACCCGGTTCGTAACGGTTCAGGCGATGCTCGTGATCTTCGAAGGTACTTCCCAAGTCGAAACGACGGTACGCGCCGTCCTCGCCGACATCCTCGGCCTCAGCGCCGACCGTGTCGCCACATTCACCGCCGACACGCCGCTGTTCGGTGCGTTGCCCGAACTCGACTCGATGGCGGTGGCCAGCGTGCTGACCGAGCTCGAGGACCGGCTCGGTATCCTGATCGAAGACGACGAGATCGACGGCGAGATGCTCGAGACGTTCGGCGCGCTCGTTCAGTTCGCCGCGGGCAAGGCGCTGGTCTGAACCTGATAGGGGGTCTAGCCTCCAGCAGGATGACCAGCCTCCGCTTCGACACCTACGACTGGCCCGGCGGCCGCGAAGCGATGCTGCGGTTCGGGCCCGATACCGGCCCGATCGTCATCGCCGCGCTCCCCCTGTTCGAGGAGGCGAACCGGACGCGGCAGTTCACCTGCACCATCCTGCGCGCGCTCGCTGATCACGGCATAGGCAGCCTGCTGTCCGACTTCCCCGGCACCGGCGAAAGTGTCGTAACAACCCTTGATACGAAACTGTCCGAGCAGCGCCGAGCCTATCGCGCGCTGACACAACAGCTTGGCGTCCATAGCTACGCTCTTTCGATAAGAAGCGGCGCGCTGCTCGATACCGACGCCGACCTCGCCGGCCGCTGGCACCTCGCCCCCCACACTGGCTCGGATCTCGTCCGCGACCTCGAACGCACGCGCGCCGCAGCGAGCAAATCCGCTCGGGAAGGCGAGTACGCCGGCAACCGCCTATCCCCCGAGATGCTTGCCGAATTGCAAGATGCCGTGCCGTTTGAAGGCGGACGATACCGGGTCGTACGCCTGAACACCGATCCCCGCACGGCCGATGCGACCTACGCCGGTGCACCGCTCTGGCGCCGGTCCGAACCAAGCAACGATATCGCTTTCGCACAGCAACTTGCAGCCGATATCTCGCACTGGATCGCATCATGCGAAGGCTGATCGGGTTCGCTTGCGAGGGCGAATCGCTCGCTGCTACGCTGGACGAAGCCCCCGGCACCACCGGACTTCTCATAGTATCCGGTGGCAACGAAATCCGCAGCGGCGCACACCGCGGGATGGCGATGCTAGCCCAAAGCCTGGCCGCAACCGGCACGCCCGTGTTCCGCTACGACCGCCGCGGTGTCGGTGATTCGACCGGGGACAACGGCGGCTTCCTGAGCGCCGAGCCCGACCTGATTGAAGCCGTTACCGCGTTCCGAGCGCAAGCCCCGCGCATCGCCCGCCTGATAGGCTTCGGCAATTGCGACGCCGCCAGTACGCTCGCGCTGTTCGGACGATCTGCGGGAATCGACCGGGTCGTGCTCGCCAACCCGTGGGTGATCGAACCGTTCGACGACCTGCCCCCCGCCGCCGCGATCCGCGCCCGCTATGCCGAGCGATTGCGCGATCCCCGATCCTGGTATCGGATGATCCGGGGGGAGATCGATCTGCGCAAACTGGTGAACGGCGTCAGGAAACTCTCGCGCCCGAAGCTGGCAGACGGGGACGCGCTGGCGGGACGGGTTTGCGGTGCGATCGACGATTGGGGCGACCGGGCCGTCGTTTTGCTCGCGGCGCGCGATGCCACGGCGCTGGCGTTTGCTGCGCGGTATCGTGGCGGGGCGCGGGTGACGCGGTTCGACACGGCGTCGCACAGCTTTGCCGGGGTCGAAAATGCCGCCGCGCTGTACGGCAAGATCGTCACGGAGATCGCCGGACAATAGCAATCTCGTCATCCTGAGGAACTTCAGGATCCAGGGTTACAGGCGATTGCGCTCTTGGCTCTGGATCCTGACTTTCGTCAGGATGACGGGGGAGGACAACAGGGGCGCGCGAACTTTATTCAGCGGCTTCGGCAAGCTCCGCAAACTCGGCTGCCGCGAGGAACCGCTCGGCATCCAGCGCCGCCATGCAGCCCGTGCCCGCCGCGGTCACCGCCTGCCGATACACCTTGTCCGCCACGTCGCCGCACGCGAACACACCCTCGACGCTGGTCCGCGTCGATCCGGTCTCGACCGAAATATACCCGTCCGAATCGAGATCGAGATGCCCGCGGAAGAGTTCAGTCGCAGGGTGATGACCGATTGCTACGAACCCGCCATCGACCGCAAGCCGCGAGCGCTCGCCGGTCACCGTATCCTCGAGCTCCAGCGCGACCAAGCCTGCATTGCCGCCGCCGTCGACGAACTCACGAACTTCCTTGTTCCACAGCACCGTCATACCCTTGTGTGCGAACAGGCGCTCCTGGAGGATCTTCTCCGACCGCAGCGAATCGCGACGGTGGATCAGCGTCACGTCGGGCGAGTGGTTGGTGAGGTACAGCGCCTCCTCGACCGCGGTGTTGCCGCCGCCGATCACGGCCACCTTCTTGCCCCGGTAGAAGAAGCCGTCGCAGGTCGCACACGCGCTGACGCCCTTGCCCTTCATTGGCTCCTCGCTGTCGATGCCGAGCCACTTAGCCTGCGCGCCGGTCGCGATCACCAGCGTGTCGCCCTCATAAACGTCGCCGCTGTCGCCGATCAGGCGGAACGGGCGGCTGGTGAGATCGACCTGCACGATCGTATCCCACATCATCCGCGTGCCGACATGCTCGGCTTGCGCCTGCATCTGCTCCATCAGCCACGGGCCCTGGATCACGTCCTTGAAGCCGGGATAGTTCTCAACATCGGTCGTCGTGGTCAGCTGGCCGCCGGGCTGGATGCCCTGCACGACGATCGGCGCCATCCCGGCACGCGCGCCATAGATCGCGGCGGAGAGCCCGGCCGGGCCCGAGCCGAGGATAAGCATGCGG
>Ga0308169_10002183_pt1 | contig 20769 bp, 20 predicted proteins | sample PhyBR1_2_FD_202139 | JGI IMG/M metagenome (GOLD analysis project Ga0308169, IMG submission 202139) | Phyllosphere microbial communities from UC Gill Tract Community Farm, Albany, California, United States - DLSLSB.R1 | ecosystem: Host-associated > Plants > Phyllosphere > Unclassified | place...
AGGACACGAACGAATTCTCCATGTGTTGATGGGCAAGGGAAAGTGAAGGGCAGTTCAGCTCCGGGTTTGGCCCATGTAGACTTTGTCGGCGCCACGAGTGATTCTGTTTCTCCAGTCACGGCCTCCTCGTCCGAATCTTCGGCTGAAAGATCTCCAACGTCCAGCTCATCTTCGGACTCTTCCTCCTCACCGTCCTGCTCCTCGTCTTCCTCTTCCTCGTCATCTCCAGAGCCTTCCTCGTCACTCTCTGCTTCCGCTCTCAACGTTTCTAATCCCTTGCCGAGTCCTTCTTCAGTCTCTCCTTCACTTCCGACGTCCTCCTCTAGGAAGTCATCATCGAGATCATCTGCTTGAGGTACCCTCTTTCCCTTTCCCTTCTTGTCCTTCTTTCCGTCTCCCTCCTCGTCACTCGAATCATCCCTTTCACCTCTTTGCCTCTTCAAACGCTTCTCTTCTCGCTCCTTCAGTTCCTCAGCAGCCTGTTGAGCGAGTTCGAGAGGAGTCTTCATTCGGTTCGTAGCTTGTGCTCGAGGTTCGAGGGCGAGTAGTCGAACATAATTATCGTAAGGGTCTTTGTCTGCCTCATCCTCCTCTACTGGTTTCCGTGGTGCAGGACGTTCATGTTCTTCTTCCTCACTAGCCGGGTTTGCTGAAGTAGAAGCGACGGGTGGAGGAGAAGGAGAACGGTCGGCAGCGGAACCGATGAGTTTTCGAAGAAGGTCGCGGTCAACTCCTGATTTGGCGGAAGATGCGGCGAGAGCAGCTTCGAGCTCCTCGTCGTTGAGTTCGTATGTCGATCCATCTGAACCTTCTGATCCCGAATCACCCTCTCCTTCATCGGAATCCTCTCCCTCCGAATCCTCTTCGCCTTCCAATCCTTCCATCTCTTCGTCATCCTCCTCTTCATCCGAATTCTCTTCGTCTACAGCGGCAGCCGAAGTCTCGGCGGGACGAGAAGGAGCTGGCATACGAGCAGAACCTCCGAGAATTGTTCGAAGATCTTTCAGGTCTGCATCTAATCCAATTCGAGTTTCGTCGTCGGCAGACTTCATTCGTTTGCGTTCGGCCTATCCGGAGCGAGGTTAGCTTTTCGATCTGATTCTGCAGAGGAATTGAGTAAACTTACTTTGTGGTATTTCGATTTTGCAACGACTTCCTCCATGATTTCAGCGTGAGTCTTCTTGCGCTCAGGTTCGTCCTGTGTATGTGCCTCTAGTATTAGTATATACGGAGAGATAGTAGCTCGGAACAATCGGCGTACCTCTTCTTCAACAGGTTCAGCTCCCATCTTCCTTCGTTTGAGCAGAGGTTCCCGGTTTGCGCCCTCGCTGACACCCAATCCTCCCCATCCTCCGCTTTCTAGCTCTTCTTCATCTCCGAATCCAAGTGTTCTTCCTCCATGAGTAAGTTCAAATCCTCCCTCATCCTCATCTTCCAAATTGAACTTGGTCTTCTTTCCCAATCTCGATTGCCTCTCTGCTGTAAATCGTTCTAGAGCTTTCTCTTCTGGTGTCAAGTTGGTAGAGGACTCTCCAAAACGGTGATCGAGGAAAGTGGAGGAATGAGTTCGAGCATCGAGCATCGGTAACAAAGTCTTCTTGCGCTGTTGTCGAGGGGGTAGAAAGTGTTTGTAAGCTATACAGACTTGTATAAAGGTAGCTGCTTACAGTCTCGATACCAGCAGCTCTTGCTCTCCCAGGCATTCCTTTCTTGCCTCCTTCTACCTCTCCTCTCCTTGTGACTACCTCGAACTTCTTCTTCTCATCCCTGACATCGAATAGATTGAACTTGTCGTGTATAGCGTCTAGTTTCGAGTTGCGGTGGGCGAGTGAAGTTGATGAAAGATCTTTCCGTTGCTTTGCTCTTTTTCGTTCATCTTTGGGGTTCGAGGTTCGAGATAGTCCGCTTGAGCGAAGCTGGCCTTTCAAGGCCTTTAGCTGACTTCCTCCCATCGAGTCAGATGTTGTTGGTAGAGAGCAAGGATGAGCTTTTGAAATTTCTCTCTCTTCCTTCAACTTTCTTCGGATTCTGCTACACTGCTCACTGCTGGGGAAAGCCATATAGACTTGCACTCTCTGCTGCTCCGATTCACGTGCGCGGCTTCCGCTTCTCTCCCTCGATGTTTCCCCTTTTCGTTTCACCTCGTCAGTCTCTTCCTCTCAATCACCCGCAGATAAGACAGACTAGCTACAGCTGCTGACAAAGTCATGTTGCAGTACAGTCGGAGCTTATACTCGTCTCGCAGCCCACAAGGCGATTCCTGATTTTCGCAAAAACCATTCTTCCCACCTTCAAATCCGGTTACTCAACCTCGGCTGCTCGTCCGTCGATCATCAGCTCGTGAGTACTCACGCTTCGAAGTGTTCCTCGTGCCTGCATGTGAACCAGGGCTAACAAAATCTGGCGTGCAGAACAGTTCGCTTTGGAATCGACTCGACTTTCGCAAAAAGCCTTGTACTTGATCACGCTCTCCTCTCCTCGACAAACGCTTTCTCGCTGGCGTACTATCAGCTCATCGACGATCGTATACCGCGGTCAGTCCGCGGTCGACAGAGGCAGCTTCGATCACTCTCGCGACAGCGCAGCAAAATTGGAAATGGCGCTTCGACAATTCTTCCGCTTCACGATACGAGCCCTGGAAGGCTAATTCTGGACCTTTCGTTTCTGTGGTGCCCAAATATAGCGTGGGGGATAAAGAGAGATCTCGTAAGGAATATCTCTCACCCGTTGACTTTGAACTGATTTCTCTTTCTTCTTTCCCCGCTCGATCGACTCGACTTCCGACCAAAACAGCAGCGCTCTTCTTCTTCGACTCTTTGTTTGCTTCGTACGCCTCACCTTTGGAACTACTTACAACTCGAACTACGTCCCTCGACCTCCTCGCCGCCCCTCGACCTCCTCGAATCTCGCTTTCACCTCTCTCTTCGCGCTTTCAACTCCAGCCCTCTTCTCATCATGACTGATCGCGATACCACATCGCTTCATTCGGAGTCTGAGAAAGTACCTCACGAGCAAAACAACAAACCTTTGGCGACCACTGAACACCTCGAACACTACGTCGGAAAATCAGGCTTGTCATTTCGCTGTTCCTACAGAAAGTCTCTACAAAAAGCAAAACTCCTGCAAACCACAACTAATAACGTTGCCCCCTCATAAGCCACCTCGGACGACACAGAACAGGTTGGATTGGCGAATTCGGGTTGGTAGGCATCCGGTCGAGGAAGAGTTCTCGCCTGGTTTTGGGGATTATTTGAAGAAGAAGGGTTGGTGAGGGGTTCCGTCGAGCTACTCAACATTCGCGCTTTCTTAGCTATCGCTGCACGACGTTGGATGGAGTAGTAGAGAGAGGGTACGTACCATTCACGGAGATTCGAGGACGATGCCTCCTGTTTCAGATTAAATGCGAGGAATCAGCTTTGACTCTGACTGAGAGAGAGACACGACGATGACGCACCCGCTTGTCACCCTTCCGGGGAATTGTAGCGATCTCCAGTAATGACGACGTTACCTCGAGTGTTTGAGCTGTTGAGAGGGAAAAGGGCGTGAGCGCTGATGAGACAGTCGAAGGGAATAGAAGATCGAAAGGGAAACGTACTGCTTGATGGTAGATGAAGAGAAGACATCACTTTCCATCCTCCTAGTCTCTTGAGGTTGAGGAAGAGAGAAGAAACTGAAGTAGGATGGGAAAGTGAGAAGAAGGGAAACAAGAGAGAATTCTGGTTCAAACCCTTTTTGTTCCCTCTCTCAAAAGGTCCGAGGAAAGTCCGGTGCGGGGAAGAGACCACGTGAAGAAGCGATAACAGCCGAAGGGCAAGAGTGGGTTCTTCTTCGCATCGACAGCGAAAGACGAGGGAAGAAGGTTACGATTGATTACACCCTTCGCACTTCCTTGCTCACTACACTTTCCTACGAGCGTACTGTGAGACCTTGCGTGAGTCGATAGCGAGTAACCATTGACGAAACAAGGGAGAAAGAGATAGCTCACGAACTACTCTTTGCGAATCGAAGTCTTGCGCTGTTCTTCTCCATTCCAGTATCACCGCCTCGTGACGAGCGGGTACGAGCCCATAACACTAGCCGCAGTCGGAGTACCACTATTTCTCTACCCGATCCTGAGGCGAGAGACGAACGAACGAACGCAAGATCCCTACTCCGACCATCGATTCATGCGAGATGACCATCTTTCCGCACTTGTGGCCGACTCTGCTGTACCGCATAGTCACCTAGTCACTTCACAAGTGTAAGCTATGGAGAGTGCGAGTAAGAATTACGAGAAACTCACATTTCGCGGCTGAGATTGCGATTCCCGAACCTTCAAAACTTCGCTCGAGGGGTGAGTCCTATAATAATACCATCCTTCTTTGTTAGCCCACTAGCAGGCGAGAGTCAAAGCATCGTCTTTCGTCGCTCAAGAGACCAGAAGCTCGATCTGAAGCAGCAAATCCAGTCTGATCCAGGTCGAGACTTCCAACGAGCTACTGCAAGCCTGTCCGCCCGTCACTAGCGGTTCCGCCGTGAAGACACAAGCCTGAAAGACTCTCGAGACCCTCACAATCCTCTATCTGCAGCTAACTGAAGTAAAGGGTTTGCAAAGAACGCACTGAGACGAGTCAAAAGCGAGAATCAGCAGTCCGCGTAGATTCACAGATAGGTGAGGTGTCACGTACGAGCTACAGCAAGTCCATTCTTCATTCTAGCTAAACGTGAGATCCACCAGATGAGATTTCGAAGAAACTCGTTGTAGCCTTTCGAGACGGGGCTTGAATAGCTTGATCTTGTCTAGAGTACATTCGAGTAGAGCCTGAGAGGCAGGATTACGCTTTAAGATTCGCAAATAGTCGTTAGTGGATGGAAGGGGGGAGATTGAAACCCGAGGGATTCGACTTGCTGCTCCTCTGTCTCTTACCACTCCCGACTAAGTCATTCAGTGGCATTTACCTTTTCAAAGCACTCTTCACATCAAGCTTACTCCGCCTCTGATCACCAAGAGCTTCTCCCCTCTCTTATCTCGCCTCTTCTAAACTTCATCAACACTTTTCCTTCCTTCCCTTCTCACAACCGAATAGAGGAGTTCAGTCAATAGTGGAGAAGCCAAGAGGGCTCTGATCTCGACTATCACCCCTCCTGATCTGATTCTCAACTTCCGACTCTTCGACTTTCTCGAGGTTCAGATCGAATCCGACCAAATCTTTACTCCTCGACCTGCTTAACGAGTTCTCTAGTGGCCGTTTTCGCGTAAGCTTACTAGTCTCTTCAGACAAGCTCGTTCACTTCTGACTTGTGGAGGAATTGTTTAGTCTAAATTTCTTCATCGACCTCAAGTGAGCAGTAGAATAGTTCTGGGAATAGATTACGCCTCTGAGTACATCAAGTGGGGAGTGCCGTCGTTACTGGTTGCTGTCGACGTAGAGGGAGCGGAGTGAGGGCGTTTGTAGATGGATTCCATGCAAATCTTGTCGAACGCAACTCTCCTAGGTCTACGCTCTCGTCCTCATCTACATCGCGACTCGAAAACCTCGTTCGAAGTCATTCTACCTGACGATCAGGTCGCCAGTGAAGCTAGGCAGAGTCTGACCAAACCACTTTTCTCGCTCTTTGCGAATGCTCTTTCACATTTCGACTCGTTTCCCTGCTAGATTCTTTCAACTCTCTCCACCTCGTACCACTCTCTATCTCCTCGGCTCCTGACCCCTATCGAATCAGCACAGCAGACACGAGCTCAGATGACTTCTTCGACATCTCTTCGAAATGACCTATTCTTCTCTGCCTGTTCCCCGACTCTTTTACTTTACTTTTGGCGATACTCGAATCACTCTACGAATCAACGAAACGAATGCGACAGTCGATAGTAGACCGAGAGCTATGTATAGTATATCAACAATGTACAAAAACTGAATGCGAACAAATTATGCTACTTCTTGACTCCAGCCTTTCCTCTGGGAGAGCGTCGACGTCCTGTGCCACTATCTTCGTTTCCTCCACTTGACTCGTTCGTTCCAACTCCCTTCGAATTCTGACCAACTCTACTACTGTTCTTTCCTTTTCCACCTCGACGCCTAGTAACCTCCTCTTCTTCCTCTTCCGACTCCTCGAGCTCGGTCAGATCAGAAGAGTCATCATCGCTCTCACTTTGAGCTCCTCTTCTCGCTACTTTCCTACTAGATCCCACTCCCCTCTTCCCTACACCCCCCTCTGCATCTGATTCAACTCCTCGTTTCCTCTTGTCAGTCGTAGCTTGCGATTTGTTTCTTTTCGGCTCAGTTGGAGAGGGAGAAGAGGAACGAGTGAGGGGGCGCTTATTGGGGGCGGGCTTGAAGGGAAGGGGAAGGCGAGGTTTTTGTCGAGGCGTAGTAGTGTTTGCTGCATTTCGACCTCTGATCGTTCCTCCTTTCCCTGTCTTTCTCCCTTTTCCCTTCTTTCCTTCGTTCGTATCAGCTACTCCTCCTGCCTCTTCCTCTTCTTCGTCTACATGCATCCCCATCTCCAACGCAGCTTCTGCCTCCGCTTTCGCTTTCGCTCTCGCCTCCAATGCCTCATCCGAGATGCCCCTCCAAGCGTTCCCGTCTTTCGCAGTATTAGCATGTCGATCGGCGGGAGCTGTCAGTCGAGAATTGGTCGATGCGAAGGAAGGAGGTGAGGTCGTTTTTTAGGAGTTGGTGAAGAATCGAGTATTGGAGTCGAGTTGTGTAAGCAGGGTGAATCGATAGGAGATACGCAGAGAGTAGAGTTGATGAAGAGAGTCAGTCTCAGCCTGATGAGCGAAGAGAAGAACGTAAAGTAAGGGAGAGCACGAAGAGAGATTGAACTTACGATGGTACGGAATGTTGATCTTTCGACAAAGTTCTCTTTGATCCTTGATGACCTCAGGAGTGGGAATAGGTGTCCCTCCGTCTTGTGCGAGTTTCTTGCAACGGTTCCATTCTTCGAAAGAAATGAGACCGAAGGGGCGCAAAACGAATCCTCTATCGAACAGTTCGAACGTCGTCAATTCAGTACATGAACTAGATACATGAAGAAGATAGGACTCACCTGAGGAGAGCAGCCAGAACAGCTGCGTCTCCGTACGAAGCCGAACTTTGTAACAAGAATCCAATTGTCGCTTCCGCACTTTTCGAAGCAAAGAACTGATCTTGAAAATAGTGCTTTGTGGGATCCTTTGGGTCGATGATCACGACCTTCTGGTAATGTACCATTTCTCCGAGTGGCGGCTTTCGGTTGAGATTCCTCTCAAAGTCGAACTTCTCGGGGGGTCGAATGAACAACACCGACCTAATGAGATCTGTTCCAAGAAGACGATCTCAAGATCAGTATCGAGTTTCCACGAACCTCATGGCCAGAGGAGCGCGATCGAGAGGGATTGAGAGACGAACTGGTTTTCTTCATTCCCTCGGTACACAACTCGATCTTTGCGGGAGTCCAGACATCGCTAAAAAAGATCATCTCGCCATCAGGACCATATAGTCTCTCTCGGACAATGCTGTACGAAGTAGCGAACGTATCGAATCAGCCTCCCGTCAACACCCAAACCAAAAGAGAGAGTTTTCTTACCTGCCCGCTTCCAAAGCTTCTACATCCTTGACGTGGATACGGTCCTTCTCAACCATGTAACGGAACATCTTCTTCCACCTAGAGAGTACTTCGGCTGGCATAAGCCTAAGGATCAACATCGAGTTTCAAATCAGTGGGGAGGTCACGACGAAGATCAGCCGAACTCGCACGACTTACTTCTCGGGCGGGTTGTCGATAGACTCTAGCTGTCCTTGCAACTTCAACTTCTCCAGCTTCGAAAGACCCGATCGTTTGAATTCCTTCTTGATCGTTTTCCTCAGTTCCTCCATCGAATGGACTCCCTGATACCACAACTCCCTAGCGGTAGCCACACCTGCTCACCGATCGTGCCTCGTCAGTAAGCTGCTGTCCGCATCGAACTTTGCCTATAGACTTACCAATCTGAGAAACTCTTGTGAACTGCAATTTCATCTGATACTCTTCACTCGCTTGAATTGATTCTGTTCTTTAAACTCAGGGTCAGGAGGTCTCCCTACAAGAAGAGAAGAGAAGAGAACTCGCCAACGAGAACGTGCAATCCTCCCTCAAACAACATCTTCTTGACATCGAAGTCTCTGGGACGATTCATCTTTCGCAACAATCATTCGAGGTCAGCGTTCTTCTTCTCCCCTCCTCTCGCTCTCTCGAGTCTTATCGGAGCTCACATGATGAATCCAGTGCTCTACATCCCACTGAGTGACTTTCTGCGTCCTCGTCATAAGACCTCGACTCAATCCTACGAAGAAATTCCTTTGACGGACATGCTGATCCCGATCCTTCTTTCCAACTGATCTCCTCTATCACGGTCAGCTAGAATAGAATCGAAGAGGATCAGGAGGATGCTTACCTTTTGTGAAGTCATGATTGAGGATAACAATACCCAACCTGTCCAAATTTGCTCGATTCCCGTTCTTGTTCATATTGAAAGCGTCCTTTAGTAACCTGGCACCACTCTGCCGTTGCTGAGAGGTCGAACTCATGCTGTTAGTTGATATGTTGGGGATGAGGAAGAAAGCAGAGATGCGAGTGAAAGAGAGAGAGAGAGAGTTGAGAGACTGGGATTCTTCGACGCGTAACTTTATCTATCATCTATTTGGTTCCTTCTTTCTCCTTTTCGTGTACACAGGACTACTACTAGATTCCTTACAAGAGTGATACAAGATAGACAGGAGATAGACAAGTTCTTCTTCCCAACCCGGTTTATTCCCATCATTCTTCCCAACCTGTAACCATTCCATTGCTTCAATCCGCTCCCATGTCCCCACAATACACAGAAGAGAGAATAGAGAGCGAGAGAGAAGTCCAATCCTTACTCTTTTTCCTTATCAGGTGACTCGAATTCGCTCAAAGTGGGTTGCGACGAAATCTACTCGCTGAGATTGTGCCGTATAGAGGATCTTATAAAGACGTACTGATCTATTAAGACTCATCCCTCCCTCTCCTCTATCTGAGTAGACATGTTGAGGTTGTTGAAAGAGTCGATGAATTGAGAAGAAGAGAAGGGAGACGCATTGAATATGTTCAAGGGGTGACGCTTGCTGATATTGATATTGGTGTATTTTTCGGCATCACAAGGTGGATTGAAAGTAATCGAGTCGATTGAGTAGAGAGGTGAGAGGCAAAGAAGAGATGCGAGATTCATCAAGTTTCAACCATTCACTTCACTTCAACCTGAGTAGCTCTCGATACCAGCAATCAGGTCGTGGAAGGATTCAGCACTATACTACATCTCTCTCGATTGTGGAACATGAGGTGGAAGGCGTCAATTTACACTTCTTGCTGGAACATTTCGGTTGAACTCTTCAAACGTTCGATAGGGGAATCGTGAGCTCTTTTCTCTCATGGGGAAGGATACTTGAGGTGGTTACTATGTATCCGTATGGTCAAACGGTCAATCGAGGAGCGTCTCGTACTTGAGCGGATTCGTTTATAATCTGGAATTCTACTTCGACTTTCTATCTCACTCTCTCACAGAGTCAGCAGCGGAAGAGAGAAAGCCAGAACCAAACAAATTTGCACGAAAGTAACAGACAGAAGAAAGAGAAATAAAACGAGTGACAACGAAACCAATAAATAAGATCCTTCTTCGCTCTCCCTCCATCAATCACTCGATTCCTCGTCTTGAGTAGGAGCTTGTAGATGAGGGTTTTGAGCTTCGATGGCGGCCATTTCTCGACGATCTTTTGCGGAGAGAGCACCTTGCAATTGAGCCTTTTCAGGTCTGCGAAACGCGAAAGGGAATGAGTCAGCTACTTTGACTTCAGTACGTCGATACAGTCCTCAACTCCAACAGAGAGAAAGGTGTAAGAAGAGAGAGAGAGAGAGTGTAAACTCACAGGGTCTCGACTTTCGTCCTGCGAATCTTCGGGAGTTTCTCTGCCTCATCGGGTGCCTCAATCTCTGCTCGAACAGCCTCTCGATCTTCCTCGTTCTCGTTTGCGGCGACTACTGGATCGACGGGAGGAAGGAAAGAATTGTTCTGTTGTCGAAGATAATCCCGAGCCCAATAAGCCGCCATAAGCTCGAGTTCTGTTCGTCGACATCGTCGTCTTTCTCCGTCCGAGAGTCGCTCTTCGAATTCACGACTGAAGTCGCCGATTTCGTTAGCAGGCGAGAAGCTGAAAGTCCCGGTGATGACGGAGAGGTAGGCGGCTTGGACATAGAGTTGCGAGGCGAGCGCGTCACGGTGGAAGATCTTCTTACAGTCGCGGCACATTGTGAGGCGAGGAAGGGGTTGTCCAGTTTCAAGAGAGTCGGGGTGGAAGACACTGCGGAGGAGAGGAGATGGAGTCAGTCACGAAAGGCTGAGAGATTAGGAGAGGAATGCTGACCAAGACTTGTCACAGTAGATACAGTGAGAGGAAGTGAACGCCTCGGGCATCATGAACACACAAAGATCGATGTATTCACGGGCACTCATCTCCTCACATAACATTCGTTCGTGAGTCGAGTACAAGTCTCGTCCTGTCTGTGCAGACTTCGGTAATTTGTCCACTCCAATGAAGAACGAGACTTGGTAGGTCCTCCCGGGTACGTAAGGAAAGAGTGTGTTCACTTGGTTGACGACGATGTCTCTCATTTCTCGGTCGTGATCGACCTTTCGTTCGCGGTTGTAGACGTTCGTGAGTTGCGAGGGTTGAGTGAGCGTCGAGGAGAGTCGCTCTTCGGGATGCATCTTGTTGTACTCGTCAATGCTCTTGGACGCTGTTCAGGAAAATGGATTCGAAGATCAGACCATAATTTCTGTAAAGTCGAAAAAGATTTTGCTCACCTCCGTCTTTTCTCTTGTCGTCATCGAGTTCTGTTCGGAAAGATAATCCCACATCAGCTGAGAGAAGTGAGAGCGGAAGAAGGAAGAGCACTGACTCGGATTGACCGAACCTATCGAATCGAACGAAATAACGAGTAAGTTTCGGGTCTCGCAATCGCATGAGATTTGAGGAGGAGGATGAACGTACGATACCTTTCGTCTCTCTCGTTCTCCTCGAGATGCTTCGACAACTTCTCCCTGACGAGCTGAGCAGTTCGGTCCTCTCCGACGAAGGCATTTCGCTTGACGATGTCGGTGACGCATTCTCCTGATTGAGGGTAATAGAAGGTGTCGGTGGCGATGGCGACTTTACCTGCATCGTTACCGCCGACTACTCTGATCGTGTTTGGACGAAGTGGCCCGACCAGTCGATGAAGAGCGAGTTCGGCGTTCTGACGAGCGACCTCGTTCGCTTTCTCCTCCTCCTCGTCTGTCTCGTGAGGTTTACCGTTGATACCTTGAAGCGGGTAATCGTCGTCTCGATAAGCGAACTTGAGAAGTCGAGGTATGAGAGGATCGACTGTCGAAGGGAGCGCAGCGGGTGTTCGACGTTGAAGGTTGTGAGCCGCTGTCCATCGTTTCTGGCTGTCGAGGAGAGGTTGAACGAGCTGTTGCGAATAGATGACTCTGCCGCGTCCGTCCCTTTCGTTTGTCTTGACAAACTCGCTAACGACCCCTTCCTTCAAAGCATGAGAGCGCTTGTCCCAAATCGTATCCTGAACGAGATCGATAAAAGTCTTCTTCGGTACCTCCTCCGTAGTGATCTTCTTGTTTCCGGCTTTCTGAGTCTTCTGCTTCGGAGGTTTCGGGAGATCTATCGAACAAAAGCGAGATCAGTAAAGCTAGACAAGTGATCAATCCGAGACAGGCTGAACTCACATCTCTGATAAACACTCTTAGCCTTGCGAGGATCGATATGAAGGAGATTGACTGTAGTCGGCGTTCTTGTATAACCGTGAAGAAGGATGTTTCCAGGCTGAGCGGGAACGAGCCACATAGGGAGCACTTGATAGCGAAGGGCATTGAGATGCTCGTCACGTTGGGAAGGAGTCATGTCGGGTAGGATGGCTTCGTAGAAGCTATTGAGCCGTCGGCAATCGCCATCGACGAGTTTGCGATTGATTACGAAACGGGCGTATCCATATCGATCCTTTCTGTTCGTGAGCAGATAATGAGGATTCCCGGCGAGGGATTCCACGAACTTGAGATCTGGAGCGAGGTGGTGAAGGACTGCGATTCGTTCGGCAGAAGACAGGAATTTGAGTTTGTTGAACGCGTTGGCCAAATTCGAAGTCTTGTCGAGCGGATTGGTTCCTCCTTTCTTGATCGCTTTCCTACCTCGTTTGATCAATCCTTGAAGGAAACGAGTAAGCCTACGAGGTGGGCGATGTTTCGACGTCGAAAGAATGACTTGAGGATCCTCCGATTGATCCTCGTCGATCCATTCATCTGCATCCAATGTGAATGGAGGAAGAGTCAAAGGAGAAGGATTCGATGAAGAGGGAGTTGACGCTGCAGGAGTCGCAGAGGGAGAATCGTTGTCCGAGGAGGATGAGTCGTCATCTGGTTTCTGTCGAGCTTGAGAGGAGATCGGTGGTGAAGCCGCTGCAGCGAGTGCTCTTTCGGAGAGTCGAACGGCCTTCTCTTTGTTGTCCAGATGATCTCGAAGTACGTCGATGAGAGCAGGTCGAAGTTTGAAAACTTTTCCATTGACTTTCGTCGGCTGTTTTTCAGGGATTTTGACGTATCGATGAGTGGTGGAGGCGTCGAAGCTGCATGATGTGGGTCGATAGTTCTAGCGACGAGATCGAGATCAGTTCATATCCCGCGACAGAGGAGTGGAAAGCGCAACTCACAAGAATGTGAGCACCAGCGATAGCGAGAATAGCGAGCTTGAACGCTGTTGTAGCTTTCCAAAACTCTGCACAAGGACGAGAAGCGGGAGTTCGGGTGAGGAGGGCGTGAAGAGTATGAGAGACCGGGAGGAAATCGTCGGCATGAAGAGTTCTCCTGATGTCGTCCTCGTTATCGACGTAAACGGCGACGGTGCCTAGTTCGACGTAAGCGTGAGGGAGGAAGCGTTTGACCATGACGAGAATCTTGCAGAGTTGGTCTCGAGCTTCTCCGAGTGCTGCTTGCGATTTCATGACCTTTCGGAGCAGGGATGGATCGAGGGTGGTCGGACGACGAGAGAGCTGCGAGAAAGCGTTCTCGATCGCGTTTGAGAGATCTCGAGGGACCTCCTCATCGGTCCAATCGCGAAGGGGATCGGTTTGGACGTACTCTCGCGGATTTTCCGAGACGATGAAGTCGACCATGAGCTTTACGAGAGGTCGACCGATTCGTTTATTCGCTTCGAGACGAGACCAGATGGCGGCACTCTCCGACGAGAGTTCGGCGAATACGTTGGAGAAGGAGCCATGCTCGAGATGGTGTGGGAAGAGACCTTTGACGAAGCCATCGAGATTTGCGAGAGTCGTTTCGGGTGATGAGAGTAGAGAGCGAATCAGATGGTCGAAAGGTTTGACGTTCTTGAGACGAGCTGGAATCACTTGCTCGAAGGCCGTCACGAAGGTTGAGAGAAGATGAAGTCGTTTCACAGCATCTCGACCGCGGAATTTCTGACCAGACGATCGTTCTTCGCTAACACAGGCTCGACGAATCGCTCGCCAGAACCGTTCCTGTAGAGAGGCATAACTAAGTCAGTACTAATCTCGATCGAGCGAAAGATCTGAACAGCGGGAGAACTCACAGTCGTATCGATTTCGCTCGCACTCTTGGCGTCCTCACCAGCGGGAGCGACTCCCGTTTCCTCGTCGAAACCGGCTCTCAAGCCCGCGACGTTCCTGACCAAGCTGTTCATTGTGAATCCTTTGAAGCCTATCTTGGCGAGGAGGTGAGGTTCTTCGGAGACGAGAATGTTCAGGAGTTTCGAGACTGTTTTTCCAGTAGCTGATGCAGCGACGACGGCGGTCGATCGAATGCTTTCTTCAGTACGACTGAATGCGCCTTTGAGAGCCAATTCTGTGAACGAAGGCAAGGGAAGGAGTCAATTCCAAGAATCCAAAGGGACAGAAAAACGCAGAAGCTCACGTTCTTCCCGAGTCGTAACATCACCCGATCCATTGACACTGATCTCTCGATAGGCTGACTGAACCGAACGAGTGCGATTGACATATGGACAACCAAAGTCGTCGTGAAGGTGTTGTTTCGGGATTCTGCCGTTGACCGCTGCGGGGCGAGGAAGACCCGAGAGAGGAGGATCGGGAGGAGGTTGCTGAGGGATCGGGAGACGCTTTGCTTTGATCTTGCCTTCAGATCGTCGAAGTTGCGAGTCGAAGAGAGGATTGAATCGTCGACGATAGGGCCAAGAAGAAGTTTTGGTTGGCATCTTGATTCCGATCGAACGTAGAGTAGGTGGTGCGAGCATCGATACCTCCTCTTCGAAGTCCTCCCAATCATCTGAGTCGTCGTACTCTAGGTCTGTTGGGGAAGCTGAGAGTTGAGAGGATTCCGAAGGTGACGACGAAGAAACGTCTTCTCTAGGCGAGTCAAGGTCCATCGCTCTCTCCTTTCCCTTCCCTTTACTCTTCCTCGATTCGACTTTTCCTCGATCTTCATCGTTCGCATCTGAACTCGCTTCTTCTCCTCCATCCATCTCGTCATCAAGCTCTCCAGTTCCATCGTGATCGTCACTCCCTTGTCCAGCTTGGTCTTCGAGGAATTGATCGGCTTGACTCAAGTCTCCTCCTTCTCGAGTCGCTCCCTCCCCTGTCTCGTTCCCTCGAATCTCATCTGTATCTTCCTCCATCGGAACGACTTCTCCTATATCTCCTCCATCATCTTGATCGTCCTCGATAGGTCCTCCTCCTCCATCTTGAGCGTTCTCGATAGGTCCTCCTCCTCCATCTTGAGCGTTCTCGATAGGTCCTCCTCCTCCATCTTGAGCGTTGTCGATAGGTCCTCCTCCTCCATCTTGAGCGTTGTCGATAGGTCCTCCTCCTCCATCTTGAGCGTTGTCGATAGGTTCTCTAGTGGGCCATATGCATCCAGATAAGTAAGGATGATTCCGACGATGAGCCTTCTCCCCTCCGATTCGTTTCGTCTGACTCTCGGTTTGAAGCTGTCGAGCGGTTCGTTCGTCGTTGCAGGATTGCTTCACCGTGGCGGCATATTCTTTGATGAAGGGTAACTTATTGAATCGTTCGATGGAGAGAGCGCGATTTGTATCACGAGAGCGGATGAAAGCGGGAAGAGTCAGATTGGCGATGTAGGAAGATTGAGGTAGTTTCTTGAGGAGATCGAGGTACAGCTTGTCGAGCTTGTCGGGAGCAGCGGCACGGTCGTCAGCGAGATTCCGTCGACTTGAAAGTTCCATCAGCTCGCGGTGCTTTGTCTGGAGAAGCGTTCCGTATCCGACCATGAATCCTCCGTCGACGTAGTCGTTACCGACGTAGACCGGCACGGCAGCACGGCATTCGATGTTCGGGAACGAGAAGACTCGAACGTCGTGAAAGAGGTCTTGGGTGTTGACAGCTCGGAAGCTAGGAACCAAAGCTTTGGCGCTCGAAGGAAGATCGAAATGCTGGGGAGTTCCAGGAGGAGTGTCGATAGCGAGCTTCTCGAAGTTGACCTTTCCGAACGAAGGTTCGTTTACAATCCATCCGATGACCGTTTCCTCGAAGTGGGAGACTTGATCTGAATCGGGAGAGCCGGAAGCGGTGTTCAGAGCAGGTTGAGGGAAGGCGGCAGGATTGGCTCCGGGAGCATAGGTGACGTATTCGACGAGCTCAGCTTCATCCTCGGTGAGTTCGTGCTTGGAGATGGTAGCGGCGGGAGTGAGGGAATGTTCAGCTTCGCCAGTCGCTTGAATCGCGCGGGTATGGTCGAGGGGAGCATTGACGAATTGACTATCCCGTGCGACGTTCTCGAGAAGCTGGAAAATCGAGCAGACTATCAGTTTCGAAACGACGAAACGACGACGGTGAAGATTTGGCTTACAGCAAGAGTTCGGGGAGCACGGAGTCGAGGAATATCAGTAGCTTGAATACGTTTCGGCGTGTCCTTCGAGACTAGGATATCATCGAGAGGAATCAGCGAGTGATGATTATCGAAGAGAAAAAACTCGACTCACTCAGTCCTGGATCGACAGCATCCCTCTCGTTATCTCCATCTCCATCGTCCTCTCCATCTCCTTCTCCGTCTTCCTCTTCGACATCCGCCATATCGACATCCCCTCCTTTCTTCTCCCTTCTCTTTCTTCCAATCGCTTCAGCCCTCCTCAAGTACTTCTTCTTTTGCCTCACCTCCACTTGACTCTTGTGCTCAACTTTCCATTTCGCCTTCTCTTCCGCTTCCGCCTTCTTCTTCGCTCTCGCTTTCAACTCTTTCTTCTTCTCTGCAGTTGATTTTCCCTCGAAAATTAAGCTAAAGTATGACCTAGGGAAAGCTCGACCATAAGTCTCCAACACCTTGATCAAAACCGTCATCACTTGCCATTCGAATTGAATGAGGAACGTCTTGATCGGTTGGGAGCTGGTGACAATATTCGATAACATCCATCGCTTCTCGGTTTCTTCGTAAGGCGCGACTTCGAAGAGAAAGTGCATAATCGGCTTGACGATGGCGAGGGGACGAGGTATAGAAGGGATAGGTACGATAGGTCGAATGAGCGGGAGGTTGGGAGAGGGAGAAGGGGTAGAGGAGGAGTTGGGAGGTGGTTGATTCGAATTTGGGCGAGAACTCGATGCGATAGGAGGGGTTACTGATTGAGCGATGGAGGATGAAGCAGTAGGGGCGATAGGAGCAGCTGCTTTGGAAACTGGTCGTCCGATTTCGCGTGAAGTTGCGCCATCGTCGTCGGTTCCTGAATCTGAAGGGTGATCGGGAGGGACTGGAGGTGGATTGGGTAGACGAGTTCGACGTTCAATCTCGGCAAAGATGTAGTAGGCGAGGGCGTCAAGGTTATTCGATAACTTGCATACAGTCGGTCCAGTAAGCGAATTGAGCACGCCCCAAAGTCCATTTCCCATGATGAGGAGGAGGCGTTCAAGGTGACAGACCGGCTAGTGAAGATGGATGTATTGATCTGATGAGTGGTCAATGCGTTCCAGACGCTGTCGAGGGAAAGGAGGGTGAGGAGAATTGATGACGAGAAGATGGGAGAGAGTCGAGAAGGGAGAAGCTGGAGATTCGTTCCCAGCTGGTGGTGAGCTGGGACAAGAGAGTAGGTAGTGTAGTACGAATCTAGGTGTGAAGGGGAGAAGGTAAGTGAGTTGAGGCAGAGAGAGAGAGAGAGAGAGAGAAGTTTCATTCACCGTTTCAATTCTTGACCTTTCACACGACTCTGCCTCAATAATACATCCTCTTTTTGCTACCACGACTAGTCCTATTCATGTGTTCAACATTCTACCCTTCTACCTCCTCCTCAAAACTGCACCCACCTCTCGCTTCAAATCTCTTCCCTCTTCATATTCTCTCAATCATTCGCCTGTGGAGGACTTACCCGGTAGATAGGCTAGACACCGTCCAGAAAGCACTACGCCTCAAGCCTATCTCCCAAGTTGGCCTGCTTCCTGAGGAATTCCATCATTCAACTTGGTCGCGTTCAACCCGTCTCTCTTCAACGGTCTGGTCCAGAAGGGGTGATATGGTCTTGAAAGTAGGAATGATCATTGCATTGGAGAAGGATGAATACGACGCTAGTTGGAAACAAGAGAATTGATCAGCATAGATTCAATGGAGGTGAGTTCCCTAATTGATTCCTCCACCTTTAGCTGATCTAGTCGAGTTCATAGTGTACACAGCAGCTTACTTATCGCTCTACCCACTTCCCTTCCCAATCTGATCTTGATTCAACGTGTTTCTCTCCCTCGAACCGATCGACCTCCATCTCTTCCCTCAGCTGCTCGACCAAGACTACCTAGCGACTGATCCTCGATCATATCTTTCCATTCTACTCTCTCTCTACTATCTCACTCATATCCTAGCACCTCCCATTCCACGAGGTAGCGCCTTCCCCTTCTTTCAGACGACTTCGATTTAATTGATAGGGACTTACCAAGGAGTCTTGAGCAGCGAGTAGAGAGGAAATTTGAGGCTAGTCGAAGGATCGTGGGCGGTTCTGAATGGAATAGCTGGTGGTCATCATTGGCGGGAACCAACCTTGGATTCAACATCCTTCGATCTCCTCCTCTCCCTCCTCCTCTTCCTTCCTCATTACTTTACCCCCTCGACTATTCACCGAGACCAACATCACACTCTATCGCCATCTCGTACACTCATATCCCATCGTTCCCTTTCAACCCAATCGGGAGTTCGCTTGAAAATCTGCAGTTCTCGATTGTTGTCCCAAAACTTCTTTCTTTTGCAGTAGTCAACTCTTCGCACGACGTAATGCAGTCTTACAAAAGCACGATGTGATCCTCGAACCGCGAGTGGTTGGAGTTGAAGAGTCTCGAATCTCGAATCCCTTTCGAGTGGACTCCCCATTACCGCTCTCAACAATCTCGCAGACGTTCTCACCAGAGTGAGCTTGGCAGAACAAGGCAGAGATTGTATTACCGCCGAAATAGCTCGTCGAATCGGTAGTCGTAAGTATCTTCTTTCGCATCTTTCAACTCGCTCATCGTCGCTCCCAACTCCAGAAAATTGACCCAATTGGCTTGACCAAACAAGACTATGGATGCCCGAGGGGTTCCAGCACCACGTTGAGCTTCAGCTTTCGTCGGAGCTGAAACGACGTGGTAATTCCCGTGTTGAATGAGTGCTGAGGGAAACAGCAGAATGACTCCCGCTGGCAATTCGACCACAACACCGAGTTCATTGAGTACTAGCCAGTAGTGTCTCGATGAGTCGAACTCGCCTGTGGAGAGAAAGAGATAGTCAGGAGTCATTTCGCTCGAAACTGGGTCAACGACGCTCACTCACCGAAAGGAATGACAGCGCAGATTCCACGGGCTGGGTTCTTGTAATCGACATGAAGATTGCAGTCGACTCCTCTTGACGAAGGTACGTTGATGCAGAGCATCGGGAAAAGTCCGAAGGGTGAGCGAAAAGGTGACCTGAGTCCAGCCGATCTGTAACGTGCTGCGATACGAGGGAAGGGAAGCTTGGCGGCATCTTCGGGCAGTCGAATTGGTGGGGAGAGAAGTTTTCAAAAGTAGGAAAAGAATGAACGGTCGGATCGCTTGTTTCTCTCTCGCTTGGTTCTCTCTCTCACTCTCTTCTCTCTCTCTCTTCCTTCAGTCGGTACTTGGATAGGTAGTTCAATCTGAGTTGTTATATCAACAGTAAAGCGTTTCAAAGTATTGTCAACAACAAGCGGTTATTTGTGATTCAAGCGTTCCTCAATCATCCTCCTCATCCTCCTCTCCCTTCTTCTTCTTTCCCCTCTTCTTGACGACTCGAGGCTCGGGAGTCGGACAAGGGAAATCGTTGCGTTTGTATGGTTCGAGAGAAGTTCGGTCGTAAGGGACGATCTCGTTCACTTTCGCAGCGAGTTTCTTCCAACTTGATGCGCGAACTCGCTCGAGAACTCCTAGCTCAGAGTTGGCGAGTCGAACCTCCATCTCGTTGTCCTTCGTGGCGTAGTTGCCCCAACTTTCTGGAGTGCTGTTTCCGAGCAAACGAAATTGACTGAGATGACGAGACAACGAGACTGAGAGAAGACGCGTACGGAGAGTGAGATCCGAGGTATATGAAAGCTTCGTAAGGCTCTGGAACTTTCTTGGCGGCATTCGAGGGATCGGAATGGAAAATGACCATCATCTGCGAAAACAATTCGAGCTCAGTCGACGGAATCGATGGAAAAGAGTAACTCACAGTGGTGTGATTGACTCGTTCTGATTTAAGATCGAAATCATGCATGATAGAGTAACGTTTCTTCTTGTTGTCGTAAAGTCCTCGAATGTCTGCAGCAGGCAATCTGTCGAAATCGAGATCGTCTTTCGTGTCGAAGCGAAGCGCATGTCGACCCTGTTGTACAGCGTCGAGAATCAGTAATGAAGAGTAGGGACTGATGTCGAGCGACTCACGACTTTCTCCTGTTGAGTCTTGTCGACGTTGTCGGCAGTCGGATAGCAAATTTTGATCTTGTCAGGCTTGAACTTCTCGAGTGCTCGTATCGCTTCCAGAGTCTCTTGTGCTTCGAGTTCGACGGGAGTGACTCCTTGCGCAGCGGCGAAAAGGCGATTGAGGAATTTGCGAGTGATAGGTGAGCTCAAAGGAGTCTGGAGGAAAATTCGAAAGGGAGAGAGTCAGCTCTCAAAGATGCTGGAATACAAGAGGATCGACAGCGGAGGACAAGGGAATGTGAGAGCAGTAAGCTGACAATATATTCAATGGTCCAAGCTCCTCCCTACACATCGTTCGAATCCGAATCAAAGTCAGCGACAATACAAAGACAGAGAAATCGGACGAAGCTCACAAACTCGGGCTCAAATCTCTTGATCGCTCTCGCCAATGAGTCGAGTCCACCTGCTTTCTCGAGCGCAGCTTTTCCTTTGTACGTTCCAGCGATCGATTCGACAATTCTCGTATCTTTCGAAGCGGAAAAGTCGAAAAATCGAGCGGTCTCGATGAACGACATATTTGCACTGTTGAGAGGTAGACCCGATCCTCCTCCAACGAAGGTGAAGAAGTCGTTAGAGAAGTCGGAATGCGAGGGATTGTGCTCTGGTTTCGAAACAGGTTTGTCGATAGAGGGGAAGTCTTGCACCCAGATCGCCTTTTACTTCGCTGCGTGAGCTTCCGGACGAAGAAGTAGAGCGGATACGGACTGACATTTTCAGGACTCGTCCAGTTTTCGTACTCAGGTCGAGCGGTCGTGATAGCGATTCGCAGACGTAGTCGATTCGTAGCATCGGAGTACATCGTCTGGATGATTAAATCGGTAAGCTCACAATCTAAGG